>JGI24185J35167_1001060_pt1 | contig 12443 bp, 6 predicted proteins | sample YNPBryunderm2012_FD_35167 | JGI IMG/M metagenome (IMG submission 35167) | reverse complement strand
GCGTCGGTCAGATCGCTCAGTTCGGCACTGCGGACTGTAACCAGCACCTGGTCGCGGAAACGGTGCTTGTTTTCTTCCTTCAGTCGGAGGAACTCCTTTTCGTGCTTTGCGCTGACCACGCCGTACAGGTGGAAGTCGATGCGCAGCGTGGAAGCCGAAGACGGCTGGAACGAGGTGACCGTGAACTGTCCCAAATCGACTTCTACGTTTTCCGATTTTTCGGGGTCGATCTCTTCGACAGGCGCCACATCTTTTTCCGCGTTTTTTTCGGCGTTGCTTGTTTTCTGACCGTTCTGATGACCGTTGGCGGGTTTTGCCGCCGGCAAAGTAGCCGCAGCCATAACAGCCGTGTCGGCCGGCGATGGCAAAAACATGTAAGCCACAATACACTCAGCGCCGATGACCACACCGGCCAGCACCAGTATCTTGATCACTGCCAGCGGCGACGAACCGGCACCGGCTGCAACACCCGCTGTTGCACTATTTTCGTGCGCCATGACCTCTTTCTATCCCGTGGTGAGCCTAACAACCGATGAGGCTTGGGGGCGAATCTTACACAAACACCAATAGATTACTCAATTCCATTTTAGAATATGAAATGCCCCTATGACGGGCCGTTGGACAATCTGGCCAGTGTTGTGTATCGTGGGGCATTATTCGCTGGGCACGATAGCCCTAAAGCTTCCTGTGGCCGCAACCAAATGGAGGGACGCGCTCTATTGCGTCCGCAAGAACTCGGGCAGACGGCCACGACGGAGCGTGGCCCTCCAGATCACCCAAAAATTCGCGCAAAACGCACGCAAATTATGCGGTAAGGGACTACTGTGCCGACGTGCTGTGCCGGACAAGGCAATGGGCCATCAGCGTCGCTGCTGTAGCGGCCAGCCCAAATCGGCGTGACAGTAGAGCGATCCCTGGCGACTACGACGCAAACTGTGTAAAGAGACTGGCGGCGGTAAAATAAGTATACAGCGTGGCATACATAAGACACGGAAGTTGACGAAACTAAACAAGCTGACTCTTGCGGCGCAAACGTCCGCCCGAGGCAATGCTCGCTGCGGCGCCATTGGCGCCGAGGCATTGCCCAATTCATCACCCGTGCCGCGATCATTGCCCCATCGGCAGAAAACTACAAATGTACGATCTGTCTTACCGCTGTACAGTCTGCCGCTCGGTTCTGGACGAGGAAGACTTGTTCTGCCCCAATTGCGGGACCGAGGCGCCTTTTGTCGGCCAGCACAGCGTGGCGCAGGCCGGGGCCATGCTGTCGACTTGCAACTTCCAGTGCGAGGGGTGCGGGGCTTCGATGAGCTACGACGCCCGCGCTCAAAGCCTACGCTGCCCGTTCTGCGGCTCGATCCAACTGAAGTCGCAAGCCGACAAGAAGACCCTTTCGCCGCAACGGGTGGTGCCGTTTCGGGTTGGGCAGAACCAGGCCGTGGCGGCGATGCGGGCGTGGCTTGGCCGCGGTATGTTTCGGCCCAGCAACCTTGCCGCCGATGCAATCGTGGTTCAAATGCAGCGCGTTTATGTGCCTTATTGGGTGTTTCAGGCGAAAACCCACACCTACTGGACGGCCGACAGCAGCCGCACTCCTCCCGGAGCACGTGCCAGTTGGTATCCGATGACCGGCGAACATCGCGGCAGTTACCAAAACCTGCTGGTCGGCGCCAGCGGCGTGCTGACGCCCCGCGAAACCGAAGGGCTTTGTCCTTTTTATCTGGACGACAGCTTGCCGCCAGAGCAAGTCGATCTGGACAACGTCATCTACGAGCAGTTTTCCATCCCGCGAAAATACGCCAGACCGCTGGCCGTCAGCGGTATCGAGGCCCTGGAACAGCAGGCTTGCAGAGCGTACGTGCCAGGTTCGGTTCGCAATCCCAAAACGAACGTGCTCATCGAGGCACTGAGCAGCTATCCGGTGCTGCTTCCGGTGTGGATCATGGCTTACCGGTACCAGGACAAAGTGTTTCGGATACTGGTAAACGGCCAAACCGGTCGTGTCACCGGGATGGCGCCGATCTCGTGGACAAAGGTCGCAATTTTCGTATTGACATGCATTGCCGGCGCGATTGGGCTGCTGATAATGCTAGGGCTGCTGCTTAGGGGCTGATAGTCGCCAGCCGACCGGCATTGGGGCAACGAGCTGAACGCGCCGTGTGCCACTGCTGTCTTGTCCAGCAGTGGGGCATAACTGCTGGCTTGTCCAGCAGTGGGACACAACTGCTGTAGTTCCGAACCGGAAAATGGGTAAGCCTCCACCCCGAAGCTGACCCAATCAAGTTTTGCACCCGCAATCAATATGCACAGACCACGAGGCTCATGCCACAAAGGATGCTCTCGGAGGCAAAGGGAAGATTTGTTAGATTGAAATGATACCGAAACGGCGGCCGTCGCGGATCATCGGCAGAACTGCCAACGGCGTATATGGCCGAGGACGGCCGGCCTTTCGCCCAACCATGGCACCGATGGCCCCGGGGGGCGATAACTATCCTGGGCCGACCGGCGTGCGGTGGTAAATCGTTTCCGCTGGATCAGTTACGCAGTCGGCTTGGCAGTCGTGGAGAAGCTTCCGCGTTGAGCCAGGCTCGATTGTGATACACCAGTTTGAAAAAGACAGGCAACCAGACGTGGCCCGAGAACCAATCATAAAACGATTGCCTGATCGGTCCGACTATCGCGACGAAGACCGCGACTTGCGTCCGCAGCGGATGCACGAGATGGTAGGCCAGCGGGAAGTTTTCGCCCGACTGGAGATAGCCATCGATGCCGCCCGAAAACGTCGGGAGCCGCTGGGACACATCCTTTTCGACGGCCCGCCGGGGCTGGGCAAGACCACCTTTGCGATGTGCATTCCGCGCGAGCTGGGCGTGCCGCTGCAAATCGCCAGCGGCGCAGCGCTTACGGCGCCCAAAGACTTGATCCCGTACCTGACCAACGCCGAAGAACGCTCGGTGCTGTTCATCGACGAGATTCATCGCATCCCCAAGGCAGTCGAGGAGTTCCTCTATCCGGCGATGGAGGATTTCCGCATCGATGTTACCATCGGCGAGGGGGTCAACGCGCGGACAATCAACATGCACCTGAAGCCCTTTACGCTCATCGGGGCTACTACGCGCAGCGGGATGCTTTCGGCGCCGCTCCGGGATCGGTTCCAGATGCGCGAGCACTTGGATTTCTACAGCGTCGATGAACTGGCAGAGATCGTGGCCCGCAATGCCAAGAAACTTCAAGTGCGCACCGATCCGGCTGCCGCGCGCGAGATCGCCAGCCGCAGCCGTGGTACGCCCCGGCTGGCCAACAACCGCTTGCGCTGGGTGCGCGACTACGCCCAAAGCAGGGCCGACGGCCACATCACCCGCGCGGTCGCCTGCGATGCTCTGGCGATGCAAGGCATTGATGCACTGGGACTTGATCCGCTGGACCGGAAGTACTTGGAGACGATCGCCCGGGTCTTCGGCGGCGGTCCAGTGGGTGTCGAGGCAGTTGCACATACGCTGAATATCTCGGCCGACACGCTAATCGACGAAGTGGAGCCTTACTTGCTCCGCAGTGAGTTACTCATTCGCAGTCCCAGAGGACGGAAGCTCACCCCGGCTGCTTATGAGCATTTGGGGCTGATGGTTCCCCGCAGCCAGCCGCCGGGCAACCGGCACACCCTTTTCGATTGACGTCGTGCAAAGCTCACCGATTGGCCTCCTGTAAACAGCAGGGTCGTGAGGGCGCGCAGTTGTGGCAAGGAGGGCTGCCACATTCGGCAGGGGGAGCAGCATTTCTCGCTCTGCCTGGCCGTCAGCTTCTGCTGATCCGGAAATCCCCTTACGGTCCGCCTTTGTCGGCCTCCCACACTCCCTTGGAAAATGCCTCGGATACATCTTCGCGCCCCGCAGGCCGCAAACAACCATCTCTTCCACCCGCTTTTCTCCCTCGGCCGCTCCTACCCGCCCTCAGTTGCGGAACTTCTGGCACTCCGGCGAAACGTTTCCCTGTGCTAGCAAGAATCGGGTAGAATGTGAATTGTGGGTTGCGCGGGACGCAGTAAGACGGTTTGCCCACTGATGCTGGCTCCAGCCGCAACCAACCGATGGCGCGACACAGTCACATAGTCACATATAGCGATGGGCTGCGGTCGTGTCCGTCGTGGGTTACTAGATGGCCGTCCGACCGGGAGCCTCATGGGCGGTTACGACGGGGCGTGGCCTTCCAGGTTACTTGCAAGCAGGCGGTCACTTGAAAACAGACTCGCAAAACGCGCGAAAATTGCGTGATATGGGATTAACCCTACAAAGCGCCGGTGACGCAGCCAGACCAGTTCGACGACGGGGAGCTTGTCAGTGCGCGTAGCCTTTGCAAGTAGCGCTGTGGTGTTTGTCATAGCAGTCTTAATATGCCGAGGCGCGTCAGCCCAGCCGCCGCCGGCCAGACTTGCTCCTATTCTCAAGGATATGACGCAGCAAGGCCCGCAGTTTTCGGCCGACGAGCTTCACCAGATGGGCCTGGAAGGCCTGCGAATGCTGCTGGACTGGCTTTTCCCGGAAACGGCAAAGACGGCCACCCTGGAACCGCCCAGCAAATTGGTCCTGGAGCTGGTTTCGCAACTGGCCGACGATAGCTTCCGCCTGCGCGACGAAGCGGCCGAAAAACTCTATCAGCTCGGCAGTGCCGCCCATGCGGCCTTGCTGAATGCTACACAGAGCAACGATGCCGAAGTCCGCTGGCGGGCCACACGCATCCTTCGCCGCTGGCAGATGGAGCGCGAGCAAGACATGGGGCGCTACGGGCCGGCGCTGGCGGTTTACCTGTCGGCAATCAAAGACAAGGAACGCTTGAACGAGTTGGCGGCCCGTGTGCGCTTGGTCTTGGAGAGTTCCAATGGGCCGCCGGCCGGCGGCAGGGCGACAGTCATTGCCCAATGTCTGAACGCGCTTATGGCGCCGGAGAACGAGGCTTTTGCCGCTGAGCTGAAGCCTTTGCTCGAACATCGCAGCCCGCAGGTGGCCGTGTACCTGATAAACATGGTCGCCAGCTACGGTAGCCGCAACCAGAATTGCCCCCCGCTGCTGCTGGACGCGCTGGACAGCACCCGCACCGAAGTAGTCTCGGCGGCCATTGGCGCGGCGGGGCACTTGCCATTGGGCGATCGCGGCGAGGAGGTCCGGCAGCGTCTGCGTCGGTTGTTCCAGGGTCAGGAAGAAACGCTCAAGTTCCAGGCCTCGCGCGTGCTGTGGTCGCGGTTCGACGATCGCGAAGCCTTGGACCACATACTGGCGCAGGTGAAGAAGAGCAGCAACGAGGACATCGGTCGTCGCTACGAGGCTATCAGCCTGTTGCGCGACCCGCGCAACCGCGACAAGCAACTAGATGCCGAGACGGTCAAGAAGTTTCTGGACCTGATGGACCCAAAGGACCAGAACTTGCGCTTGATGGTTGCCGAGACGCTCTCATGGTACGGCGGAGAAGAAGTGATACGCGCCCTGATACCNATGATGACCGATACTTATCAGCCCATCGCTCAAATGGCGCGCCGCAAGCTCTTGGAACACTCCGACAAGCAAATGGTCCGGCGACTGCTGGCCGCGGCACTGGAGGAAGCCAGACAACTGGAAACCAAGCTGGCCGCCGACCCGCAGCAAAACGCAATAGCCCTGGCCCGGCAAAAAGCGCTCCAGAAACACATCGAGGAACTACAGCAACTTCTCGGAAAAGCCGAAGGCGATTCCGCCAAACCTGCCAAGAAAACCGAAGCCTTGCAGAGGCGGATCACACTGCCGGACGGCTCCNNAGGNGACCCGTTCGAGTGATGCGCGCTGCTCCTCCCAAAGAGCGCCGAGCCAGTTTGCGTTTCCGCCTGTAACAGTTGCGCCGCTGGAATGGGGTATCCCAGTGTTTTGCGCAAGCGTTGTGGGCGGCGCTGGTCAGACCGGTCGGCACTGTGAAGTACACTTGGACAGAAAAATCTCCGCCATTTGCCCACGCAACCTCCGATACGACGGCGACGGTGGGCACATCAGGGCGNCATTGCTGGATAAGACGATTCGGATGGGATCATGTCGGGCAAAACACTTCGGGTACTGGTTGTCGACGATTCGGCAGTCTTCCGGCAGATCATCAGCGATATCATCAACGCCGAGCCTGACATGAAAGTCGTCGGCACGGCAGCCGATGGCATCCAGGCGCTGGAGGTGCTCGACCGGCTGTTTCCGGACGTCATAACGCTCGACGTGCAAATGCCGCGGATGGATGGCCTGGCGACGTTGGATGCGATCCTGGCAAAACGCGCCGTGCCGGTGATCATGGTCAGCTCGCTGACCAAGCTGGGCGCCAATATAACTTTCGACGCCCTGGACCGCGGCGCCCTGGATTACGTCGCCAAACCCAGCTATGGCGCCGACGCCCACGCCGGACTGCGCGAGGAGCTGCTGCGCAAAGTGCGCGCTGTGGCCGGGCTGAATGTGCGGCGTATTCTGGAAATCCGTGCCGAGCGGAAACGGCGACGAGCAGAACGTCCTGCTGAACCGCCCCCAAAGACGTTTTCCGAAGCGGACACGGCCCTTCTGGCCGACAAGTGCATTGCACTGGGCATTTCTACTGGCGGGCCGCCGGCGCTGACCGTGCTCTTTGAACAACTACGGCCTCCCATGCCGCCGATCGTCGTTGTGCAGCACATGCCGCCTAACTTTACCAAGCCACTGGCGTGGCGGCTGGATTCCATCTCGGCGCTGTCGATCAGCGAAGCCGAAGGCGGCGAGGTGCTCAAGCCCAACCACGTGCTGATCGCCCCGGGCGGAAAACACCTGAAGCTGCTTCGCGCCGGCAACTCGGCCCGCACCGCCCTGGACGACGGCCCGCCGGTAAGCGGCCACAAGCCCTCGGTCGATGTGCTGATGACCTCTGCGGCGGCCATCTTCGGCCCGCGCTGCCTGGGAGTCATCATGACCGGCATGGGACGCGACGGGGCCGACGGTTGTCGGGCGATCCGCCAGGCAGGAGGATACGTGCTGGGCCAGGACGAAGCCACCTCGGACGTTTACGGCATGAACAAGGTGGCCTTTGTGGAGGGAAACGTCGACCGGCAGTTCGCCCTGCCCAACGGCGCAGCAGTCATCACCCAGTACGTCCGCGCCTGGATGCAGCAGGCTGCCGTCGCCCGCTGCTGACTGTCACAGCGCACGGCGATTGCAGGAATAATCCCCACCTGCCGCCCCCGCGCCCACCGCAATACTGGACGTGGAATGCCCCGCAACGACGCGGCCATCGTAACCGGTGGCTGGTGACCCGGCAGTCAAGGCAGTGGGCCAGCACGCAGCGGGCCAAGCGGCGATCAGTGTGTCCGACTTACGGGCCAGCGTGAGCCGACCAATGCGGCAGAGTAGCCATCAGCGTGTCCGCCGGCGTCGCCCCAGTCGGCCGACCAACACTACGACACCTGCCACGCCAAGCAAGGTGATTGTGGCAGGTTCGGGCACCAGCGCGATCTGATTGCTGCCCTGGAAGTTGTAGTCGATCCAGTAACCNTCGGGCAGATTCACCACTTGCGCGAATTGGTCGCCTATCAAAGCCCTATAACTGGCAAACACGTATGGCGGCTCGCTCAAAGCGCCTTTGGTGCGGAACTCTACCGTGGCCATGGTGATGTCCAGGGCGCCTTCGACACCAAGAAGGTCGCAGCCCGGTACGGGCAGCGATTGGATGTCGATCAGCAGCGTACCCTCCAAACCAACATCGCCGAAGACCAGGAATCTTCCCACCGAGCGCCCCGGCGACAGATATCCCTCCGGCCCGACTGTTACATTGCCNTGCACGGTGCCCGTNCCGCCCAGTGTGCCGCCGGANCCGACGGTGTACGGTCCGGCTTTGTCATGCACTCCGTTGACCAGCAAGGTGCCGTCGCTGATAACTGTGGGGCCGGTGTACGAGTTGCTGCCATCCAGCGCCAGCGTGCCCGGGCCGACTTTCCGCAGCGCCCCGCCGGCGCCGGAGATCGCGCCGGCAAAGCTGCCGCTGCCGATCGTCAGCGTGGCACTTCCCAGGGTGATGTTGCCGCCTGCCGTCCCGCCGCCGCTGAGATTGCCAATCATCTGGGAGTAGCCATCCAGGTCCAGCAGCGTCCCGATAGCATTGGCCAGCGTGACGTTTGTGGCCACCGGCAGCGCGCCGACAGCCCCGGTGCGGAGCGTGCCACCGTCGATGATCGTCGAGCCGGTGTAGGTGTTTGTGCCCGAGAGGGTAAGCGTGCCGGAACCGACTTTCCGCAACGAGCCGCCGCTGCCGGAGATAGCGCCCGCGAAGTTGCCGCTGCCGACGGTCAACACTGCGCTGCCCAGGGCTATGTCGCCGCCGTTTGCTCCACCGCCAACCACTGCGGCAACGTTTTGAGAGTACCCATTCAGGTCAAGCANCGCTCCGGCGACGTCGGCCAATGTTATGGTTGTGGCCGCTGGCAGTGCGCCGGCCGCGCCGGTGCGGAGCGTGCCACCGTCGATGATCGTCCCACCGGTGTAGGTGTGTGTGCCGGACAGGGTGAGTGTGCCGGAGCCTACTTTCCGCAGCGAGCCGCCGCTGCCGGAGATAGCGCCCGCGAAGTTGCCGCTGCCGACCGTCAGCGTTGCGCTGCCCAGGGCTATGTTCCCGCCTGCCGCTCCACCGCCGTACAGTGTGGCAATTGTCTGGGAATAGCCGTCCAGATCGAGTAGTGCTCCGCTGGAATTGGCCAAAGTTACGGCTGTGGCTGCCGGCAGTGCGCCGTCAGCCCCGGTGCGGAGCGTGCCGCCGTCGATGATCGTGGCCCCGGTGTAAGTGTTCGTGCCGTACAGGGTAAGTGTGCCCGAGCCGACTTTCCACAGCGAGCCGCCGGTGCCGTACAGCGAGCCAGCGAAGCTGCCGCTGCCGACCGTCAGTGTGCGGCCGCCCAAAGCCACATTGCCGCCGCTTGGCCCACCGCCGCTGAGAGCAGCGATCGTCTGCGAATAGCCGCCCAGATCGAGCAGCACCCCGGCGGCGTTAGCCAGCGTGACGCTTGTGGCCGAGGGCAGCGCGCCGGTGGACCCTGCGCGGAGCGTGCCGCCTTCGATGATCGTCGCCCCGGTGTAAGTGTTTGTGCCGGACAGCGTGAGCGTGTCCGAGCCTACTTTCCGCAGCGATCCGCCGGTTCCGGAGATCGCGCCGACGAAGCTGCCGCCGCCGACGGTCAGTTGTGCGCTGCCCAGGGCTACGTTGCCGCCGACGGCGCCACCGCCATCCAAGCTGGCTATTGTCTGCCAGTACCCGGCCAGGTCGAGCAAGGCGCCCGAAACGTTCGCCATGGTGACGGCAGTCGTGGAAGGCAAGGCGCCGCTGGCCGCGGTCCGCAATGTGCCGGCTTGAACATTGGTGGGACCTTGATAGTTGTTGGCAGCCGCAAGTACCACAGTGCCGGGACCGGTCTTGGTGATGCCGCCCACGCCGGTGATTTGATTGCTGAAGGTCACCGTGCTGCTGCCGGCGGCGGTCAGATTAGCGCTGAGATCGAGCGTAACGCTGCCCGAAAAAGTAGAGCTGCCCGTGGCGTGGTTGCNGCCGATNGTCGCGTTGACGTTTCGGTCCGGGTAGCTGCGCACGCGGATGTTCTTGGGCACGGTGATGCCGCTGGCGTCTGCCAGCAGCCGGGCGTTNGCGCCGTTGGTTACCCACTGATCGCCGCCGATATTGACCGTGGCCGTGCTTTGGCCCAAGGCATCGTTGTGGCGGATCAGCAGCGTTCCCTGCCGCAAGTAGAACGGCCCGGTACAAGTGCTGCCCACGTCCAGTCGCACCGCTCCGGTATCTTCGCTGGTTGGATTGACAGAGCTGATCGTCGGCCCGTACGAGCCGATGAATCCACTGGAGGGCGACGCCAAAACCAGTGTGGCGCCGCTGGCAGTGTAGATGTTCTGGCTGGCGCCGAGCAGCTCGATTTGCGGATAAAGCGTTATCGCGCCCGCTCCGCCTGTAGCGTAGCAATAGATGGCATTGTATGAAAAGTACGAAACGGAATTGAACCGCAGCGTCCTCGACGTAAACGGTCCAGCCTGTGTAGTTGAAAACCAGTTGGCCCAAACCGTTGGGCATGCTGGCATTCTGAATAGGCATGCCCATGTTTGCCGGATTGTTGAAAACAGCGCGCTCGTCGGGGTCGTCGGGAAAACGTCCCGAGGGACCGCTCCAGTTGGTCGATGCACTCCAGTTGCCATTGCCCTGCGCGGCTGGCCGGTCCCAAATGAAGTCATCGGTCTGCGAATTGGCAACTCCTGGGGTTACCATTACCAGAAAGCACATCCCGGCCAATAATCCTAACGCAGCCAACAGCCGCAACCAAATCGTGTTATGGAGGGACGCGCTCCGTCGCGTCCGCTCGCGCGGCGTACACGGCCACGACGGAGCGTGGCCCTCCAGATCACCCGAAAACATGCGCGCAAAACCCGCGCATGTTTCGCCATAAGGCACAAACTGCCGCAATGTTTCACCGACCGTCCCGCGTTGCGTGTTGGTGCTTGTTGTCCCCATGGCAGCTCCCCCTGCTGCGACTGAATCACCGTTGTCGCTAAACCTGCAAACCATCGCGTTTGGCGCTGTCTATCTTGTTCTCCCAGTCTTGGCAGGCCTGACTTTGCCGGTTGTGAAAATCGCGCTGACGATGGCCACAAGTGATTTCTTCAGACTTCCCCTGTTATCCGTGGCCGGCAAGAAACCAAAAAGGTCGTTCGCTCAACCCGGCGCTTTTGCGCCGGAATAAGCGGACGACCTTTTGCTATGAAGCGCGCTGCCTGCTGTGAATAACCAACGTTAAGCTACGGCTGCCGGACGCTTGCACCTCACCGGTTGCCAGATGAACCTGCTGCGCCCGGGTGCCCAAAATATGTGGCCAAAGGCACCGCCTTGCGGCCACAACAAAAAAAAGTAAATGAACCTTCCAAAAAATGCAAGCACATTGCACGGTCGACCACNGCAGCAGCTTGAACCTTCAGCAACGGCCTGCTAACATTAGTTGGTCACTCGGAAGACCGGCTGAGAAGGGAGGTTGCTGCGCCCGGCTATGGACCGTGGTTCATCACGGGCCTCAAAGGATCTGAGCCGACGCCGGTTTGTTTTTCGTGTGGCATTAGGGCATGCCCAGACCCCCGAAAAGGCAAGGACTTAACTCCACCACTGCCCGTTTTGACGTTGCTGGAAGCGCAGGGTTTCGCTATGGCAAGCAGGCTCGCATTGGTATGGGGCTGGACAAGCTGCGCACTATTGTTGTGCGCAAGCGAAGCCCTGGCCCAGGCCACCACGGTGCAATTGCCTACCTTCTCTTTCTTCAGCGTGGCGACAACCGTTTCGGTGCCCGATCGCGGCAGCGCGCTGCTTGGCGGGGTGAACCGAGCGTCGGAAGGGCGTAGCGACTTTGGGGTTCCGTGTCTGAGCGGACTGCCATTTCTGGGCCGTGGGTTTCACAGTGCTGCTGTCGGCAGGCAAGTCGGCGCCGGCACGATGCGCATCAGCGCGCAAGTGCACGACTTCGAGGCTATGGAGCGATCGCTGCTGGGCAATTCCACGGCCGGCGTTGCTCTGCCGCCCGACCAGGCAGTTGTGCCCGTTGGCGGGCCACTGGTTGCCATTATGGGCAGTAATGCTGACATCAGCAGAACTAATAACCAGCCCAAGACAGGTGGCCAAGTGGCTGCCGATGTTGTTAGCTCTGCTGCCAGGCCGGCGGCGAGCGTCGGCGAGGCGCGGGCGATTCGGCAAGCGGAGATGGCAGCCGTGGCCGAAGAAGCCGAGCGGCTATTCCAGCGTGCACTGAAGGCCGAGTCGGAAGGCAACAGCCGTCTGGCAAAGGTGTACTACGAGATGGCGGCTCGCCGGGCAAGCGGCCCGCTACAACAGGAGATTTCCGCCCGATTGGCAGCGCTGGCCGCTCGGCACTCGCCCACAGTTGCGCAGCGTGGCAGCGGCGCCGGCCAATGACAAGCAGCGGGTTACAATCTTCCGCCCGCGCTAAAGGGCGATCGAGTTTCCCCATCCGGACAAAGCGCCACAACTTTATATGTAAAACAGCCACAAAACGCCACAAACCATCGAGAGTTCTCGGAAACTCGGCAGCCAGGAATGTATTGCGCGTTTCAGGACCGATTAATCGGAAATCGAATGGACTTTAGCGCTTTTCGGAAGTCTTTTCGCGCCGAGTTCTCTGCGGCGTGGTAAACGGCGGCGGTTATGCTTCGCGCGGGATGAATTGACGGGTTTACGGTGCGAAGACGCGCTACTCGTGCCCGCCCGCAGTATAGCGAGTTNTTTTTTCTCCCATGTTGGGAAGACCAACGTTACTTACTATACGTTTAAGTGTTTTTTGAAATGTGGCCCGCTGACGGCCCGGGCAGACGTTTTACGGCCCGGCTTGCGGTGGTGGCAGGATGGCTTCCAGCGATGGATAATCAATGCCGGCG
>JGI24185J35167_1001056_pt1 | contig 12458 bp, 10 predicted proteins | sample YNPBryunderm2012_FD_35167 | JGI IMG/M metagenome (IMG submission 35167) | reverse complement strand
TTTGGCACCGCCGGCCTCTCCCGCCACGGGAGAGGCGATTTGGTTTCCATCGGCTAACGTGTTCCGAACTTTTTTGGGAAACTGCAGGCCAGCCGGGTACGAGTCCAGAAAAGTTCGGCCCCCTCTGGATTGATTTTTGGAAGCAAATAGGACAAAATAAAGTTTTTTCAGCGGAAGGAAACAGGCAGAATAGAATCACCCACACCCTAGTGTGGCCTGCCCCCCATTTTTACTACCCACACCGTGGGGGAAGTGGGTCTGTTCGGGATTTTTTTCCGTAGGGAGTAGCAAAAAGCGATGGCCGAAGAATTAACCGTAGAACTCCGAACCGAACGAGGCAAACGCCGGATGCGTCGGCTTCGGAAGGCCGGCAAAACCCCGGCTGTTTTGTATGGTCATGGCATGGAAAGTATCTCGCTGGCTGTGCCAACCGCTCAACTGGAGGCGGTCGTCCGGCATGGCGTTCGGGTGGTCCAATTGAAAGGAGCACTGCAGGAACGGGCCATCATCCGGGAACTCCAGTGGGATACCTATGGGCTGGAAATCTTGCATGTGGATTTGATCCGGGTGCACGAACACGAACTGGTGGAAGTGGAAGTCCCGCTGGAACTCCGGGGCGAAGCCCCCTGGCGTCAAAGAAGGCGGGGTCCTGGAACAGTTGGTCCACCAAGTCCGGATGTTGTGCGATGTGAGTTTGATCCCCGAAAAGGTCTATGTGCCGATCCATCAATTGGGTTTGAACGGGCAGTTGACGCTGGCGGCGGCGGAGTTGCCGGCCGGTGCCAAACTGCTGGATGATCCGGAAACCGTGGTCGTCTCCTGCCTGGCCCCGAAAGAAGCTCCGGAGGAAGAAGAAGCGGCAGCTCCTGCGGCCCCGGGCGCTGAACCGGAACTGATCGGCCGAAAACCTGAGAAAGAAAAAGAGGAAGAAGAAGCAGAGGAATAGCCGGTCTAGATTCCCCCCACAGGGGGGCCAGTACAGCCAGTACCCCATGGACCGGGCACCCAGGGGGTACTGGCCCGGCGGCATGAAACCGGCTGGCTCCCCTTTCCAAGACAGGTCGGTCAGCCAGAGGCAGGTCGGTGAAATTGATTGTCGGGTTGGGCAATCCGGGCGCCAGATACGCCGACACCCGGCACAACGTCGGGTTTATGGTGGTCGAGGCATTAAGTCGGCGGTATGGAATTGGCTCGGAACGGACGAACTTTTCCGGTCTCTGGCAGGAAGCCGACCTGGAAGGAGTCCGAGCCTTCCTCCTTCGGCCTACCACGTACATGAACTGTAGCGGCACGAGCGTGCAGGCGGCTGTACGTTTCTACCAGTTGCCGTTGCAGGAAATCTTAGTGATTTGTGATGATTTTCATCTCCCGTTAGGGAAACTTCGGCTCCGGCCGAAAGGTTCCGCCGGAGGCCAAAAAGGACTGCAAAATATCATCCAGCACCTGGGCAGCCAGGAGTTTGCCCGGTTACGGATTGGCATCGGGCCGCTGCCCGAAGGCGTGGATGCCACCGGCTTTGTGCTGGGCCGGTTTACGCCCGAGGAGCAGCCGATCATTCACCAAGCGATCCAACGGGCCGCCGAAGCCGCAGTCCTTTGGGCCAAGGAAGGCATGGAAACCACTATGAACCGATATAATCGGTCGTGAACGCGATGCCCCGGGCCAGGGGCCTCGATAGACAAAATTCCCTAAGTCGATTTGCGTCATCCTGTTGAAGAGGAGGAAAAGCGTCTTGCCCCGGAATGTGTATGAAGGGTTATTTATTTTTGATCCGGTTCGGTATGCTCGAGAGCCGGATGTGCTTTCCCGGCAGATTAATCAGATGATCGAGTCGGCTGGCGGCGAGGTGTTGGTGAGCCGACTGTGGGAAGAACGCCGCTTGGCCTATCCGATCAAAGGCCACCGGAAAGGGGCGTATTGGCTGACCTACTTTCGGGCGGATTCGTCCCGCCTGCAAGAGGTGCACCGGGCAAGCCAATTGAACGAGGCCATCTTGCGGTTTATGTTCGTGAAGATTGACCCTCGGCTGGTGGACACCTTGGTGCAACATGCCCTTGGAGGACCCCGGCTCCGAGCTGAAGAAGCCCCTGCGGCCGTCGCCGCCGAAGAATTCCCCCCGGTGGATGCCATTTCCGACCTGGAAGAATTGGACGAAGAAGAGGACGAGGAATAGCCCGCCTCCAAGGTGCTCCCTATCTGCCGGGGGGCTTCCGCCAGAGGAAACCGAAGTTTCCTCTGTGGGGACGGCGGGGTGGACGGAGGGGCCTTTCCCAGGCGGCTTTTGCCATATTTTAGCTTGACTGGATCCACCGGGAACAACGACCACCATCGGTGGTGTTCGATCCGATTTTAGCCCCCGCATCTGGTAGGGGCAGGCCGGGTAAATACAGTCCAACTAAAAAGTTAGCGGCTTTTTATGAAATGCGCCGGCTAGGGAGCCGGGCCTTCCGGGCGGGGCATTTTTCGGTTCCGGACATCTTGGCCCATTGGCAGTGGACATCCCAGCTTGCCCCGACACACCAAATGTGTTAGCCTAAAAAGCCGGGAATCGTACCAGCGCAAAGGCAGACCGGCAAACGTTCCACACCAGCCGCCAATAGCTCCAGCGGGNTCCAAGTTGGGCTTGGGCACAGTGGGAGGAGTCGGGGATGGCCAACTACAATCGAGTGATTTTGGTCGGCAGGCTCACCCGGGATCCCGAACTACGGTATATCCCGAACGGCACTCCGGTGGTGGAATTCGGCCTGGCGGTGTCCAACCGTCGGCAAACCCCTTCGGGCGAATGGGTGGAGGAACCCGTTTTTGTGGATATTGTCCTCTGGCAACGACAGGCCGAGATCGCCAGCGAATACCTCACCAAAGGCTCTCCCGTGTTAATTGAGGGCCGATTGAAAATGGATACCTGGACCACCAGCGACGGCCAGAAACGATCCAAGTTGCGGGTCGTCGGCGAACGGATGCAACTGCTGGGCAGCCGAGCCGCCGAAGAAGAACCCTCGGCCGCCCCCCCGTCGGGAGGAGGAAAATCTCCCCCCGGCCCACGAACCGAACGTACCTATGAACCCATGCCCGAACCAGAACCCTCCTATGACGAACCCCCTCCGGACCAGAGTTATCCGGATGATGTGCCGTTTTGACAGGGGGCTTCCTTATAGGCCCCCTTTGGCCATCGGGGGGAACTCCCCAGGCCAAATCCCCGGTGGATGAGCAGAGGGGCAGTTGGGGGGCCGTTCGCTTTTGTTTTCGGATCGTAGCAGGCAGAGATGGAAAAGGATCATAGCCATGTCGAAGTCGAAAACCTCGGAAGTCCATTCCCCGTATCGAGAAAAGCGCTTGCGCAACCGGAAGGGATATGTGGAGTTGCTATTGGTCCAGCCGGTAGAACACCTCGGCGATCAAGGGGAAGTGGTCCGGGTAAAACCCGGGTATGCGTATAACTATCTGATTCCGCAGGGTTTGGCCACCATTGCCACCGAACACCACAAACGGATGATCGAAAAGCATCGGGCGCGCTTGGCGGAGATCCAGCGGCGTCGGCTGGCAGGGCTGCGCAGTTTAGCGGCCCAGTTGGCCAAGCAAAGCGTTACCATCGAAGCCAATGCCAACGATGAGGGGTATTTGTACGGTTCGGTCGGCGCCCATGAAATTGCTATGGCCCTGAAGGAACTGGGGTTTTCGATTACGGAGGAGCAAGTTCGGCTGAAAGGCCCCCTGAAGGAATTAGGACTTTACACGGTCCAAATCCATCTGGGCCAGGACATGGACGCCGATCTAAAGGTCTGGGTGGTGCCTTCGGTCCGAGAGGAAAAACCAGAAACCTCAGAAAAGCCGGACAAAGGCGCAAAACCGGCCAAGAGCGAAAAGCCCCAAAAGCCGGAAAAAGCCGAAAAAACCCCAAAGTCCGAACAACCGAAAAGCTCTTCGGCACCCAGCCAGGAAGGAAAATCTGCCAAAAAAACCAGTTCGTAATATCTCCGCCCCAAGGAATATTTTTCGCCGAACAGGGGGCTATTTTCCCTCTCTGCCGGCTGTCCAGAGGGTGAGGGGAAAATCCGGGGAGGCGGGACGTCTGGACCGGCTTTTTATGCGGTCCGAAGGCCCCCGCGGCCTCCTCACCCGGCTTGGTCTTTAGGCAGCCCGGCGTCTCGACGACCAGGGGAGAGGCAAGTTGCTTCGTTTGGCAAAACTTTTCCAAGGGGAGGGTAAAGGGGTAATAGGTGCGCCGAATGCCGAAGGGAGTCGGTTATTCCTCCACAAGCAGGAATCTAGGGCCTCTTGGAGCCAGAGGCCTTTGTTATTTCTGCGGAAGCAACAATCCCGAAAATACTGGGTTCCCGCTTGCGTGGGAATGCCCCCCTGGGTTTAACCCACCGGCAAAGAGGCGATGGCCCTCCTATACGGTCAGATAGGTTTACAGAGGCTGTTTCTTTCTCGGCTGGTGGGTTGAGCGGACTTATTGGTGGAAGTGGGCAGCGAATCCGAAGGAGGTTCCGATGGCGGCTGGAGGACCGATGGAAGGGCCGGCACGCTCCGGGCGGATCAGTTCCGAAATCTTGGATCGGCCTCCTCCGCAGCATTTGGACGCAGAGCGGGGCGTGCTAGGAAGCATCCTGCTGGACCCTGAGGTCTGTGATGAGCTGATCCCGATCTTGCGCCCGGAGGATTTCTACTCGGATGCGCATCGACGGCTGTATCGAACCCTGCTGCGGATGCGGGAAAGCGGCCAGCAGATCGATGTGATGCTGTTGAAAGAGGAACTGCAGAAAAACGGCGATCTGGAGGCGGTTGGCGGGGCCGCGTATTTGGCCGAGTTGCTCCAATCGGTGCCGGTGGCGGCGCATGCCGTCTATTACGCCCAACTGGTCCGGGACAAAGCCATCCTCCGGGAACTGATCCATGCCACCACCGAAATCCTTCGGCAGGCCTATGATCCCACCCAGGATCCCCAGGAACTCGTCTCGCAGGCGGAAGAAAAGATCTTTCAAGTCCATGAATTTCGGACCACCAATCGGGTGAGCAGCCTGCATGACGTGCTGGTGGAGGTTTTTGCGCATATTGACCGGCGGGTGGAGGGCGGCGCCGCCGGCATTCCCACCCATTTCCACGATTTGGATCGCCTGACCGGTGGGCTGCACGAGGGGGAACTGATTATTTTGGCTGCTCGGCCTGCCATGGGGAAAACCGCCCTGGCCTGCAATATTACGGAAAATGTCACCATCAAGTCCCGGATTCCCACGCTGTTTGTCAGTTTGGAGATGTCTCGGCTGGAACTGGTGCAGCGGATGCTGTGCTCTCAGGGGAAGATAGATGGCCATAAGTTTCGCAGTGGATATATTTCCGCCAAGGATCGGACGGAACTGATCCAGGCATCTTCCAAATTGAGCCAGGCCCCGCTTTTTATCGACGATACGCCCACCCGGACGGTGAGCGAGATAGCGGCCATGGCCCGGCGACTCAAACGCCGTAACAACCTGGGCCTGGTGGTGATCGATTATCTGCAATTGATCGAACCGGATAATCCCAAAGACGCCCGCCAGGAGCAGGTGGCCCGGATCACCCGTCGGCTCAAGGGGGTGGCCCGGGAACTGAATCTTCCCATCCTGTGCGTGGCGCAACTGAACCGCCAAGTGGAACAGGGAAGAGAAATTCATCGGCCCCGGTTAAGCCACCTCCGGGAATCCGGCGCCATCGAACAAGACGCCGATGTCGTCATGTTCGTCCACCGGGAAGAATATTATTGCACGCCGGAAGAGGCGGAACGGCTCGGGCTCAAAGGCGTCGCGGAGGTCATCGTGGCCAAACAGCGCAATGGCCCCATCGGCGATGTGAAACTCACCTGGCGCCAACAATTCACCCGCTTCGAAAACTACCGCGAACCCGCCTACCAAGAATTCGAAGAGGCGGAAACCTTCTAACCCGTCTGGATCGAAATTCCCTCCGGAAGCCCTTCAGTTCCCTCCTGCCTGCCTCGTCAACCGATCAATGCCGGGCTTTTCGGAGCAGCTTGGCCCCAGGAAACCCGCTCGCCAACGGGGCGGCGCGCAAAAAAAAGCTCCCACCGGCTAAACCCTCCTTGCACCGGTGGGAGCAATCCGTCCGAATGAAAATTCAGAATGCGCCAAGCCCTAGCCAAGCTGGTTAGAGCCTCCTGGTATGGGATAGGTTTAGAATTTGCTGGTGTCGATGGGCTGCCGATCCCGCCGGTTGCCCAGGCAGCGATGCACCCATCGGTCAATGGAATAGCTGATCGGGCGTACAGAGCCATCGCAAAAGGCCATGTTAAACCCCGAAACATGCGCCGCGCCAAAAGCCCGAGGCAATTGGATGTTATTGCGGTCTTGGCTGGGTTGAAAGCTGGTGTCCGGCGTGCTGTTGGGGTCATTGCTGGAGTTATAGGTCGTCCACCGGTAGTTATCATACGCAGCGCCGCTGGTATAAGGGTCGTCATCGCCCGGATCATCGCCGGTGGTGTACTTGTTGGAATCCAGATATTTTTCGCCCACCATATAGGTATTGCTCGTGCCGTCGGCAATTTCATTAATGCCGATGCGGCTTTGCTGGAAGCTGATGCCGGTTCCCTGGGCAGCAAGCGTGGTGTTGAAAATTGTCCCTCGGGCAGGCCAATTGCCACAACTCGGGCCCGCTTCCCAATTCACAAAATAATCGCCTGCATTGGCCGCATAGTCCGAGTGGAACCAGCGCATCCCAGAAGAAAACGTCAAATTGCAAAGGGTCTTGGACCCGGGGACCACCACCGCCTGCGGCCGACGCCGAGAAGGGCACGCCAGCGAGGCAATCGGGGTGGCGGCGGCTTGAGGCGTCCAGGTGCTCGCTTTTTCCGAATCACTCTTGCCGGATCCGAGTTGATAGACTCCTTGTTGTTCCATGAAGGGCAAGATATTGAAGAAGAAGCCGCCCGGTTGATCCACGCTGCCACCCCGGTCCGGATCGCCTACCCAAGCGGTACCCCATCCGCCGGTAGGCAACTGGCCATAGATGGAGTCATGGTTCAAGGCGGCCAAGGCGATCTGCTTCAGGTTATTGATGCATTGGGTTCTTCGGGCCGCCTCCCGAGCACTCTGCACCGCCGGCAACAACAGGGCAATCAAAATCCCAATGATCGTAATGACCACCAACAGTTCGACTAGCGTAAACCCTTTTCTACGACGAGCATCCCGACAAGCCATCCCTTATGCCTCCTTTTTTGTTCCGGCAGACAACTACAGCTCCTCGAAGCCGGAACCTCGACTGACCCACTCGAAGAGGAGCTATGCCCTTATCCGTCTATCATCATACTCTGTTTGGGGGGAAAAAGCTAGAGAGGGAGAAGAAAAATCGGACAAATTCTGAGGAAACACTACTTTTGGGTGGATTCAAATGCCCCAATAGCAGCTCCTTCGACCATTCCTCTGTTTTTCGCCCCCCGGCTCACCAAGGCCTTTCTCACTTGACTGTATCCCCTGGGAACAACGACCACAATCGGTGGTGTTCGATCCGATTGTTAGCCCCTCCATCTGGTAGGGGGCCGGGCGGGTAGATACAGTCAAACTAAAAAGGAGTTTCGGTAACCGGGCCTCTGCCTGCCCAGCCGAATCCGCCTGAAAGGCTCCGACATTTTCGCCGAGGCCGTGCCCCAACGCTCTCTTGGGTCTATGTGGCCGGCCCCGGAGAGCCTCTCCCCCTCAGAATATCCCACTCCAACGGCAGTTTCCTAACCCAAAACCTTTGGGAAGCCGCTGGTTCAGTGGCTCCGGCGGCCAATGGGGGGACAGCCTCCTACAGCGAAGACCCTGGGGGGGTGCGGGCCAGCACGGCAGCCCACACGGCCGAGGCCCCCGCCTGTTTGAGCAGCTTGGCCAATTCGCCGCACGTAGCCCCGCTGGTCAGTACATCATCGACCAGCACAATCCTGGCCCCTTGCACGCGGTCGGCCTGCCGGAGCCGAAATGCCCCCTGAACGTTGCGCTTCCTTGCCGCGGGGGATAGCTCCGTCTGGAACCGGGTATGCCGAGCTCGCACCACGAGCCGATCCGCCACCGGCAGGCCCACCTGTCGGCCCAACGCCTGGGCTAAAATCTCCGTGCTGTTGACGCCCCGAACCCATCGGCGCCGCCAATGCATCGGCACCGGGAGCAGAAAGGTCGGCTTCCATTGGGCNACCGTTTCCCGGAGCCTGTCGGCAAACAGTTGAGCCATCGCCTGGCTTAATGGCAGGTACCATCGGCGTTTCATCCGGAGGATGACCTGCCGGAGCAGCCCCTCGTAGCGCCCCGCAGCCGCTACCCCATCCAGGCTGCGAGGCAGACGTCGGCAAAAGGGCAGAGAGTTCCTTCCCCCCAGCCGCCTCGAACGGGCACCCCACATCGTGGGCAACAAACCTCCTCGGCCCGGAACATCCCTTGCCGACATGCTGGGCAAATGCCCAACTTCTCTGGCCTTTCCATGCCGCAAACCAAACACCGGGGCGGAAACAACAAGTCCAATAGGCTCTGCCAAAGCGTGAACCCTATCCGGTTTAAACCGAGCCGGTCGTACCAACGCATCTGTTCCCGCCCCATCCGATTCCTATGGTGTATTTTTGTATGGGTATCCCGATTCGGAGGCGGATCCCATCTGCTCGGCGGCTTGGGCCAAAAGTTCTTCCACCAGGCCGGGTTGTCCGATCAGCGGAACCAGCCGAGGATGGCCAAACACCCGCACCCGTTTGACGTAGTCGTCGAATTGTTCCGGTGCCAACGCCTGGGCCACCGGCGATGCCTCCTGGAGCGAGCGATATCGGCCTTCTTTCCGGTACCAGACATCGATCCGCAGCGGCGTTTCTCTTTTGACGGGCGGCGCATCCAGGAGGATTTCATGCGCTGGGATGGGCTGGCCGAGATATTCACTGAGCCGATGCGCCAGGTTTTCTGCACAGGCGGCAAGCCAGGGGTAAGGCCGATGCGCCAGCCGGCGATAGAGAGCCGGTCTTTCCAAAAAACTGATCTGGGCCAACCGCTTGTAGAGCCGACGTTTCGGGCCGAAAAGTCCTTCGAGTAACTCCGCTGCCGGACTGTCTGCGGCCGCCTGCAACTGCTGGATCAGTTCGGTCTCACTCAGCCGAAACAGCCGATCCAAATCCAACTTCTCATACACCAAGAAGAAGGCCCGTTGCAACATGGCCGTGGCCGACCGAACCCCATGGTGCCAATACACCTCGCTAAACATCACATATCGGGCAAAGACCAGCATCTCGGCGGCGGTTTTGCCCTTGTCGGTAATCGCCAGGCCATCCTCGGCCGCATTCAAACAGAAACTGCCGATCAGACGCTGTTGATCGTAATTTCGGCCATACGGCACGCCCGCATGGAGGCTATCCCGAAACAGGTAGTCCATTTTGTCGATGTCGATGGGGCCGGAAAGGATGCTGGCCAGCAGACGTCGGCTTGGCGCCTCCGCTCCCCCGCTCAAAAGCGCCACAATCTCCCGAGGCTCCAGATGCCAATCGTGCCGGAGGACCTCGGCCAACTCGGTCTGGAGTAAGAAACTCTCGGCAAACCGTTCATGGGTGGGCACCCCGGGCAGATGCATTTCTTCAATCATGTGGCAGAAGGGCCAATGGCCGATGTCGTGCACCAGCGCCGCCGCAATCAGCAACTCCGCCTCCTCGGCCGAAACCTGCTGCGTAAACGGGCGGTGGTAGGCCAATTGCTTCAGCAGACGCAGCGCCAGCCGATATACCCCCAACGAGTGCTCAAACCGTGTATGCAACGCGGCCGGATACACCAAGCTGACCAAACCCAATTGGCTGATCCGGGCCAGTCGGCGAAACTCCGCCGTGTCGATAATCGCCCGGACCCGGTCCGTCAGCGGCACATCCAATTCCGGCGGAATCCGGACTAGGCCGCCTTTGGCGTCCAAACCAGCCACCTCCGGAATCGCTAAAATCGCCTGCCCNGNCATCGCTCNACCAACTCCTGCCAAGCCCCCAGGAACACCTTAGAGGCTGTCCCAAAATTCCGGTTTTAGTCGGAGGTACTACCCACCGGCAGCCCCTAAGCTTCCCCAAACCCTAATCACACGGCGGGTTGATCAAGGGGCATGGTTTCATGCTTCCTCCTCAAACTCCGCCGGCTCTTCTCCAGTCAACTGCTGAAGGCTTTGCTGAATCTGACGCAGCTCGGCATCGGTCAGGCCCCACAAAGGGGCGGCCTGCTGGTCGATGGCCGCCTCGATCTGCCGGAGCCGCTTCTGATCGCCCTTCTGGGCCGCCTCATGTGCCTGCTCCGACAACTCCGCCAACCGGCAATGAACAGGATTTTTCGGATCAAAACGCGGGATACGGAGGTGTTGAAACAAGTGGGGAGCAAACTGTGTTTCTATCGTATAGCCTAGGGCAGCAAATCCGATAATGCTGCTGTTGAGTAAAGCACAAATAAAATGAGCCTCTGCACTACTTGAACAGGGAACGAGCACCAGCTTATGGTCCGGCACGATCGGCTTACCCTCTCGACAACCTAGGACGCTTGCCGTGAGTTTCGAGGCTATCTCCCGCCACACCACCTTCCAAGAGGCAAATGTATAATCGCCCACGTTGAACAGCGAATAAAATGGCCCAGTATCGACAGCAAGCGTGTTGGCGCCTTTGCGAGTGAAGTACCGCCGGAATATTGCAGTGCTTCGGAGGACTTTTTCGAACCTTTTGAGATAGCCGTAGGTTCGCGGATAGCGGATTTGCAGTTCCTTTGCGTCGATGCCGCGTCGTTTGACCGGGTCCTGCACCATCAGAATCAGTGCCGAGGGTTCCGCCCGCCAGCGCTGAACATCCCGCCCACGGAGCAGAGGATAGAGCAGGTCTGGCTCCAGGTCCTCGATTACCTCGTCCACCTGGATTTTTGCCCCTTCGGTGATATTGCGCACCACCAGCGGCCCATCCGGACGCTTCAGCACCAGCTCCAGCCAATACACGGCGTTCGCCCCCGAAGTAACGCCTTTGTGGGCTTCGTAGTCCGACCGCCCCAGCACCTTCCGGAGGGCTTTCAGGGCTTTGGCTCGGGCGGTTAGCCACGGCGAGGTCGGATCAGCCGCCTCCACCGGTTCGGCGTAGAAATTCAATCGTCGTGTAGCAGCCATCACCTCGGCCAGTGTGCTGTCGTAGGTGAACCGAGCGCCTTTTTTCTTCCGCCAGACTTTGTAGGGGACGGGGTATTTAGTCGGCCTGCCTTTTTCCAGCACCATCACTGCAGTCCGATTGGCGGCGCCTTCAAACGGATTGAGGCTGGCCATGTCATCGACGTGCACGACGCGCAGGGGCGTCGGCTTTCCTCGTTCCTGAGGAATCTGGAATCGACGAAAACCTTGTCCTGCTCCGGATGTCTTAAAGAGCGACTGCGGGATTACAAACCCCAGTTTTCCGCCTTCCTTCAGCAGCTTGTCCATCACCGTAAAGGTCATCAGCATGGAGATATCTTTTTTGCCCTTGCCCAGGATGGTGTCCATGCCGCCGTGGGGAAACAGCCCATAGCGTTGCCAGATCGGTTTGATGGACTGTCGATACCCATTGGGCAGGTGCTCCCAGTTGACCCAGGGCGGATTGCCGACGACGTAGTCGAACTGACCGACGGTCAGCGGCGCAAAGTTGTTTTTGAGCAGGCGTGCCCACAGGCCGTTCATTCCTTGCCGGTGTAGGTCGAGCATCTTGTGGTAAAGCTCCTGGCAGAGGGAAATCGCGCGGTCGTCCCAGTCATGGTCTGATCCTCCCCCCGCGGCGGGGGAGAGTGTCAGGGCGTTCTCGATCCTTCGGAGGAAACTGTCCACATCCAGGCCGTCCCGAAGGCTCTCTTCTAGCAGGCTGCAAAAGCGGTCGAATCGCCCCGGGGCGCATAGCACGGCAGGCACCTGGAATGGACCGACCGCTGTGGGGACTTCGTAGGCGTCATGGTTGAAGAATTCCTCTCCCAGCGCAGGCGTGCGAACCGAATCGGCCAGATAAATCGGGATGGTGATCTCGCCGCGCCGATACTCCAGCAGGTCGGCAATGGCCAACAGATAGTTCACCCGGGCGGTCAGCACGGCTAGCGGGTTCAGATCGAAGCCCACCACGTTCTTCAGCATACTCTCCAGCAGCTCATTTTCAGGTACAAACAGGACTCGGCCCAATTCCAGCATCCGGGCCAGGATGAGAATGGGGAAGGTACCGGAACCGCAGGCTGGGTCAAGAAACCGAGTCTGCAGCAGTTTATTCCGCAAACGTCGTTCCGTCTGGCGGCAGTCGGCGGCAAAGAACTCGTTGTCCACCTGAGCAAGCAATCGCTGGGCCAGCCAGTCGGGCGTGTAGTATTCGCCCAAGGTGTGGCGAATCTCCCGGGGCAGCAGATAGTGATAGAGCTTTTTGAACAGGTCCCGTGTTTCTTCCGGCAGCAGGGTGAGCGTCGTCGGATCGTATTCGTCCAAGCGTTTGAGGATTTCGCGCAGGGCGTTTT
>JGI24185J35167_1001051_pt1 | contig 12482 bp, 10 predicted proteins | sample YNPBryunderm2012_FD_35167 | JGI IMG/M metagenome (IMG submission 35167) | reverse complement strand
TGCGGGTTCGAGAGGTGGAGAAAGCGCCCGCCATAGGGGAGGTCGAAATCCGCGTGCATGTGCGGCTGGCCGGAGACGGAGGCGGCGGCGACCGTGTTGCCGTGATAGCCGCGGATCCGGCCGATCAGCTTCTTCTTCTGCGGCCGCCCGACCAGATTGTTGTAGTACCAGATCAGCTTGATCGCCGCGTCGTTCGCCTCCGACCCGGAGCACTGGAACAGAACGTGGTTGAGCCCCCGCGGGGCGATCGCGGTGAGCTTCTCGGCGAGCCGAACCGAGGGCTCATGCCCCTTCTGGAAGAAGGTGTGGTAGTAAGGAAGCTCGAGGAGCTGCCGGTAGGCGGCCTCGGCAAGCCGCCGCTCGGAGAAGCCGAGCGAGGCGCACCACAGCCCCGCCATCGCCTCGATGTAGCGGTTTCCCTCCGTGTCCCAGACATGNACGCCTTCGCCGCGGGCGATCAGAAGCGCGCCCTCGCGCGCATGCGCATCGAGGTCGGTCTGCTGGTGCACCACATGGGCAAGGTCGAGGGCGTGCAGGCTGTTGGCGNGCATTGTCGTGCTCCTCCGCGTCGCGGANCGGCANAGTGTCGCGCAACCGCGCGCAGGCGGGAAGAGGCGCGGCGGAGCGGTCGCCGCGCCCCTCCGGTCCTCGNCGTCCCTGGCGAGGCCCTGCCGCGTCAGCCGGACCGCATCAGCGCGTTCGTCTCGGCGACGATCCGGGCAAGCCCCGCCTCGGGCGTCAGCTCGCCGCGCATCACGAGCGTGATGACATCGCGCTGGGCGCGCCAGATCCGCACGTTGTTGCCGCCAGGGTAGCCGCCCCAGGGCCCAGCCCGGTCGGCCTGCCGCACGGCCGTGAGCGCGTTCGGGTTGGCGCGATACCACGGCCCGAGGAACTGCTCGCCGACGGCGCGGAGATTCGTCGGTAGATACCCCGTCATCTCGACGACGACCTTCTGCGCCTCGGGGCCGGTGACGAACTTGAGGAAGGTCCAGGCCGCACGCCGCTTCGCCTCCTCGCGCGCGAGGATCACCGCGGCGTTGCCGCCGGTCGGGATCCGCCCCTTCTCCTGGTCGGTGATCGGGAACACGTGGGTTCGCAGCGTGAACTTGTCGCCGACGAGCCCGGTGATCTGGGCGAGGTTGGCGGGGCTTGCCGCGTAGATGCCGATCTTGCCCGCGCCGAACTGCTGGCGTGACTGGTTCCAGTCGATCAGCTGCATCCCGCCCTCGGTGACGAAGCGGCGGAAGGTGCGAAGCGCCGCGAGACCGATCTCGTTGTCGAACCCGACCGCGCTCTCGTCCGGCGTAAGCAGCGACCCGCCGGCCTGGGTGATCATCGCCTCGAACAGCCACCCGTCCGGCCAGCCGTGCACGTCGTAAGCGATGCCGTTGATGCCCTCGGCCGGGGTGTTGATCCGGCCGGCAAGCGCGATCACCGCGTCCCACGAGGTCGGCAGGGCGTCGGGGTTGCCGCCCGCGCGCCGGACGAGGTCGATATTGTAGTAGAGGATCGGGTTCGAGGCGTTGAAGGCGAGGCCGTAGAGCCTGCCGTCAACCCGGCCCAGGGCCAGGATCCGATCGCTGTAGTTCTCGCGGCGGAACGTGTCGCCTTCGGCAGCGAGAAGCGCATCGAGCTCGATGATCTGGCCGCGGCGGGCGAGGGTCCGGGCGAGCTCCGGCAGCAGGTGGAACCCCGAGTAGAACACGTCCGGCAGCTGGTTGGTCAGCGCCTGGCGCATCACCGTCTGGTGCCCCTCGTCGTAGGAGGGGGCGGGGGCGCGGAAGGCGATCCGTATGCCCGGGTTGGCGTCCATGAACAGCTTCGCCACCGGCTCGTGGAACCGGGCGAAGGAAGGGAAACAGTAGAGGACATCGAGCGTGACCGGCGCCTGGGCCGCCGCCGGAAGGGCGGCGAACGAGCTGGCGCCGAGGGCGAGCGTGCCGAAGCGGCGACGGGTGATCCTCATCTTTGGTCTCCTGCTGGTGTTTGGGGTCGGACGACGGGTCATTTCAGGCCCGTCATGGTGATGCCCTCGATGAAGCGCCGTCGCGCCACAAGGAAGGCGAGCACGAGCGGAGCGGTGATGATGGTCGCCCCCGCCATCAGCGCGCCGTAGTTCGAGCCCGTCTCGGCATCGCGGAAATAGAGCATCCCGAGCGGCGGCGGTGCGAGGCGCGTCTCGGTGATCACGATCAGCGGCCAGTAGAGGTCGTTCCAGTGCGCGACGATCGAGAAGATCGAGAAGGCGGCGATCGCGGGCAAGGCGGCGGGCACGACGAAGCGCCAGACGATCTCGAACTCGCCCACGCCGTCGAGCCGGGCCGCCTGGATGATCTCGTCGGGGAAGGACTTGAAGAACTGCCGGAACAGGAAGATCGCGAACACCGAGAGAAAGAACGGGAACATCATCGCGAAATAGGTGTCGAGCAGGCCCGTGTGCGCGAGGCCGAGATAGAGCGGCAGTGCCGGCACCTGGATCGGGATGCAGAGGGCGGCGAGCACGAGGCCGAAAAGGAGGCCGCGGCCGCGGAAGGGGAGCTTGGCGAGCGCATAGGCCGCAGGGATCGCGACCGCGAGCTGCACGACGAGAATGCCCGCGCAGACGATCACGCCGTTGAGCATGAAGCGGAGCAAGGGTGCGGTCGTGAGCGCGCGCGCGTAGTTCTCGAAGCCGATGAAGGCCGACGCTCCGAAGCCCTCGAACACCGCAGCAGCGGGCCGGAAGGACGTCAGAACCATCCACACGAAGGGCAGAAGCATCACCGCCCCGCCGAGCCCGAGAACGACCAGCGCAACGATCCGCCCAAGCATCAGTCTCGTCCTCGTCTCAATAGTGTATCCTTCGGTCGAGCGCGGCTGCCTGCAGGATCGAGAAGGCGAGGATGAAGGCGAGGAAGATCAGCGTCAGCGCCGCGGCGTAGCCGATGCGGAAATACTGGAACCCCTCGAGATAGATGACATAGAGCAGAACCTCCGACGCACCGGCGGGCCCGCCCTCCGTCAGCACCCGCACCGTGTCGAACACCTTGAAGGCGGTGATCGAGGTGGTGACGGTGACGAACATCGTCGTCGGCCCGAGCTGCGGCCATGTGACGCGGAAGAAACGGTCGATCCCGCCCGAGGCGCCGTCGAGCGCCGCCGCCTCGTAGAGGTCGCGCGGGATCGCCGAGAGGCCGGCGAGGAACAGGATCATGTTGAAGCCGACGAGCTGCCAGATGCCGATCGCGGCGAGCGTGGGCAGGACGAGGGCCGGGTCGGAGAGGAAGGCCACCTCGCCGAGACCGAGAGCGAGGGTGATCTCGCGCACCGGCCCGAGCCGCGGGTGAAGCAGGAACTGCCACACCGTCGCCATCGCGATCAGCGTCGAGGTGACGGGCAGGAAGTAGATCACCTCCCAGAGCGAGCGGCTGCGGATCCGCCGGTGCACGAGAAGCGCCGCACCAAGGCCGAGCAGAACCCCGCCCGGAAGCACGATCGCGACATAGGCGAATGTGTTGGTGATCGAGCGCCGGAACACCGGATCGGCGAGCGCGCGGGAGAAGTTGTCGAGGCCGAGGAACCGGATGTCGACCGCGCCGAGCGTGTAGTCGGTCAGGCTCAGCCAAATCAGCACGGAGACCGGAACGATGTAGATGAGTGCGAGCAGGAGCGCGGCGGGCGCGGCATAGGCGTGGCCGATCCGGAGCGCGAACGGTTCAACAGGGGCGGGGGCGGCGAGGGCGAGGCTCATGCCATCGCTCCGATTCGTGTACGCAACGGCGCTGCGACCAGACGCCGCCCCTCCGCGTCGAAGAGAAGCGCGCGCGCCGGGTCGGGCAGAAGCCACAGGCGCTCCCCGAGCAGGCCGGCGTCTCGGGCCGCGTCATGCGCCGCCGCCGTGAGTCGGCAGACGACAGGCGTCGGTGCTGGTCCCTCGAGCGTGGCGTAGAGAAGCCACTCCGCGCCGAGGTTCTCGGCGCGAGAGAGCCGCGCCGGCAGGGCACCCGGCGTGCCGTGCCGCACCGGCGTGACGGCCTCGGCGCGAAGCCCGAGAATCGCTGCATCCGGGATCGCCCGAAGCGCGAGCCGGGTGCCGGCGGCGACGAGGGCCTCATGCTCGAGCCTGACCGGTATGCAAGCAATCGGCGGCGAGCCGATGAAGGACGCCACCGCGAGTGTTCGGGGCGCGTCGTAGAGCTCCGCTGGCGTGCCGAGCTGCTCGATCCGACCCTCGAGCATCAGGGCGACGCGATCGGACATCGTCATCGCCTCGGTCTGGTCGTGCGTCACGTAGACGAAGGTCGCGCCGAGGCGGCGGTGCAGGTCGGCAAGCTCGCCGCGCATGTGCACGCGCAACTTCGCATCGAGGTTCGACAGCGGCTCGTCCATCAGGAACGCGTCCGGCCGCCGCACCATGGCGCGGCCGAGCGCGACTCGCTGGCGCTGCCCGCCGGAGAGCTCGGCCGGCTTGCGCCCGAGCAGGCCCTCGAGCTGCAGCGCGGCCGCGACGGCCTCGACCTCGGCCATGATGCCGCGCATGATCCGCCGCCGCCGCGGCGAGAGGAGGCGCAAGAGCGGCAGACGCTCTAGAAGCGTCAGGCGCTGCATCTCGAGCGGGGTGGCGATGTTGCGCGCCACCGTCAGGTGCGGGTAGAGCGCGTAGGACTGGAACACCATCGCCACGCCGCGCTCGGATGGGCGCACCCCGTCGACCCGGCGCTGCCCGATCGTGACGCTGCCGCTGTCCTGCCGCTCGAGCCCGGCGATGATCCTCAGAAGTGTGGATTTGCCGCAGCCAGAGGGCCCGACCAGGGTGAGGAACTCGCCGTCGCGGATCGCGAGCGTGACGTCTCGCAGCACGCGCGTGCCGCCGAACGACTTGCAGATCCTCTCGAGCCCGATCGCCGCCACGCGCCGCCCCCGCCTCGCCGGGCGGGGATTCTAGGGTCTGCCTGCGTGCCGCGAATGACGCTTCGGTTGCAGTTAGGTGAAAAACTGTTCCGGCCGGCGGGGCAGCCGGTCCGTCAGGGGGGCGCCCGCACCGGGCCTGCTGGCCCGGTCCAGCCCCTGAGCGCAGTCGGAGGGACGACGGGCGCGGCGCCGGGCAGGAGGGCGCACCGCGCGGTGTGCCGCCCCCCGTCCGCCACGAGACGGGCTTCGTCGGCCCATGCGTTGCGGAGGGGAGAGACGGGGAGTGATCAGAAGCCTGGGAGCGGGCGCGCAGGGTCCTTCCTGTCCGGGCGCATCGGCAATAGTGTAGGCGCGGAGTTCAGGGCGCGCTGGTGTGCTATCGTCCCGTGCCTCAAGGCACTCGCAAGCAGTACGACAGGATGTCCATGGCTCGCATGTTCCGTCCCGCCGCCGCGCTTCTCGCGGTCGGCCTCCTCGCGGCACCGCTCGTGACGCCGCCACCGGCGGTCGCACGCGGCGCGCCGGAGAGCTTCGCCGATCTGGTCGAGCGTCTTCTGCCCTCGGTCGTCAACATTCAGACGAGCCAGACCGTGCAGGCGCGCGGTGACCGGCAGGGCCCCGACGGCATGCCGCAGTTCCCGCCGGGCTCTCCGTTCGAGGAGTTCTTCCGCGAGTTCTTCGACCGCCAGCAGCGCGGCGGCGAGCGGCAGCCGCAGCGGCCACGCCGCGCCCAGAGCCTCGGCTCCGGCTTCATCGTCGAGTACAGCAACGGCGAGGGCTACATCGTCACCAACAACCACGTCATCGACGGTGCCGACGAGGTGAACGTGGTGCTGACCGACAACACCACCCTGCGCGCTGAGGTGGTGGGGCGCGACCAGCGCACCGACATCGCTCTCCTGCGCGTGAAGACGGAGAAGCGGCTTCAGCCCGTTCGCTTCGGCAACAGCGAGACCCTGCGGATCGGCGACTGGGTGGTGGCGATCGGCAACCCGTTCGGGCTCGGCGGCACGGTGACGGCCGGGATCGTCTCGGCGCGGGGGCGCGACATCCGGATCGGCCCCTATGACGACTTCATCCAGACCGATGCCGCGATCAACCGCGGCAATTCCGGCGGCCCCTTGTTCAACATGGCGGGCGAGGTGGTGGGCATCAACACCGCGATCTTCTCGCCAACGGGGGGCTCGATCGGCATCGGCTTCGCGATCCCCTCCAACATCGCGACCAATGTGGTGGCGCAGCTGCGCGAGTTCGGCCGGACGCGGCGAGGCTGGCTCGGGGTGAGGATCCAGCAGGTGACGGAGGAGATCGCCGAGAGTGTCGGCCTGCCCGACGGGCCGCGTGGCGCTCTCGTCGCGGGCGTGAACGAAGGCGGCCCGGCCGACCGGGCACGGCTTCAGAACGGCGACATCGTGCTTCGCTTCGACGGGCACGAGATCCGCGAGATGCGCACCCTGCCGCGCGTCGTCGCCGAAACGCCGATCGGCAAGCAGGTGCCCGTCGTGGTCTGGCGCGCCGGCCGCGAACTAACCCTTACCGCGACCGTGGGCGAACTGCCCGAGGACACGCAGCAGGCTGCCGCCACGCCCGGGCCGCAGGACCGTGGCGGGCGGCCGGTCGAGCTGCCCGGGATCGGCATGCGTGTGGCCTCGATCACGCCCGAGCTGCGCGAGCGCTTCGGCCTCTCAGCCGAGGCCAAGGGCGTGGTCGTCGTCGAGGTTCTGCCGAACAGCCCTGCGGCGGAGCGCGGCATACGCGCAGGCGACGTCGTGGTCGAGGTTCAGCAGGAGGCGGTCTCCACCCCGGCGGAGGTGCAGCAGCGGATCGACCGTGCCCGCCAGGCCGGGCGCCGCAACGTGCTGATGCTGATCGAGAGCCAGCAGGGGCTGCGCTGGGTGCCGCTTCCCGCCGCGCCGCAGGGCGGAAACCGGGCCCCGGGCTGATTCCGCCCGGGGGCCGGGCGGCGCGGCTCAGCTCTGGCCGACGAGCTCGGCCTCCGTGTAGCCCTGCGCCCAGAGAAGGGCGGTGAGGTCGCCATGCGTGATGCGCACGCGGGCGGCGGCGGCGACCGAGGGCTTGGCGCGGAAGGCGATGCCAAGACCGGCGGCCTGGAGCATCGGCAGATCGTTCGCCCCGTCGCCGACCGCGAGCGTGGCGGCGAGCGGCAAACCCCGCGCCGCAGCCAGGCGGCGCAGGGTGGCGAGCTTCGCCCCCTTGTCGAGAATCGGCTCGACCACCCGGCCCGTGAGCACCGCCCCGTCCGTCTCGAGCTCGTTGCCCTCGTCGAGATCGAAGCCGAGCGCCGAGGCGACGTGGCGCGTGAAGAAGCGGAAGCCGCCCGAGACAAGGGCGGCATAGGCGCCGTGCGCCCGCATGGTGGCGACCAGCGTCGCGGCACCCGGCATGAAGGCGAGCCGCTCCTGCACGGCGGCGAGAGCGCGCACCGGCAGCCCTTCAAGCATCGCCACGCGCTCGCGCAGCGCCGCGGCGAAATCGAGCTCGCCGTTCATCGCCCGCGCGGTGATCGCAGCGATCCTCTCCTTCAGTCCGGCCTGGTCGGCGAGCTCGTCGAGCGTCTCGCCCACCACGATGGTGCTGTCCATGTCGGCCACAAGCAGGCGCTTGCGCCGCCCCTCCGCGGCTTGCGCGACGAGGTCGAAGGGCGCGTCACCGAGGGCGGCGCGTGCGGCCGCCTCGGCCGCCTCCGGCGCTGCCTCGGCGAACGGGATGTCGGCCGCCTCTCCCGGCTTGAGCCAGAGCGGCGCGCCGGCGAGAGCGCCGATCCCGCGCATCGCCCCGCGGACGGCATCGAGCACGGCGCGGTCGAGCAGCCCGCTCCCCGGCGGGGCGATCACGGTCAGCACCAGGTCCATCCGCCGACCATGGCGGGGCGGCGATGACGGCGCAAGACGAGCCGCCGCCGGCCCTGATCGTCGCCGGGCCGACGGCGAGCGGCAAATCCGCGCTTGCTCTCGCGCTGGCGGAACGGCTCGGCGGGGAGGTGATCAACGCCGACAGCATGCAGGTCTATCGCGACCTGAGGATCCTTACCGCTCGCCCCACGCCAGAGGAGGAAGCGCGGGTGCCGCATGCTCTCTACGGCATCCGGGACGCCGCCGAGCCGGCCTCGGCCGGCTGGTGGCGCACGGCCGCGCTCGAGGCGATGTCTCGAGCGCGGGAGGCCGGCCGCGTGCCCATCCTGTGCGGCGGCACCGGCTTGTGGCTATCGGCTCTCGTCAACGGCATCGGGGCGATCCCGCCCGTCCCCGCGGCGGTGCGGGCGGAGGCGCGCGCTCTTGCGGCCCGGATCGGCGCCCCGTCCCTGCACGCGCGGCTTGCGGCGCAGGACCCGGAGACCGCGGCGCGTCTTGAACCAGCCGACACGCAGCGGGTGATCCGCGCCTGGGAGGTGCTCGCCGCCACGGGCAAGGGGCTCTCCGCCTGGTGGGCGGAGCGTCGGGAGGCGCCGGCGCCCTGGCGCTTCGCGATGGTCCTGCTCCGCCCGCCGCGGCAGGAGCTTCGCGCGGCGATCGATGCCCGCTTCGTCGCGATGGTCAAGGCAGGCGCGCTCGAGGAGGTGCGGGCGCTCGCCGCGCGCGGGCTTGATCCGGCGCTGCCGGCGATGAAGGCGCACGGGGTGCCGAACCTGATCGCGTTCCTCGAAGGCGGGCTCCCGCTCGCGCAGGCGATCGCCGAGGCGCAGGCGATGGTGCGCCAATACGCCAAGCGCCAGGACACCTGGTTCAGGCACCAGGCGCTGGTTCCGCCCGAGCGCATGCATATGATCCATGCGCGTTTTGCGGGTCTAGCGCAACTTTCGGAACAGGAGAGGGGAAGTTTCTTTGCGTTTATTGACAGGGCGGGGTTGACGCACCGCGGCAGGCGCGCCTAGATGCCGCTCGCGGTGGCCAGGGCGCGACCCGCCCGGCCGCCGTTCGCGCTCATGAGGGGCGCGAAGGCCGGTTCGAACGGGGATGAGATCGTCATGTCCGCCATCCAGGCTTCCGCTGCCGAGGCGCCGACGGCAGAGCTGCTTCCGGGCGCGGAGATCGTCCTGCGCGCGCTCAAGGACCAGGGTGTGGAGGTCATCTTCGGCTATCCGGGCGGGGCGGTGCTGCCGATCTACGACGCCCTGTTCCAGCAGAACGCGATCCGCCACATCCTCGTCCGCCACGAACAGGCGGCGGTGCACGCGGCCGAAGGCTACGCCCGTTCTACCGGCAAGGTCGGCGTCGTGCTCGTCACCTCCGGCCCTGGCGCGACCAATGCGGTGACCGGGCTCGTCGACGCGCTGATGGACAGCATCCCGGTGGTGTGCCTCACCGGCCAGGTGCCGACGCATCTGATCGGCAACGACGCCTTCCAGGAGGCGGACACGACCGGGATCACCCGTCCCGCCACCAAGCACAACTACCTTGTCAAGGACAGCAACCAGCTCGGCCGGATCATTCACGAGGCATTCTACGTCGCCCGTTCCGGCCGCCCCGGCCCGGTGGTGGTTGACCTGCCGAAGGACATTCTGATCGGCAAGGGGCGGTACAGCGGCGTGCCGCAGGCGACGCACCGCTCCTACCGCCCCGTCACCGAGCCCGACCCGGCCGCGATCCGCACCGCTGTGGCGATGCTGAAGGCAGCCAAGCGCCCGATCGTCTATGCCGGGGGCGGGGTGATCAACTCGGGGCCGGAGGCCTCGCGGCTTCTGACCGAGTTCGTGCACCTCACCGGCTTCCCCTGCACCAACACGCTGATGGGGCTCGGCGCCTTCCCGGCCTCCGACCCGCAGTTCCTCGGCATGCTCGGCATGCACGGCACCTACGAGGCCAACCTCGCGATGCACGGCTGCGACGTGATGCTGAACATCGGCGCTCGGTTCGACGATCGCGTGACCGGACGGTTGCGCGACTTCTCGCCCAACAGCCGCAAGATCCACGCCGACATCGACCCCTCCTCGATCAACAAGAACGTGCGGGTTGATTGCGCGATCATCGGCGATGCGGCGAAGGTGCTGCGCGCCCTGATCGCCGAGTGGAAGGCCTCCGAGGCCAAGCTCGACACGGGCGCGCTCGCCGCCTGGTGGAGACAGATCGATGCATGGCGCGCGCGCGACTGCCTGCGCTACCGGCAGGCGACCGACGAGGGCGCGATCATCAAGCCGCAGTACGCGATCCAGCGTCTCTATGAACTGGTGCGCGAAACCGGCCGCGACACCTTCATCACCACCGAGGTGGGCCAGCACCAGATGTGGGCGGCGCAGTACTGGAAGTTCGAACGCCCGAACCGGTGGATGACCTCGGGCGGCCTTGGAACCATGGGCTACGGACTGCCGGCGGCGATGGGGGTGCAGATCGCGCACCCGGACGCGCTCGTAATCGACATCGCCGGCGAGGCCTCGATCCTGATGAACATCCAGGAGATGTCGACGCTCGCGCAGTACCGGCTGCCGGTGAAGGTGTTCATCCTCAACAACGAGTACATGGGGATGGTGCGGCAGTGGCAGGAGCTCCTGCACGGCGGCCGCTACTCCGAGAGCTACTCCGCGGCGCTTCCGGATTTCGTCAAGCTCGCCGAGAGCTTCCATGCGGTGGGCTTGCGCGCGACCAAGGTCGGGGAGCTCGACGGCGTGATCCGCGAGATGCTCGCGGTCGACCGTCCGGTGATCGCCGACATCTGCGTCGATCAGAAGGAGAACTGCTTCCCGATGATCCCCTCCGGCGCGGCGCACAACGAGATGATCCTCGGCCCCGACGATGAGGCGCCGAAGGGCGCCGCCCAGCCGGGGGTGACCGAGGAAGGCATGGTGCTTGTCTGAGCCGGCCGATGCTGATCTCGCCGACACTCCCCAGGAATATCGATGCGATGACGGAAGCGACGACCCGCCAGGCGGTGATGGCCGTGCTCGTGGAGAACGAGGCGGGCGTTCTCGCCCGGGTGATCGGCCTGTTCTCGGGCCGCGGCTACAACATCGACAGCCTGACCGTCGCGCCGGTGGACGAGGCGAAGAACCTCAGCCGGATCACCATCGTCACCTCCGGCACGCCGATGGTGATCGAGCAGATCAAGGCCCAGCTCGACCGGCTCGTGCCGGTGCACAAGGTGGCCGACCTCACGCTCGAGGGGCCGCACATTGCCCGCGAGATGGCGCTGATCAAGGTGGCGGGAACCGGCGAGCGGCGGGTCGAGGCCCTGCGCATCGCCGATGCCTTCCGCGCCCGCGTGGTCGATGCGACGACGGAAAGCTTCGTCTTCGAGATGACGGGGGCGACCGACAAGCTCGACGCCTTCATCGGCCTGATGCGGCCTCTGGGCCTCGTCGAGGTGAGCCGCACGGGCGTGGTCGCAATCGCGCGCGGGCCGAAGGGGATCTGACCCGCGGCGGCGGCCGCTTGCCAGCGTCACCCGCGGCCGTTAGACGGCGCGGCTCCAGGGCGAACACCACCGGATCGAGACAGGGGAGGGAGACCGATGCGCGTCTACTACGACCGCGATGCCGACGTGAACCTCATCAAGGGCAGGAAGGTCGCCGTGATCGGCTACGGCAGCCAGGGTCATGCCCACGCCAACAATCTCAAGGACAGCGGTGTCGCCGAGGTCGTGGTGGGCTTGCGCCGCGGCTCGGCTGGAGTGGCCAAGGCGGAGGGCGCCGGCTTCAAGGTGATGGACCCGGCGGATGCGGCAAAATGGGCCGATGTGGTGATGGTGCTCACCCCGGATGAAGGCCAAGGCGAGCTCTACCGCGAGAAGCTCGGCCCCAACATGAAGGAAGGCGCGGCGTTGATGTTCGCGCACGGCTTCAACATCCACTTCAACCTGATCGAGCCGCGCCCCGACATGGATGTGCTTATGGTCGCGCCGAAGGGCCCTGGCCACACGGTGCGCAGCGAGTATCAGCGCGGTGCCGGCGTGCCCTGCCTCGTGGCGGTGGCGCAGAACGCCTCCGGCAACGCGCTCGAGCTCGGCCTCTCCTACGCCTCCGCGATCGGCGGCGGCCGGGCTGGCATCATCGAAACCACTTTCAAGGAGGAGTGCGAAACCGACCTGTTCGGCGAGCAGGTGGTGCTCTGCGGCGGGCTCGTCGAGCTGATCAAGGCGGGCTATGAGACCCTCGTCGAGGCCGGTTACGCCCCCGAGATGGCGTATTTCGAGTGCCTGCACGAGGTGAAGCTGATCGTCGACCTGATCTACGAGGGCGGCATCGCCAACATGAACTACTCGATCAGCAACACCGCAGAGTACGGCGAATACGTGAGCGGGCCGCGCATCATCACCGCCGAGACCAAGGCCGAGATGAAGCGCGTGCTGGAGGACATCACCTCGGGCCGTTTCGCGCGCGAGTGGATGCTCGAGAACAAGGTGAACCAGGCCTCGTTCAAGTCGATGCGACGCAAGCTCGCCGAGCACCCGATCGAGGAGGTTGGCGAGAAGCTCCGCGCCATGATGCCCTGGATCAAGAAGAACGCGCTCGTGGACCGGAGCCGGAACTGAGCGGCGCGGGCGGGCAAGCGCAGGTCGTGGCCGGGCAGGTCGTCGCCTTCCCCCACCGCGACTGCCCGCGGCCGGAGGCGGCCGAGGGGCTCGAGCTCCTGCTCGCC
>JGI24185J35167_1001039_pt1 | contig 12540 bp, 16 predicted proteins | sample YNPBryunderm2012_FD_35167 | JGI IMG/M metagenome (IMG submission 35167) | reverse complement strand
TCAATCGGGTAAGGAGGTGTTATGGTGAAACGAGTTTGGATGTTTGCTGTGACAACACTGCTTTCCCTGGGGCTGGCCCAGAGCAGAATAGGAAATTGTGAGGTAACCGGGCCTAAAGGCCAGTTTCCTATTCGCCCTGCTGTTGCTGGCCAGCTTACCGTGCAAACCAACCTACCCTCGCCAGGCTTCTGGAATGGCGACAGCCCTGCCACCATCAAAGACGGCTTCGAATACTGCCTGGCCGCCAACATTGCTTACCGGGCCGGGCTGGATAAAGTGGTGGTGCAGAATGTGGCCTGGGATGCCCTGATTGCCGGTCAGACCCGCAACTTCGACTTTGCCCTCTCGCAAATTACCATCACTGAGGCCCGCAAAAAGGTGGTGGATTTCTCGAGGCCTTATTTCTCCTCGGATATCGGGGTGCTGGTGCGCGCTGCCGACAAGGCCAAGTACAGCTCACCAGCCAGCCTTAGGACAGCGCGCCTGGGAGTCCAGCAAGCCACCACGGCTGCAAAATTCCTAAACGAAGCTCTAAAACACCCCCAGAACCTGACCCGCATCTTCCCCGATGTTGCCTCTGGTTTCACTGCCCTGCGGGCTGGACAGATAGACGCTTTCATCATTGACACCTCCATCGTGCTCTCAGAGGCAGCAAGGTCGGGCGGGGCCCTGGCGGTGGTGGGCCAGTTTAGAACAGGTGAAAACTACGGGGCCCTCTTTTCCAAGGGTAATCCTAATCGAGCTCAGGTAGATAAAATTCTGGAGGCCCTGGAAAAGGATGGCACACTCAAGAAGCTTTCCCAGACCTACCTAGCCAAGGCATGGGGTATTGATCCCACCACTGTGCCAGTCTGGCGTCCCTAAGCTTTTATGGCATCCTCAAAAGCACCTATGGGACCACTTGAAAAGTTTTGAGCTTCCTGACTGCTAAGGTTCCTCTTGGTCGTGTCTGTGTAAACGTGTTTAGGGACTCGGCAAGGTACCGAGGACCCAAAACTGGACATGTATTGCTCCTGGGTGCTATCTTAGGGTGTCTGGGAACTTTCTGAGGTGGCCCATGTTGTTTTGCTCGCAGTCCGGCTACCCCGGTTTTTGTAGTCGGCTGCGATCATGCGATTTTGGGTAGTTCAGCGCCTTGGTCCTGGGCCGGGTCACGTTTTTTGGTTGCCCGTGATAAGGAGCAGTATGCAAAAAGGCAAGGTAAAGTGGTTCAGCGCAGAGAAAGGCTATGGCTTTATTCAGCGAGAAGAGGGGGGGCCAGACGTATTTGTGCACTACAGCGCCATTCAGTCCCGTGGTTTTCGTACCCTCAATGAAGGCGATGTGGTCACCTTCGAAATCGAGCCGGGCAAAAACGGCAAGGGGCCTCAAGCTGCAAATGTGAGTGTGGTGGAAGCAGCCAGGCGCTAGGGTTTTGAAGTAGGCTACATCAATCGGCCCTGTTCGTGCCATAGTCCCTTGGTGGCGCGAACAGGGCCTCGCTTACAGGTACACCTAGAAGGGGTTGTCAGATCCAAGGCCAAAGTTAGGTGGATTAACGTGTGATGGTGGACTAGGCTTGCTTACTCTGAATGAAGTTGATGGCGTCCTGCACGGTACGGATTTTCTCTGCCTCCTCGTCGGTGATCTCTAGGCCAAACTTGTCCTCTAGACCCATGATGAGCTCAACCGTGTCCAGGCTGTCGGCACCAAGGTCTTCGATAAAGCGTGCTTCGGGAACTACTTTTTCGGGATCAACGCCAAGCTTATCCACGATCACTTCCCTCACATCGTCTAGGATTGCCATATATAAACCTCCATAGGTTAGGGTTTATTCTACCGTGCGGGATTCTACCACATCGGGCCGGACTTGCTTTAGTGTGGGGTCATGCCGCCATCCACGCACAAGGTCTGCCCGTTGATGTAAGCAGCGTCATCGGAGGCTAGAAAAGCCACCGCCTTGGCTACCTCCTCGGGCCTGCCCAGGCGTCCCGNTGGAATCTGTTTGAGGTACTCAGCCACTACATTTTCGGGCAGTTTAGCGGTCATGTCCGACTCGATAAATCCCGGTGCTACCGCATTTACAGTGATGCCACGGGCAGCGTACTCTCTGGCAACTGATTTGGTAAAGCCGATTAAGCCAGCCTTGGCCGCCGCATAGTTGGCCTGGCCTGGATTGCCTAATATGCCCACCACACTGCTGATGTTGATGACCCGGCCCCACTTGGCCCGCATCATGATTTTGATGGCTTCGCGGGTGGTGTGGAAGATGGCGCTCAGGTTGGTGGCAAGCACCGTATCCCAGTCTTCGTCCTTCATGCGAATCAGAAGGGTGTCGCGGGTGATTCCGGCGTTGTTGACCAGAACCTCGAGCCCCCCTAGGGCTTTGCTGGCGTCGGCTACCAGCTTTTGGGCGGCCCGGGGGTTGCTCAGGTCGGCACCTAGAACCACCACCTGGCTGGCACCCAGGGCTTGGGCCTCGGCGGCGGTAGCTTCGGCGGCCGTCCGATTGCTGGCGTAATGCACCGCCAGCGCGTAGCCCCGCTGTGCCAGTTCCAGGGCGATAGCTTTGCCGATACCTCTAGAAGAGCCTGTTACTAGGGCTTTTCGCATGTTTCCTCCAAATCCTCCAAATCTAGTTCTTCCCCAAAGCTACCAGGCTTTCAGCGATCTCCCGGGGGTTGGTTAGGGAACGGGCCTCGACGCCTTCCAGTGTTCGCCCTACCAGGCCGGTCAGCACGCGCCCTACGCCGAACTCGAGGTAGGTTTTCACGCCCTGCTTCCGAAGCTGCTGCAAAATCTCCACCCAGCGCACTGCATGGGTGACCTGCTCCAGAAGCAGCTCCCGGATCACCGAGGGCCGGACTTCAGGCTGGGCCAGCACGTTGGAGTATACCGGAAAGCGAGGGGTGCGAAGCTCAACCTGAGCAAGGTCGGCACGCAGGCGCTCGCGTGCTGGCTGCATTAGCGAGGAATGAAAGGGGGCCGAAACCGCTAATGGAATCACCCGGGCCTTGTGGCTTTTCAGCACCTCGCTGGCCTGGGCTACTCCTAGGGCAGTTCCGGAGATGACCGTCTGTTCAGGGGAGTTGAAGTTGGCTACCTCTACTCCCGCAATGCCAGCGATGAGCTCCTGAATGCTTTGGGCTGGGAGCTTCAGCACAGCTGCCATTCCCCCCATTCCTACTGGCACGGCTTCCTGCATGTATAGCCCACGCTTACGCACCAGGCGCAGGCCATCCTCTAGGCTCAGGGTTTCAGCAGCCACATGGGCCGTCCACTCACCCAGACTGTGTCCGGCCGCAAAGTCGGGGAGTGAACCACCCGCTTCTAGGTAAGCCTGGAAAGCCGCGTAGCCTACAGCCAGCAAGGCCGGCTGCTGATTGAAGGTGAGTTTAAGCGCTTCTTCGGGGCCTTCCCACATTAGCTGGAGCAGGCCTGGCAGGGTGGCTTCGGCCCGCTCGAGGACCTCACGAGCGGCCCTCGAGCCTTCATACAACGCCTTGCCCATACCGATTTCTTGCGATCCCTGTCCAGGAAACAAAGCTGCAATCATTCTTTACCTCCTGTATTGGGCGGTTTTGCCCGCTCACAAGCTGCACTTCCCAGCCGGAGCGCCCCTGCAGCGGGGCCTCTGGTCTTGAGTCGACCCAAGCTGAAAAAGGTGCACATCAGGGGTGCGCGCTGTCCTAATCTGGCTGCCACCAGGTCATCACGCTGGCTGCCCAAGTAAGCCCAGCACCGAAAGTTACGAAGAGAATATGGTCTCCGTTGTGAATTTTCCCTGCGTCCAGGGCTTCCCGCAGAGCGATAGGCATGGAGGCTGTAGAGGTGTTGCCATAGCGGTCTAGATTAACCCAGACCTGCTCAGGGGGCAGCCCTAGTCGCTCGCGGGCGGCTTCGATGATACGGGCGTTGGCCTGATGGGGAATCAAGTACTTAATGTCCTCGGGCCTGAGGCCCGCTTTTTCGATGGCCTCGAGGGTGGCGGTGTTCATCACCCGCACAGCGAACTTGAAGACCTCCCGCCCGTTCATGTAGGTGTATCGGCCCATGGGGCTACCATCAGGCAGCCTGTCGGCGATGCAGCGCAGCATGAGCTCCTTACCGCCCGAGCCATCGGCCCCTAGGACAAACGACCTGAAGCCATAACCTTCCGGCACTGGCCCGACAACTGCTGCCCCAGCCCCATCACCGAACAGCACTGCAGTGGAGCGGTCGGTGTAGTCGAGAATTTTGGATAGGGTCTCGGCGCCAATGGTTAGCACCTTGCGGGCTAGGCCACTGTGCACCATGGCGTGTGCCTGGGCAATGGCATAGCCCCATCCGGGGCAGCCAGCCAGGAGGTCGTAGGCCCCAGCCTGGAGGCCGAAGCGGTCTTGCACCAGCGCTGCTGTGGCGGGAAAGAGGGCGTCGGGGGTATTTGTGGCCACAATCACCAGGTCAACCTCCTCCAAAGCGCTTTGCCCGTATCGGCGAACCAGGTCTTCCACGGCTTTGAAGGCTAGGTGCGAGGTGAACTCCTCCTCAGCAGCCAGGCGCCGTTCGCGGATGCCAGTACGGCTTACGATCCATTCATCGGAGGTGTCCAGGATTTTTTCGAAGTCATGGTTGGTCATCACCCGTGCAGGGGTGTAGGTGCCGAGGGCAAGAATACCGATACTCAACTTCTCCTCCTGAAGCTGCCCAAGAACGCTGGGTGCTCCAACAAAGATAACACCCCCACACGCCCTTGTGCTGCAGTACGGCTTGGACCAGGTTCAGACACTGCTGTGGGGCTTTTGGCGAAGTCAGGGGGGCTTCCTAGTCTGAGAGGTGGCAGGATGGTGTCGCTTGCGGAAGGTNAAAGACCGCCCCCAGACCCCGGTTGGTCTGGGGCAAAGGTAAACCAGGTTTAGACCCTGACCTCGAGTACTTTTTTTCCAGCGTAATACCCACAACTGCCACACACAGTGTGGGGAGGAATCATAGCCCCGCAATTGGCACACTTGATGAGGGTAGGGGCGGTAAGGGTGGAAACAACAGCCCGGCGGATGTCCCGGCGAGACTTAGATACTTTCTTCTTAGGTACGGGGTGCTTGGCCATCTCAGGTCACTTCCTCGAAACCCCATAAGGGGTGTGCTCAACAAACCGCTCTCCAATCTACAGGTTGAAGGCCAAAAGGTCAACCCAATGTAATCGGTCAACACATCTGAGACTCTTGGGGAACCGACTCCGCCTGTAGTTTAGCCAGGAACTCCAGGGGAGCCAAGCCCTCCAGGGCCATGTGGGGTCTATGGCCGTTGTAGTACGCCAGGTAGTCCTCCAGCTCGGCCTGGATTTCACCGATGGTCGTGGGCAAGGGCCGGCAGAACTCGTCCCGGAAGGTCCGCTGTATACGTTCCACATGGCCGTTGAGCTTAGGACTCCGAAGCAGCACGAAGAGCCGGATGCCCAGAGCCTGGCAGCCCTCCTCAAACGCCGCCATGAACTCGCTGCCCCCATCCACCTGCACCGCCCGGATGGGAAAAGGACTCCTGTCCACCAGCTCCCGCAGAAACCCTGCCGCCGTCTGGGCCGTGGCCCGCCAGCGCACCGCAGCCCAGGCCAGGCGGGTGGAGAGTTCCACCGCACAAAAGTGCTTGACCTCCTCCCCGGGCCCCAGGCTCACGCTCAGGGTGTCTATCTGCACCAGATCCCCAGGGGCCTTGACCTCATAGCCCGGGGGCCTCCGCTGTGCGTAGGGCCTTGGCGCCCTCCGCTGGGACTTCCCCCTCCTCGCACGGGCCAGAAAGCTCGCCACCCGCTCTATGCGTCCCTGCCCCTCCAGGTAGGCCAGGATGCGCCCCACCCTGCGCTCGCTCAAGGTATAGCCCGCCTTCCGCAAGGAAAGCCAGATGGGCCAGCGCCCCCAGGTGGGGTTCTCCTTCCGCAAGCCTTCCACCTGCGCCAGCAGCTCGGGGCTCCAATGCACCTTGCCCCGCAGGCGTTGGGGTCGCTTACTTCTGGGTTTCAGGCCGGTGAGTCCCTGCTCCTTGAGCCTTCCCTTCCAGCGGTAGTAGCTGGCCCGGCTGAGGCCCACCACCTCCTGCACCTCGCTCCAGGGTGCCTCCCGTTTCCTGAGGGCTTCCACCTGCTTGAGCTGGCGCAGGCGTTGCTGGACTGTGGGGTCACCTGCGCCGGCCTCGGCCAGTTCTAAAGCTTTCCTGGCGCCTCTAAAGACCTCTTTGCCGACTGTGGTAAGCTGCATCTGGGGAACCTCCTCTTCCTAAAAGTGGTTCCCCTATTTTGCTTCACTCAGAGTCTCACCTGTGGTTGTCCGAGCACAGGCTATGCAGGGATCGAGGCCTCCTGCCTCAGGCCAAGAGGGGCGGTTTGTGATATAAGGGAGCTTGAATGATTCGCGGACGCTATGCTTTGGTGGTAGCCCTACCCAAGGGGCGCAACTTCGCTGATGGTTACGAAGCCCTGGTAAGGGCCGGGCTCGAGCTGCCGCCGGTGCAAAACGGGAGGGCCTTGCTGCACGGTAACGAAGGGGGCGTCGCTGTTCTGGAGCTGCGTAACCATGACGTGCCCACCTATGTGGACCTGGGCATTGCCGATGTGGGGGTGGTGGGCAACGACGTGCTGTTGGAGTCCGGACGCGACGTGTACGAGCCGGTTGACCTGGGTACGGGGGCCTGCCGCCTCTCGCTCATCCGCCACCCTGCTGCCACTGGGCCCATCCGCCGTATTGCCACCAAGTACCCTCGCTTTACCGCCCAGGTGCTGCGCGAGCGGGGAATGGCTGCGGATGTTATCGAGCTGGCTGGCAATGTCGAACTGGCGGCCCTCACTGGGCTGGCCGACGCGGTGGTGGACGTGGTGCAGACCGGAGCTACCCTTAGGGCGGCGGGCTTGATAGAGGTTGAGGTGCTGGCCCACTCCACTGCCCGCTTCATCGTTAACCGCCAGTCGCTCAAGCTTAAGCGCGATCTCCTACGCCCCTTGATTGAGCGCCTACGCGCCAATCTCCATAGCCCATCCACCGCTAGCTAAGGGGCCTTGGAGGGCTTGCGTTGCTCCCCACTAGGTCTCTTCCCTAAACGCTACAATGAGCCCTTGTGACGCCTGAACGTCTGGCCAAGATTCGCGCGGTTCTAGACAAGCGCCAGCCCGACCTCACGGTGCTGATGGAGCGGGTGCATAAGCCCCATAATTTTTCGGCCATACTGCGCTCCTGCGATGCGGTGGGGGTGCTCGAGGCCCATGCCATCCCGGCTAAACACGGCCTTCCCGACCTCGAGGAGGCCGCTGGCCTGGACTTGAAGAGCAAAACCTTCAACGAAACCTCTGGTTCGGCGGCCAAGTGGGTGGGGCTGCAGGTTCATCCCGACACGCTATCGGCCCTTAACCACCTGAAATCGCGGGGGTTTCAGGTGCTGGCAGCGCACTTTTCTGAAAGGGCGCTGGACTACCGCCAGGCTGACTACACCCGCCCTACCTGCATCTTACTGGGCACCGAGAAATGGGGGGTCTCGCCAGAAGCTGCCGAGCAGGCCGATGCCCACATCCTGATTCCTATGATGGGCATGGTGCAGAGCCTGAATGTCTCGGTGGCGGCGGCGGTGATTTTATTCGAAGCCCAGCGGCAACGCCTGCAAGCAGGGTTTTACCAGCAGCCCCGCCTCTCACCAGAAGACTACGAGTTCTGGCTGCGGAACTGGGTGGAGCGGCACGTGCGGGGCGAGGGCTAAGCAGCGCGGTTACCATGTCCGCAAAACCGCTGTTCTTTTAGCACCAGATGCACAGCCAGGGCGTTTCTCATGGCTCGAGCCAGGCGAACACGTCCTCGCGCCAGGGCAGTGAGGACTGGGCCCCCAACCTGGTGACGGCCAGGGACCCGGCCACGCAGCCACGCTTCACGGCCTGGGATAAGGATGCACCTTCGTAGATGGCAGTAGCCAGCGCCCCGATGAAAGCATCCCCAGCCCCAGTGGTATCAACCGCTTCTACTTTGGGAACCGGCTGGTGGCCTTTGCCCTCCGGGGCCACCCATACTGCACCTTGCTCGCCCAGGGTGATGATTACGCTAGCTACTTTTTCAGCCAACACCTGGGCGAGCTCGAGGGCCATCTCGGGCGAGTCAGGCTGCACCCCGGTCAGGCCATAGGCCTCACTCTCGTTCACTATCAGGATGTCGGTGTGCTCGAGCAACCTGGGGGGTAATGGCTGTGCGGGGGAGGCATTGAGGACGACCTTGGCCCCAGCCTGTCGGCCCAGCTCAGCGGCCCGGCGCACGGTCTCGAGGGGAATCTCGAGCTGTAACACCACCACCCGCGCCCCCTCGAACTCAGCAGGGGAGAGGTTTTCGGGGCGCAGGCGGTGGTTGGCCCCTGGTGAGACGATGATGGTGTTCCGACCTTCTTCACTTACTGCAATAAAGGCTACTCCGGTAGGAGCGGCGATGGGAATGGTGGCGTGCACGTTGATACCCTCGCGCTTGAGGGCATTGCGGAGCTGATTACCGAACTCATCCTGCCCAACCCGTCCAATCAGGCGCACGCTCGGGCCCTGATTGGGGAGGGGCCTCTTGCTGGGGGAGGTGCAGCGAGGCAGCATGCGGGCGGCTGCTACCGCCTGGTTGGCCCCCTTGCCTCCGTGGTGGGTCTCGTAATCTGAGCCCAGCAGGGTTTCGCCAGGCAGCGGGTGCCGTTTGACCCGCACCACCAGATCCATATTGATGCCTCCAACTACGACGATACCCATGGCCCATAGCTTATCGCACTTCATAGGCGCGGTCTCCCATCCAGCACGTGCTGTGCCGAGGCAACTGTAGCTGTGAAGGCTGCTCTATATCGAACCCGGCCAGCCGAAGGCGCGGGCCCGGTTCACCGATAACAGACCGGACTATTCGTAGCGGGCGATGCGCTCTACCAGCAGGTCGTAGAAACCATCCACATCGACCTCGAGACCCACCTCACAATTAGGCTGTTTGCCGGTTACGTGCCAGTAATCGCAGACTGTGCGGCCCAGGCTCAGCCCTTCGTTGACCTCGATCTCCACATTAAAGTGGGCGGTCTTGAACAGCTCGGGCCTGATCAAAAAAGCCACTGCACAGGCATCGTGGATCGGAGCCCCATCCCACTTGTAACGCTGGAGGTGGTGGACACGAAAAAACTCGAGCAGATCAGCCACAAACGNTCCTACCCGCGTTCCTAGGGCACGGAAGCGCGCTATNCGGGCGGGGTGGGCGATGGTCTGGTGGGTCAGGTTGAGGCCCATCATCACCAGTGGAACCCCAGCCTCGAAGACAATTTTGGCCGCATGGGGATCACACAGAATGTTGAACTCCGCGCTGGGGGTCCAGTTGCCTATGTCAATTGAGCCGCCCATCAGCACAATTTCGCGTATCTGGGGAATGATGCGGGGTTCCAGGCGCAGGGCCAGCGCAATATTGGTCAGGGGGCCTACCGGCACCAGGGTTACCTGGCCTGGGTGGGCCAGCACCTGTTCGATGATGAAATGCACGGCGTGCTGGGGCTCGGCCTGGCCGGTGGGGGTGGGCAGGTGGGGGCCATCCAGTCCCGAGACCCCGTGAACAGCCTCGGCGCTGATGCGCGGGCGTACCAAAGGGCGGTCGGCACCGGCGTAGACGGGTACGCTGGAACCCAGTAGCTCCCGCACCACCAGGGCGTTGCGGGTGGTGCGCTCGAGGCCCACATTGCCGTACACCGTGGTAATGCCTAGAACCTCCAGCTCCTCGCTGGCCAGGGCCAGCATCATGGCGATGGCGTCGTCGTGTCCAGGGTCGCAGTCCAGAATGACCTTGCGCGGCACGCTTGCTAGCTTACACCGGAGGTGGTGTCCAGTANGCTACAATTGCTACCATGCTCGAGGTTAAGGAGGCGGTCAGGATTGCCACCGAGTACATCCAAACGCTGTTTAGTGAGAAGCAAATCCCTGAACTGCGGCTCGAGGAAGTCGAACTCACACCGGACAACCAGTTCTGGGAGGTTACGCTTTCCTTCGTGGTGCGTGAGCCCACGGCCTATCTGAGCTTGGGTGATGCGGCCCGCACCCGTGAGTACAAGGTCTTCCGCATCAACGCCGAGACTGGCCAAGTGCAAAGCATGAAGATTCGCAAGGTATAAGGTTGGATGCGGCAGACTCACTTGCGGCTCGAGAGCAAGTTCTGCCATGCGCGGCTTCAGGACTTCGCGCCCGTGCGTAAACTGTGTGCCATGCGTCCTGCTTGGTTGGAGATAGACCTCGATGCCCTGGCTCACAACTTTCACCTGCTGAAAGCCAGGGCAGGCAACGCACAGGTAATCGGGGTGGTCAAGGCCAATGCCTACGGTCATGGGGCGGTGGAGGTGGGCAAGGAATTGCTACGCCTAGGAGCCTGGGGGCTTGCGGTGGCGACCACTGAGGAGGCCCGCCAATTGCGNGAGGCNGGTATTACGGCCCGCATCNTGCTTATGGGAAGCCTGCATCCTGAGCAAGCCCAGGAAGTGGTGGAGCTGGATCTGATCCCCTCCATCTCCACCCTCGAGAGCGCTGAGGCCCTCAACGCGCTGGGGAAGCCGGTAAGCGTGCACCTCGAATTCGACACCGGCATGGGCCGGGTAGGTTTCCAGCCCCAGGAGGCCGCGCTACTCAAAGAGCGTTTTGCCCGCTATCAAAACCTGCTTATCCAGGGCATTTACTCGCACTTCGCCGATGCTGAGGAGGACGAATCCTGGACAAGAGAGCAGCTTGCCCAGTTTCAGCAGGTGCAGCGGGTTTTTGGGCCAGGCTACTTCTACCACCTGTGCAACACTGCGGGAGCCATCCGTTATGGTGCCTGCGGTCTGAGCGCTGTGCGGGTAGGCATTGGTCTGTACGGCCTGCTGCCAGGCCTGGGTTTGAGACCTATTGCCCGTCTGCTGGCCAGGCCCACTCAGGTCAAGGCGCTTCCGCCAGGCCGCAGAATCGGCTATGGCGGCCTTTATACCACCCAGGGCCTCGAGTGGATTGCCACCCTGCCGGTGGGCTATGCTGACGGGATGCCCCGCCTGGTCTCTAACCGGGCTACGGTTCGCTACCACCCGGAACCTCGAGCCCCCGACGACCAACCCTGCGTCTGTCCGGTGGTGGGGCGGGTCTCGATGGATCAGATCACCGTGAGGCTTCCAGGGCCAGTGAGCCTGGCGCAGGTTTTCGAAGTGGTCACCCCCGATTTCAATCCCACCAGCAGCCTGTGGGGCTGGGCCGAGCTGAGCGGGAGTGTGAGTTACGAGTCTGCCGCGCGGCTTTCTTGGCGTTTGCCCAGGGTGTACCTTCGGAGCGGGGTGGAGGTGGCGCGGCTAGAATAGTATTAGGCTTGGCGAAGCTGATTTTTTGGCCGGAAGAACCATGTGATTGCTATGAAAGCCATCAAGCTGTTTCAGGGGTACTTGTGGCACCCGAAGGAGCTGTTGTTCAACCCCCGTGAGGCGATTCCCTGCCGGCTGGGGGAGGTATATGTGCTGATTGACAAAGTGCGGCCTCCCATGAGCTACTTCGAGGACGGTACCCCCACCGAGACCCAGCAATTTTATCAGGTAACCTTGCTGGTGCGCACCGAGCAGGAGCCCGCTGAACTCAAGCCCTTGGCGCTGTGGGCCAGCCAGCAACTAAGCCCTTACCTCGAGGCCACGCCCAAGGAGGTCGGCTGGCAGCTACTAGAGGACTTGCGCCAGATTTGAGCTTCGTCGTTCTGCACGGCAGCCGGGTGAGGCAGCTGTGCTTTAGCCATAAAGCCGGGCCTCGAGCGCTTTTCTCACCTGAGGCCACTCGTCGTCAATGATCGAGTAGACCGCGGTGTTGCGGATTGTGCCATCTGGATAAATCTGATCNTTGCGCAGGATGCCCTCAAAGGTAGCCCCCAGCTTCTCGATGGCCTTGCGGCTGCGGGTGTTGCGGGCATCGGCCCTGAACTGNACCCGGATAGCGCCCAGGTCTTCGAAGGCCCGGCGCAAGAGCAGGTACTTGCTTTCGGTGTTGGCATATCCCCCTTGGAAAGGGGTGAAAATCCAGGTGGTGGTTTCCAAAGAGCGGTGTTCGGGGTTGATCCGCACATAGCCGGTGCGACCGGCCATCCGACCACTGGCCTTATCCATGATAGCCCAGTTGGCCCGGTCCTGGGCAGCCAGCAGGGTACGGATGTAGCCCTGCATGGCCTCTATGGTGGCCTCCTTTGGTGCATTACTCAGGTACCGCACCATCTCAGCATCGAAGTGCTCAAGCATGGCTGGGGCGTGCCCCAGGTGCAGAGGCTCCAGATAGATGTAGCGGCCTTCCAAGGTTGAGCTCTCGTGCCACATATAACCCAAAGCCAAAACCATTATGGTCTAAACTTTGTAGCAAATGATTCGAGTGGGCATCCTCACCATTTCCGATCGCGGAGCAAGCGGCGATGCCGAAGACCGCGCCTACGAGGTTTTGCGGGAGGTTCTGGCCTTGGGCCCTTACGAGGTTGCTAGTTATGAGATCATCCCCGATGAGCCTGCGCAGATAAAGCGGGTGCTGCGGCTTTGGGCCGACCGCGAGGGTCTCGATCTGATCCTGACCGTGGGCGG
>JGI24185J35167_1001037_pt1 | contig 12551 bp, 10 predicted proteins | sample YNPBryunderm2012_FD_35167 | JGI IMG/M metagenome (IMG submission 35167) | reverse complement strand
GGAAGCACCCAACTGGGAAACCCAAATTCGCAATCACCATGCCTACGCCTTCGTCTTCAAATGCTCACGTTTAGCCACTCCATCTGTCCGCCCTTGAACCCATGGGGCGAAGGGAAATGGAATCAGAAGAAGCTCTCACACACTGCATTCTAGCGAAATCTTATTAAGAAATTGTGAAGTGGGGATGTAGGAAAGATGAATGTATAATAGAAAAGATGTCGGTAATCGAAGAAATCAAAGCGCGATTGGATATTGTCGATCTCATCTCCGAGAGCGTGAGCTTACGGCGCACGGGGAAGAACTACATTGGTTTTTGTCCTTTCCATAGCAACACGCGTACCCCGGCTTTTGTGGTTTTCCCCGAGAGCGGCACCTGGCGTTGCTTCGGACAGTGCAACGAAGGCGGTGACATCTTTACCTTCGTCATGAAGAAAGAAGGGGTGGATTTTTCGCAAGCCCTGCAAATTCTCGCCCAAAAAGCCGGCGTAACCCTCAAGCCCCTGGCGCCTCAGGAGGCTGCTGCGCGCGAAGAGTACGAGAACCTGCGGGCCATCCTGGAGGATGCCGTGACCTTTTACCGCCATCAGTTGCTCAACACTGAGCCCGGCAAGCAAGCCCTGGCGTACCTGCGCNGGCGAGGGTTGAACGACAACACCCTGGAGGCTTTCGGCATTGGCTATGCCCCGAACCGTTGGGATGCCATACTGCAACATTTCACTGCCAAAGGGGTTGACCCGCAAGATTTGTTGCAAGTTGGTTTGCTGAGCGAGGGGCAGGAGGGCCGCGTGCACGATCGCTTTCGCCATCGCCTGATGATCCCGATTCGAGATGAGCAGGGGCGCATGGCCGGTTTTGGGGCGCGCATCCTCGATCCAAACGATGTGCCAAAATTTCTCAATTCTCCTCAAACGCCGCTGTTTGACAAGGGTCGCCTGCTGTATGGCTTGGATCGCGCCCGCCGCGCAATTCGGGAAGCCGATCAGGCGGTTCTGGTGGAGGGCTATTTGGATGTGCTTGCCCTGCATCAGGCGGGTTTTTCCAACGTCATCTCCCCCATGGGCACCGCCCTCACCGAACAACAGCTTTATCTGCTGAAACGCTTTACCAAACGATTGGTGCTGGCGTTGGATGCTGATGCGGCTGGCGAGAAAGCCACCTTGCGCGGTCTGGAAGTCGCCCGTCAGGCGATGGATCACAGNCAGGAGCTGTTTTTCGATAGTCATGGTCTGCTGCGTTTTGAAGCACGCTTGCAAGCTGATATCCGTGTGGCGACTCTACCGCCCGGCCTGGACCCAGACGAAGTGGTGCAGAAAGACCCCCAACAGTGGCAGCAATTGATCGCCGCCGCCCAACCGATTGTTGTCCATGTCATGGAAACCCTGGCCGCCCAACGAGATTTAAACGACCCCAAACAAAAGAATGAAATTGCCAGCCGGGTATTACCCTTGATNCGCGAAATACCCAATCCCCTGGAGCGGGATACCTATCTCCAACGCCTTGCCCGTCTGTTGCGGGTGGATGAACGCGCCTTGATGTCGAGCCTTGCAGCAACGCAAAAGACAACCCGGCGACCAAAGAAAAGCGAGACTGCAACACCCCAAGCGGCGCCGGCTGTTGCCACACCCGCNCAAAGTCTGCTCAGCCTGGAGCAACATATTCTCGGCCTCTTGCTGCGCTTTCCCGACTTGCTTTACCGCCTCGACCGCGCCTTGCAGGAAGAAGGTTTAGAGCGCTTATCGTCTGGCGATTTCTCCTCCGCCGAACATCAAACCCTCTTGCGCCTTTTACAAGAATCCCTCGAACAGGATCTCCTCGAACCGCTCCAGTATGTTCTTCAACAGCTCTCCTTGCCGTTGCTGGAGATCACCGATACAATTCTGGAGAAGACCAAAGGCCTGGAAAGCAACCTCTCCCGATTATCGGATGACTTATTGCGCGCCGTGCTGCAACGCCGCCAACGCAGCCTGAACCAGCAGATCGATTACCTGCGCTTTGCTTTACAAGAGGTGTCCGAAAATGACCCGGCTGCGAACCCATCTTTTCAGCAAAAGATGTTGCTCCTGACCCAGACGCGCTTTAAACTCGATAAAGCGTTGAAGAAGGTCACCAGTCATTGAACTGCCGGCCCAAAACGGGTTTTTCTCATAAAAGAGGTAAGCATGAACGCATCTCAAGCGCGAAAAAAGAAAAAATCCATTTCAGAGTTAGAAGACGCAGCCAAGAGCGACTCGCTGGAGGATTTTTTCCTGCCCGAAAAAGTTGATGATCTCCTGGTCGAGTTAGAGCCAACCGATATCGAGGAGCCCGACCAGGAAATCCTTCCTTTGGAAGACAAGGAACTCGAGCAGATCATTGTCGAGGAACCGCTAAAACTCTTAGAGGACCCACGTCTGCTTGCCGAACTGGGAGAAGACCCGGTGCGCTTATACCTCAAGGAGATTGGCGACATTGAGCTCCTCGATGCCGACCAGGAGTTCTGGCTGGCAACCCGCTTGGACGCCTTACGGCGTTTGGAAGCCCTCTTGCCCGGTGAGACCAAAGCCGTCCAGAAAACCTCCCAGGCCTATTATGAAGCNCTTTTAGACGAGATGCGCACCGCCTGGAAGCGGGTTAAAGAGGACACCCAACGCCTGAGATACGAACGCCCTGACCTGGAAAGAATCTTACAGGAAGCGCGTTCCCTGCGCCAAAGCTGGAAGCTGATCGATCCATCTTATGTGCGCTCTTACCTGGATAACGGACAGTGGGGGGAAGACCGGCGCTGGGATACCCTGGCGCGTTATGTTTTCTCCGTTTACGTGCATCTCTATCTCTTTCCGCACACCTGCCTGGCTGAGTTGAGCGAGATTGTGGCAGCCAAAAAGGACATCCCAACCCTCAATCGTTTGAAGAGCTACCCGCCCGATGAGGAGGTCTTTCGACAGGAGATCGAAGAGATTCGTCAGGCGGCCGCCGAAGCGCAGTATGCCTTGATTCGCGCCAACCTGCGCCTGGTGGTTTCCGTTGCCAAGCGCTATATTGGCCGGGGCAGCGCTTTTCTGGACTTGATCCAGGAGGGCAACATCGGCTTGCTGCGAGCTGTGGCAAAGTTCGACCCGGCGCGCGGCTACAAGTTCAGTACCTATGCCACCTGGTGGATCCGCCAGTCGATCAGTCGTTCGATCGCCGATCAGGCGCGCACCATCCGTATCCCAGTGCACGTCTTCGAGTCGATCAATCGCCTGTTGCGCATCCAACGGCGCTTGCTGCAGCAGTACGGCCGCGAACCCGGCTACGACGAGATGGCCCTGGAAGGCGGTTTTCTCGACCCCAAAGACGATCAAATCATCCGCCGCGCTCGGGCAGAAGGCACTCCTCTCCCTCCCGACGTGCGCCGGCGCTGGCAGCGGGCTGCCCATAAAGTCGAGCACATACTCCAGGCCGCCGAAGAACCGATGTCCTTAGAAAGCCCGGTCGGCAGCGAAGAAAACAGCCAGTTGGGCGATTTCATCGAAGATCAGGACGCCATCGAACCGATGGATGCCGCCGCCCGCGAAATGCTGCGCGAGTCGATTCAGAATGCCCTAGCGGTGCTCTCCGAACGCGAGCGGCAGGTGCTGGAATTGCGCTTTGGTCTGCTGGATGGCAAAGACCACACCCTAGAGGAAGTAGGACAATACTTCAACGTCACCCGCGAACGGATTCGTCAGATCGAATCCAAAGCCTTGCGCAAACTTCGCCATCCCACCCGCAGCCGTCATTTGCGCGATTACCTGAGCGAATAAGCCAACCGCCAAGGCTGGCTTATGTCTCTTCCAATCCCGCCACGCGGATGCTGGCGGTTTTGGTTTTGTAATGCTTGTTCAGGCTAATCAGCAAAGCCGTCAAGCCTTCGACCACCAGGGCATTATCCAGACCGCCGGCATAATAAGCCTTCATCCCACCATCCCGGGCAAGCTGGATGATGGCTTCCGCCGCTTCCAGATCATCGGCGCAGACCAGCACGTCACTGTGCAGGGGCTGATCCAGTTTCCGCAGGGCAGCCGCAGGGACGTTTTGGAAAGCCGCCACCACGCGCACGCCTTCTCCTAACAGTTCCTGCGCCTGCCGGGCAGCCGCCGGCGGTGTTGGGGGCTTGGGGTCACGGAAGTCCACCCGCGCCGTAGCATCGACCAGGATTTTCCCTTGCAGGGCTTCTTTCAGCCCGTTCAGCGCTTCGTGATGGGCAGATTGCACCACGGTCAGCACGCAAATCTGCGCTTGCCGGGCTGCGGTAGCGTTTTCAAATCCCTGGACAGTCTGGATGCCCAGGGTTTGATTGATCTCTTGCGCCGTAGCCTGGGCTTTTTCCGCCTGACGCGAGCCAATGAGAATGGTGTAACCGGCCTTTGCCCAGCGCAGTGCCAGGCCAGGCCCTTCTTTGCCGGTGCCACCCAGAATTGCTACAATAGGCTTTGCTTGATTCATGTCTTACTCCTGGAAAAGGGGGTTATTCCTCGCCGCCGAGGACGTTGGCCTGATAGCGTTGCCAGGCGCGCGGGGCAAAGTCACGGGCGCGGGTCGCAACGGCAGCTTCATCGATCGTTAGTAAACGACGGTCCTTCATCAGGATTTTCCCGTTAACGATGGTGGTCGTGATCATGCTTTCATGGAAGCCAAAGACGATATGCCAGGGCAGGTTATCGGCCGTCAGCGGAGTGTGCGGGTGATAATCGACAAAGATCAGGTCGGCAAACGCGCCTTCTTTAAGGACGCCNAGAGGAGCTTCGTCGAAAAACCTTCCCGCCAAAGCGGCGTTGTTGTGAATTGCCATCTCGGCGATCAGATTAGCCGGCATGCGGCGNGGGTCGCGGTGCCAGACTTTCTGCACCAAATAGGCAAACTTCCATTCTTCCCACATGGTGGAGGAAAAACCATCGGTGCCCAAACAGACCGGCACGCCCATGCGCAANAGGGATTCAACCGGGGCAACGCCCACGGCATTATTCATGTTCGAACGTGGCTGATGGGTNACCCAGGAGCCACTTTCGGCAAGGATTTGCATCTCGCGGGCGTCCACATGCACGCAGTGGGCTAAGATGGTGTTTTTCCCCAGGATGCCATGGCGCTGTAGGCGGTCAACCACGCGCAAACCCGATTTGGCAAGGCTATCGTACTCATCGGCATCCGACTCAGCGGCGTGAATGTGAAAGCCAACCCCCGCGGGCGCTAGCGATCGACACCGCTCTAGAGTCTCATCAGAGAGGGTCAGGCTGGCATGTAAACCAAAAGTCGCCCGCACCAGTGGCCATTTGCCGCCTGCGCAGGCTTTCAAAAAGCGCAGGTTTTCGTCTATCCCCGCCTGAGTTTTCTCTGCCCCATCCCGATCGGTGACCTCGTAGCACAGCACAGCCCGCAGGCCGGCTTTTTCCACCTCCTCGGCGATGACATCCAGGGAGCCTTCAATGGCATTCGGCGAGGCATGGTGGTCGATCAGGGTGGTGGTGCCATGCCGGATTGCATCGGCTAACATGACCTGGGTGGAAAGGCGCACGTCTTCGAGGGTCAGAGAACGATCCAGCGGCCACCATAACTTTTGCAAAATTTCGGGAAAGTCTTTCGGCGCTGCGCCGGGGATCGCCATGCCCCGCGCAAAGGCACCGTAGAAATGCGTGTGGGCGCAGATATTGCCGGGCATGACATACTGTCCGCCGGCATCCAGCGTCTCCTCCTGGGGATAGCGGGCAATCAATTCCGCCTGGGGGGCAATTTCGGCGATGCGCCCATCGACAAGGCGGATTGCCATCTGCTCCAACAGCAGGTTCTCTGCCTGCCAGGTGATCAATTTACCGTTCAGAATAATCATCACAACCTCACTTTCTACCGATATCCTTTGGGTCAGCTTCTGCCAGGCGATGCGGTTTTGAAGATTTTATCATTAAGGGCCGCTGGCCTTGCTCGACACAAGGCGAATACGGCCGCGAGAGCAATCGCTCAGGGCTGTTGTAACGCCGCCTCGATTTCTTCGATACGGAAATTCACAATTACCTTGCCTTTGATGAGGAAGGTGGGTGTGGTTTCGGTGCCATTTGCCCACTGGCGCACCTGGGCTGCCGCAGCGCGGTCGCGCGAGATGTCGATCTCCACAAAGGGGATTTTCTTCTCGTTGAAGTAGGCGCGCGCTCGTCGGCAAGCCGGACACCACGGCGTACAGTACATGACGACTTCCGCGGCGGGAGCTTGCGCTTCGGCTACGGCTGCGGCCTCGGCTTGTTGCTGGCGTTGCAGAAACTGACGATCTTTTGCGGCCAGTTCTGGCTCGAGCTTATACAGCTCGGCAAACAGCACTTCGTTGTCCGGCTGGTCGTCAATCTCATGCACATCGACATAGCGGATCACGCCTTGCTTGTCGATGACAAAGATCGCCCGCTCGCTATACCCTTCCGGGCGCAGCACCCCATACAGTTGGGCGACCCGGCCATGAGGGAAGAAATCGCTCAGCAAGGGGAAGGTAATCCCACCGAGGCTCTCTGCCCAGGCATACAAACAATCTGTGCTGTCCACGCTAATACCCAGAACCTGGGTATCCATCCGTTCAAAGCGGTCCAGCGCCGCTTGATAGGATGGAATCTGGCTACTTCATATCGGCGTCCAGGCAAGCGGAAAGAAAGCCAGGACAACATTCTTGCGCCCACGAAAGTCGCTCAGGGCGACCGGACGTTTGCGATGGTCGAAGAGAGTAAAATCTGGGGCAAGTTGTCCAACGGATAATGCCATAGCAATTCCCTTTCTGAAGATGGTTACGCAGTTCGTTAAACGCCTATAGTATAAATCTTGTCGGATTTTCTGACAACAGGAAACTAAGGCTGTGAAGGGTGCAAGTCATTCGATGGAGTGCGCAAACCTTGGGGGCGTTTGTGTACAGACATATCCAGCCTGAACTATACTTTGATTTCCAGATCAGGGAGGCATATGGCGTACCCTATGCCCAGGCATCCGTAGCCAAAGCCTTGTTTGATGATCTCTATTTGCGGACTCTGCCGGTTGAAGTGGAACCGCAGCGCTATAACCTGGCCGAGGAGCTTCGCTTGAACTTGGATGGGTTCGGACAGGCAGAGCGGGAAGAATTTGCTAGCTATGTGCTCAAGAGCGAAGCAATTCGAAAAGGCGGCCGAAAAATGCGGTGGATTTGGACCAATTAGAGGTTCACCTATGGCAACCTTGATCCAAACGCGGCAGAATGTCCTGACTGGCAAAGACCCGTTNCTCGCTCCACAGGTAGCAATCGTCCAGCATCCGTCGCTGCTCATCTATGGGTGCAGCCTGGTCGCGGCGCATTTTTCGCTTGAAACCATGATGGCTGGAAAAATACTTGCTTGCCTGGAACGCAATTTCGAACGCGGGCGCGGCGGTGCCCAAATTAAGGGGCGCGATTTCTATGATTTGCTCTGGTTCACGCAGCAACGCGTGCAGCCACTCGAAGAAAAACTGGCAAAAGATGGCAAGCAACCCTACAGTGTTGAGTCAGCGATGCTTGCCCTGCAGAAAAAAGTACTCCGAATAAAACCTCGCGATCTGGCGCTTGATTTGCTACCTATGTTCGAGTCTCGGTCTTACATCGAAGCCTGGTTAGAGGCTTTTGAAGAGAATTTCCAGGCAATGGTGAAAGTCTAGCTAGGGGGAAAATAAAGTATTGCTGTCTTTTGAAGCTCACCAGCTTCACAGAAAAGCGGATATTGTCAATCGGGAATTTCCCTGTGCTTTGCTCAAATGGNTTTGTTGAANTAGATGCTACTCTTTCGCAGCCAGGTCAAATTGAGGGCGTTGTTTCGGTGTCCTTATAACGGGTGGTNGGNAGGGTAACTTTTTAATCTTTCAAACAATGATAAAATTTCTCTGCGGCTGGTTGAGTCCTTTGGGAGGGCTGGCAAGCCAGCCAGGTCTGGCTTAAGAAGAATCGATGGCGCAAGATTTTTATACCCGTCTGGTCTATGCCCGCACCTCGCCCATTTTTGGCAGTTTTGCCTATTATCTGCTCAAGCTTTTGGGCGTGGAGATTCCGCGCGGTGTGCCGATCGGCGAAGGGTTTGAGCTGGCGCACGGCGGGTTTGGGGTGGTGATTCACTCCAAAACGGTGATCGGCAAGCGAGTCAAAATATACCCAGGCGTCGGCACCGGCCGGGCAGATATTTACCGCCCAATTCACGAATCGCGCTTTGAAGGGATTATCATCGAGGATGATGTCATTCTCTCCCCTGGAGCAAAGGTGCTGGGCAAAGAAGGGATTTTGCGAGTGGGGCGCGGCACGGTGGTAGGCGCCAACGCTGTGTTGCTCGAGTCGACCGGCGAGAACGAGCTTTGGGCTGGAGTTCCAGCCCGCAAAGTGGGNAGGCGTCCATGAAAGTGTGTCTGGTGCCCCGCGTGCGCGGCGTGGGGGGGATGGTCTCTTTCCGCGATCGTCTGATGGCGGTCTTTGAACGCTGGGGTGTAGAAGTTACCCAGGATTTAAGGGATGAGCNCTATCAGGCTGTGCTGGTTATTGGCGGCACGCGTCAATTGAGCAAGTTATGGCGGGTACGACAGCGTGGTATCCCGATTGTACAGCGGTTGGACGGCTTGAACTGGCTGCACCGCCTGCCGCCTGGNGTTCGCCCGACTTCCCTTTCCCTTCGNCACCGCCTGCGCGCCGAGCTTGCCAATCTCACCCTGGCGATGATCCGCCGCCATCTGGCGACTGCAGTGGTCTATCAAAGCCGCTTTGCCAAAGGCTGGTGGGAACGAATGTACGGCGAAACCCGCCTGCCCAATCGGGTGATTTATAACGGCGTTGATTTAGATCGCTTTACTCCGCAAGGCGAGCATCAGCGCCCGACCGACCGCTTGCGTGTCTTGATGGTGGAGGGCAGCCTGGGCGGCGGCTATGAGTGGGGGTTGGGTGTGGCAGTGCAGTTCCTGCAGGAATTAAGCGCTTTGCAAGGAGAGTGGGGCAAGCGCTATCCCCAGGGGCTGGAGTTCATGGTGGTTGGGCAGGTTGCCGAGGCGGTGCGTCGGGCCTGGGATCGAAGCCGTGGGGTGCAGATCCATTGGCGGGGGCGCGTTGCGCCGGCTGAAATCCCNTTTCTCGATCGTTCGGCGCATTTCCTGTATTCATCCGATGTCCATCCGGCCTGTCCCAATGCGGTGATTGAGGCGCTTGCCTGTGGGTTGCCGGTGCTGGCTTTTGAGACGGGCGCCTTGCCGGAGCTGGTCAGCGAGAGCTGTGGGCGCGTGGTCCCTTATGGAGGCGATGCGTGGCGGTTGCAACCGCCTGATATCCCTGCCCTGGCGCGCGCGGGGGTGGAGATTGCCTTGCAACAGGAGCAGATGCGCCCGGCCGCCCGCGCCCGCGCCGAAGCTTGTTTTGACGTGCAGGAGATGGCAAAGGCGTATGCGGAGGTGTTGGAGATAGCCCTGCCATCCCGTAACCCTCACTCCCTACTGCCTCTCACCCCGTCTCCCTCTTCCAGAGGGAGAGGGGAGAGTTCCTCACCCCCGATCTCTCTCCCAAAAGAGGAGAGGGGAGAGTCCCTCACCCCCGACCCCTCTCCCACAGGGAGAGGGGGGAGTCCCTCACCCCCGACCCCTCTCCCACCGGGGGAGAGGGGAGAGTCCCTCACTCCCGACCTCTCTCCCACCAGGGGAGAGGGGAGAAGCCCCTCATTCCCGGCCCCTCTCCTACAGGGAGAGGGGAGAAGCCCCTCACCCCCGACCTCTCTCCCAAAAGGGGAGAGGGGAGAGCCCCTCACCCCCGACCCCTCTCCCACCGGGGGAGAGGGGAGAAGCCCCTCATTCCCGGCCCCTCTCCCAAAAGAGGAGAGGGGAGTTTGGCTCCCTTCTCCCTTAGGGAGAAGGGGTGGGGATGAGGGAGAGAGCGGCAGTACCTCAACCCCGGCGGGAGAAAGCCCTCACCCCCGGCCCCTCTCCCGAAAGAGGAGACGGGAGAGTCCCTCATCCCCGGCCTCTCTCCCAAAAGAGGAGAGGGGAGAGTCCCTCACCCCCGACCCCTCTCCCACAGGGAGAGGGGGGAGTCCCTCACCCCCGACATCTCTCCCACCAGGGGAGAGGGGAGAGTCCCTCACCCCCGACCCCTCTCCCACCGGGGGAGAGGGGAGAAGCCCCTCATCCCCGGCCTCTCTCCCAAAAGAGGAGAGGGGAGAAGCCCCTCACCCCCGACCCCTCTCCCACCAGAGGAAAGGGGGGAATGGGCCTTCTCCCCCGGTTTCGCTCTGGCTGGTGGGATTGGGGACGCTCTCGCGCCTGACTCCTCTGGCGGTCAAACGCTGGGTGTATCGCCTGCCCTGGCTTGCCAATTGGCTCCGCCGGCGGGTCAATCGCTCGGTAGGCAACCGTTTTCGGTGGGTGGAGATCACCGCCGGGGGTCTCAGCGGGCTGTCTCTCTATCTTGACCTTTCTCAGGAAAAGGATTACTGGCTTGGCACCTATGAGCCCGACCTGCAGCGGGCGATCCAGGAGCTTGTCCAGTCCGGTCAAACCGCCTACGATGTTGGCGCAAATGTGGGNTATGTCACTCTCTTGCTGGCGCGGCAGGTGGGCAGGCAGGGCGCCGTGATCGCTTTTGAACCCTTTCCTGCCAACGTGGAACGTCTGAAACAGAATCTTTCCGCACACGCCGACCTTGCCCGCATGGAGGTAGTGGCNGCGGCTGTGGTAGAAGCCGCCCAAACGGTGAGCTTTCTGGTCGGCGCCTCGGATGACACCGGGCGGGTTGTCGCCAGCGCCGCAGAGGCGCCTTCCCCGGGCAACCTGCTTGCCGTCCGGGGGGTTGCCCTGGATGAACTGGTCTTTGAGCAAGGGTATCCGCCGCCGCAGGTTGTCAAGATCGACATTGAAGGCGGCGAAGTGGCTGCCCTGCGCGGGATGAGGCGCTTGCTTCACCAGGTACGACCGCTGGTGCTACTGGAAACCCATACCCAGGCCTGCACCGAAGCCGCCTGGCAACTCCTGACCCAAGCCGGGTATCGCCTGTGCTGGATGAGGAAAGGCTACCCCGCCTTGAACCGTCAGGCCGCCTTGCCGCGGCGAGCCTATCTGGTTGCCTTTCCAACGCTTCAGGAAGGAGACCATGCCTCAGGTGCTCACCTTAGCCAGAGAGAATAGCATGCGAGTTGGGATACAGCAACGTGTCCTGCCCGATTACCGGGTGGCGTTTTTCGAGTGCCTGGCGGAGCATTTCCCTGAGCGGTTGAGCGTTTTTGCCGCTCAGCCATTGGCGCAAGAGATGATCCATCCTGTCCAAACCATTCCGAACGTTCGTTTCGAGCAGGGGTTCAACCTGCATCTCTTCCACCCCACTCATCCGCTTTACCTGTGCTGGCAGTTGGGATTGCTGCGCTGGCTGGGTGCCTGGCGACCGCAGGTGTTGATCGTCGAAGCCAACCCCCGCTATCTTGCTACCCGCCTGGCAGTGCAATGGATGCGGCGGCAAGGCGGCAAGGTGATCGGCTGGGGGTTGGGAGCACCGCCCCTGGCGGGGTTCAGCGGCCGTCTGCGCCAAATCGAACGCGCCAGGTTTTTCCAAAGCCTGGATGGGATCATCGCTTACAGCCATCGCGGCGCCGAGGAGTACCGCCTGGCCGGCTTTCCACCTGAGCGAGTCTTCACTGCCCTCAATGCCGTGGCTCGCCGTCCAACCAGCGCACCGCCGCCCAAACCACCAGCCTTTGCAGAGCGGCCTAGGGTGCTCTTTGTCGGGCGTTTGCAAGCTCGCAAGCGGATCGATTTTCTCTTACGGGCCTGCGCCTCCCTGCCCGCCAATCTTCAACCTCACCTGGCGATCGTCGGTGAAGGACCTGAACGCCGCTTCCTGGAAGATCTGGCCGCTCAAATCTATCCTTCGGCGCGTTTTTTAGGTGAGCGGCGCGGCGCTGCCCTGAGAGAAGCCTTTGACTGGGCAGATTTGTTCGTCTTGCCAGGCACGGGAGGGTTAGCCGCCCAGCAAGCCATGGCGCACGGCTTACCGCTCATTGTCGCCGAAGGGGATGGGACGCAAGAAGACCTGGTGCGACCAGCAAACGGTTGGTTAGTGCCGCCCAATGATCTGAGCGCGCTTAAGCAGGCTCTGGCAGAGGCACTCAGCGATGCTGCCCGCTTGCGCCGCATGGGAGCAGAGTCCTTTCGCCTGGCAGTTGAAGAGGTCAATGTGGAAGCCATGGCGGAGGTGTTTGCCCGAGCCGTTCATCAGACTCTGGCATCGGGGTCTTGAAATTCAGTTCAAACGCAACTCCGTTCCCCTCCGCTTAANCTGGCGGCTGGCGAGTTTAGCGCTCAACTACCAGGAAAGGGTTGGAAAAGCCAACCGCCAGGATTGTGCAGACAAAGCATTCCGAATCCTCTTTTCTTGCCTTACAGCTCGTGGTATCATAACGGCTAACGGACATCTGTAGAACTCAAGCGAGANCGCTTGGGCGGCAGGTTCACTTCGCCATCGTGTGNCTCTCTGCTGTGGCAGAGCAAGCGATGTTATTCGTTTATCGTTATCCATCAGGAGGCTTTGCATGACTCGCATCACCCGTTTTTCTGTTCCCCCTCTGTAT
>JGI24185J35167_1001035_pt1 | contig 12573 bp, 12 predicted proteins | sample YNPBryunderm2012_FD_35167 | JGI IMG/M metagenome (IMG submission 35167) | reverse complement strand
TCGCCAGGTCCGGCTGCTGTGCTGCACGCGATACCCGACAGGAGGCGACCAGCGTGGGTGGCGCATGGTTCGCCTGCCGCAAACCGATGAACTCACGGATCTGCGTCTCAGGGGAGAGACGGCGGTTGCTGTCCGTTCGGGCCACCAGAATCAGCCTTCCTTCGCGTTCCCAACGCTGCAACGTCTTGACCGAGACACCAAGGAGTGTTGCGGCTTTCCCTGTGCGCATGGTGTTTTCCATAAGCACCGTTATACACTATCGCGTACTAGAAGTCAAGCTAGAGTCCGGCTCCCTATGGGGCTCTAAACAGATGATTTCAAGAGGTTGTTTTGGTGATGAGTGAAACTACGACCTTGGTCTTACCGCTTGCCGTAAGAGAATCTCATAGTCTCTATCGTTCCAAGATCGACTCCTGTGCAAAAAGGTTGAACGTTACCAACTGAAACATGAGATGGAACGCCGCTCAGGGGCAAGGAAGAAGCACCGGAAAAGCGAACCAATCATATCTGTCGCCGGTGCCAAGGCATTTTCTGCTTGACGGCTGCTCTGTTCTTTCGGTCCTCCAGGCCATTCCGCCTTTTGCTGCGCCAGCAGGTAACGGTGCATTGGTCGCATGGTGCTCACGGTGGCCGAACCTATCACCATCCCGGCAGCCCGGAACACCCCTCGTACCGGCAACGTGCCTGCCGGAAAAGGATGCCTGACGCTGCGCACAATGGCTTCGATAGCGGCACGCAGATGGTGTCCGAGGGGACAGTCGGCTTGGGCGATTTTCCGCCGTTGTGCACGCCGCAGAGCGGCCTGGTCGAAACGCAACCGGGTGTCGGGTTGTTGCTTGTACGGGGTCACCGGGCATGTCTCGCGCAGTGGACAGCTCTGACAGGTCGCTTGCAGGAAGCGGGCCAGGAAGGAGGCCTGCTCTGCCGAGTGCGTGCCTTCGACCGTGTGCCCGTTGGGGCAGGTCATCTGTTGCGGTTGACCGTCTGCAGCGCAGGCACCCGCGAAGTCGTGCAGGCCCAGACGATGTTCATCGGGAGTGCGTCCGCGCAGTGCCGTCTGAATGTGCGTGATGCCCAAGGCATGCAGCAAGGCATCGGGTTGCTCGTTGGCAGAGGCGCCGTCTGTGATGGCAGCCCGCAAGCCGGTGCGTGCTTGCAAGCGGGGAGCGGCTTCCAGCAGCACCTGGGGGTCGTCAGTGTTGGCCGGTGCAACGTGCGGATGCGTCATGAGTTGAACGGGATTGTCTGGGTCGCCAGGCTGGCTCAGGTGGGCGGAGAACCCCGGCACACGTTGTCCGTGTTTTGCGCGGTAGGCTGCCTCCAGGTCGTCAGGCGATTGCGGACGGGAAGCGCTCAATTCGTCTCCCTTTTTGCCCTCCAACCGCTCGGCGACTACCCGACAGTGTTCCACGCCCACCCGCGCCGGTACGGCGTAGGTCGGGTGGGTGTGATCCTCCGCTTCCAATGCGCGCACCAGGCGGCGCATGTCCGTGCCGATGCGCTGAAGCTGTTCGGCCAGGTCTTCCGTCTTTAGGCGATAGACGTATTGCCCGGCATGCCCCTTCAGATCGGGCGCAAACAACTCCGCATCGCGCCGCTGGTCGGCTTCCCCCACCATACGATGCACCCGCTGCAACACCGTCACCAGCAGGTGCACGCGTCCCATCCGCCGAATGTTGGAAGCCAGCAGCGTGCTGTCCATGCGCTGGTTGCCCGTCTTGCGCGAAAAGGCATGGATGTGAGCGTCAGTCCCCTGCGCGAAGGCCTAGTCAAGGAGATTGACGCCGGTTTCCTGCATATAGCGGCTGAGACGTTCGCGGAAGGACTACAAGGTGCGCAGGTCAACATCCCCCGCGCTCAACTGACGTACCCAATGGCATAGCGCACCAGAACGTCGAAGCAGGCGTTATCGTCCAATTCTGCATCCGTCTAACTGTTGGCTGCTTTGAGAAATTCCAGCGATACCAGCACGGTGACTGGCACATGCGGACGCGAAGGCAGGTCTGCCTACCACCCTTCGCAGGGCGTTTCATCCAGACGGCAAAAGAAGTGCTGGGAGAAGGTTTCCGCCCAAGAGTTGTGCAAGCGTTTGCGCAGCGGCTCAGGCAATTCATCCACATGGCTGGGGAGAGGGATGTGCAGGTGACGGCTGTTCTTGCGGAACATGACGGCTCTCCGAGAGTTTGGGTTGCCCGCTTTATATTAAGGTTTGCCCATTTTGAGGAGGGTATTCGGATAAAATTTGTCGACTCGTTTTTGCAGTGGAGTCATTAGTTAAAATACCCGATGCGTAGGTGGTTGAGATGAAGAATAAAAAAAACAGGATTGCTGACCAAACGCTAGTGGTTACCGTGTACTCACAGCAACCTGATGGCAAGTCGCTCCGATACATGAGATTATACAGAACGTTTGCCCTACTTGAAATACTAACTGACCATTCCCCTCGAATTGAGATAGGTTGTTCACCTGTTGCCTACTCTTCGCGGAGAATATAACCCACACTACGCACTGTATGAATCAGACGCGGTTCACCATTCGCCTCGAGTTTTTGCCGCAGATAGCGTACATACACTTCGAGGATATTACTCTCACCCCCGAAATCGTAATTCCATACCCGGTCGTAAATAATATCGCGGGTGAGGACCTGATTGGGATGGCGCATAAAGAGTTCGAGGAGATCGTACTCTTTCGCAGTCAGTTCTACCCGTCGTTCACCGATACGTACTTCCCGTGAGCGGGTATCGAGCGTTAAGTTGGCGAAACGCAACACATCTTGCGATTGAGCAGCTTGCCGACGGCGCAACTGGGCCCGAATCCGTGCCAGTAATTCCTCGAAGGCAAACGGCTTTACCAGGTAATCATCGGCCCCGGCCTCAAGGCCGGCTACCCGATCGCGCACGGCATCGCGTGCTGTGAGCATAATGATAGGCACATTTGAATCTGCACGGAGTCGACGAGCGACCTCGAAACCATCAACGCCCGGCAGCATCAGATCAAGTACGATCAGATCGTAGTCAATCGTAGCTGCTAACTCTAAACCGCGTGTGCCGTCGAAGGCCACATCGACCTGATACCCTTCAAGACTAAGGCCCCGACGCAGAAATGAGGCTATTTCAGTCTCATCTTCAATAACTAAAATTCGTATCATACTCGTAGTATACGCAGACAGAGCAGGCTCGTCAATGCGGTAAGGTTGTGTGGGATTTTCAAAGTTTTTTCCCGCCTGACAGTGGTAGGAGCGGGGATAGGGGTAAGTGGTAGGGGCAACCCACTCTGGATAGCGACATACTGATGCGACGAGCGATAGTTCCTGGTCACGCACCACAAGACCTGAGCTAGTGGCCCGCACTCTCGGAGGTAGTAAGAGTGTTTTTCAGACACGATCTATGCTGTAAGGTATATGCCTGCATCCTACTCGTATCACGTCTTGCTCATAGACGAGGAACGGAAGAAGACGGAAATTGGACGTCCCTTTTCAGTGGGGGGCTGCCGCACCTTATCCTTCCTGTCGTTTTTGACTGGGAAGGAATAAGGTGTGGCTCGCCAGCACATCCTAATGCGGCTCACTATCCAGTTCGTTGAGAAAATCCTCTGGATGCTGCCGAATCTCCAGACTACGCTGCTCGATCTCTCGTCGTAACTCACGGCGTAGACGGGCTGCCATCCAGCGCCGTCGTTGTTCGGCAGTTTCGATCCGGAGTGGTGGAACCGGGCACGGACGAAACTCCTCGTCAACAGCAACCATCGTGAAGTAGCAGGTCATTACATGACGCTGCGTGCGAGCGGTAATGTTTTCGGCGACCACTCGAATCCCAACCTCCATCGAGGTGTTTCCAGTATAGTTGACCGAGGCCAAAAATGTAACCAGCTCGCCGACATGAATCCGGGCTCGAAAGATGACTTGATCTACTGAAACGGTGACAACATAGCGCCCAGAATAGCGTGAAGCACAAGCATACGCTACCTGATCGAGCAGTTTCAGAATATGACCGCCATGCACATTCCCGGCAAAATTGGCCATGTCCGGCGTCATCAGCACAGTCATTTGCAGGGTGCGAAATTGTTCGGTCTGTGACTGCTCATGAGAGGATTGCATACACCGCCCCGCTCCATAGATCAGGTATGAGTTTACTACTGTTTTTCAAGTATACTCATCCGAGATACGAGACGGTAGCGTTCGGATTCGGGTGCAGGCTTTTCAAAAAGCAGGAGATAGTAGCGCCATAGACCGGCATTGAGCGTTCGGGTCTGGGCAACACAGGCTCGCATTGCAGCTATTTGGAGATCAGATTGTAAGCGCATGGCGTGAAGGATCAGGGCGGCAGGCAAAGTTAATTGCGCAAAGTGACCGAGGAATCGTAGCGATGGCCCGGCGCTGAGCGTTAGATCATTACGTTGACGTAACTGTAAACCGGCACGCTCCGCTAACACAACCAGTTCATCGGCAGTCAGCAGATCAGGCATAGCCCACGGTCGCAACCAGGTCCGTAATTGATGACGCTCGGCAGGTGTTAAATTGGAACGAGCTGCAAAGCGATCGGCAACGATCAACCGGCCCCCCGGACGAAGCAGGCGAACGATCTCGGTCAGGAGCGCCGGTTTATCAGGCGCGTGGCAGATGCTTTCCAGCATCCAGACCACATCACAGCATCCACTGCGTAATGGGGCGGCAGCGTAATCGGCACAAAGAAACTGCGCATGACCAGCACGCCGGGCACGTTTTGCCTGTTCGGGTACTATCGTTATGCCGATGACCGGCCCCTGGTGGCTGGCTGCAATGCGGTTGGCACTGGCCCCGGCGCCACAGCCAGCATCTAACAGACACTCACCCGGTTTCAGGTCAACGGTCGCCAAGAGCGTTTCATCAATGGAACGAAGTGCAGCTCGATGACTGCGCGCCTGCTGCCATAACCCGGCATGCATCGCCTGCGACCCACGAATCCAGCCGAACACGCGAAACATCCAGTCGGTCTGACGGTAGAAGGCNCGAACAGCTTGATGATGAGCAGACATGGCTATCGAAATGACCAGATACGCACTGTCGAGTCATAACTGCCGCTGGCCAGCAGATGACCATCTGGGTCAAATGCAACACAGGTAACACTTTCATTATGGGAACCGAGTTCCCAGCGTAACGTTCCATCACTGATTTGCCAGATGCAAACAACCCGACCGTAGTGGGCACTGACGAGGTAACGACCATCGGGGCTGAATGCCAGCCCAAAACATGCACCGGCAGGTGTGGACAGAACTTGCAGTGGTTGACCATCGGTAACACGCCAGATAAAGATCATACCATCGGCGCTGGCACTTGCTGCCAGACTACCATCTGGACTTGCTGCCACGCTAAAGATGGTATCACCATGACCGCGTAGAGCGTACATCAGCGAGCGATCTGTCATTCGCCAGATGCGAACTATTCGATCATAGCCGGCCGAAAATAGTAACGATCCATCAGGACTAAAAGTAAGACTATTGATCAGGCCCTCGTGACCGACGAAAGTACCGATTGACTGTCCATCAGTGCGATCCCAGAGGTAGATCACCTGATCCCAACCACCAGTGGCAATCACATGACCTTGCGGTTGAAATGCCACACTGAAACAAGCACCATGGCGCTTTGGGTCACCAAGGTGGAAGAGAAACGTTCCATCTGCGACACGCCAGACTCGTACCCCATGGAGCCGACCGGCTGCGGCCACCAGTTGACTATCGGGGCTGAACGCTATCGCGTTGATCTCACCGATATGACCGTTGATCGCCTGACGCAACTCAATATCGGGTAAATTCCACAGCCGGAGCATCCCATCCCATGATCCGGTTGCCAGTATCTGTTGATCTGGGCTGAACGCCACACTGCTTACCCAGCTTTGCACCGCCAGTATCTGATATAACAGCGGCTGTTGCGATACCCTTGCCGGTGGAATCGGTTGTTCAAGCTGAAACAGCCGATGATGGACGGCTAACAACTGTCGGCTTGGTCGCAGCGCCAATCGTTCTGGTTGGCGTAACCGTCGTCCAACCAACAAACCGTATTCACTATCGCGCAATTCAGGCGCAATCAGCACCTCAAGAGTCATGGCATCGACGGTGAGTAAACCGGCTTGAAAGAGTAATTGCAGATCGGCGCGCAACAATAGCGCATTGTGCGGTTCGAGAGGTCCCTGGGGATCGATCAACGTTGGTCGCAAGACAGCACGAACCTGACAGCCACTAATCGCACAGGTTCCATGGTAGGCAACCAACAATTCACGCCACAAGACATCTAGTGCCGACGAAGCGGGGTCGGCTGGTGTAGCGAGGAATCGGCCAGGAAATGATTGCTGCTGCATTGTCGTGTCGGACTTCCATCATACAAAACGGCACTGTTCCCACGTGGTAATCATCAGGATAGTGCTCATAGATAAACTACGGCTGTGTACGACCGATTGGCAAAATAACTTTTCTTTCAAGTGGATGAACATTGAAGTATCACATGATCGATGTACGACATGCCGACAAGCGAACAACACACTCAATAATAGTAAGAGCGTGGTGTCATGACAATTTGCCTGTGCCAGATCGGTACGCGCGATGGTCATTGCCTTGATCCAGCCTGCAATGGGGAAGGCCGACGAAGATAATGAGCGGTCATCGCGCCTGATTCGGGATACCACTTAGGCACGAAATTGCTCTTGGAGCTACGAGAGAAACGGATTCCCGGCTGTCTCGCCATTCAGTACCGGAGGCATGCATATCCAGTGCTACCCTGTTGGCGAGGAAAATGGCGAAGATAGCAATCTTAAGATTTTTTTAACCACCTGGATACCGTCACGAGATCCGCTGGCGTATTGATATTTACCAGAGAGCGGCACTCCGGATCAAATTGCTGCCAGAGTTCAGGGCCAGGATCAACCCAACGCAGCGTCGTTAATACTACTTGTAAGCGGCGTTCACCGGCGGCAAAAGCCCGGCGTAGCGGATCGAGGGCACTCTGCCGGTAGATAGCCAGAAGTGGTTGCGGTGATCCTGGTGCTCCAGGATCAGTTGGCGCCAACACATCACCAACAAACGGCCAGTGTGCCAGGGCTGAAAGCAGTGCTGGTTCAATGAGTGGCATATCAGCGGCAATAACCAGAGCTGCCGGTGTGTGCATTGCCTGGAGACCGCTGATCAGACCGCCAAGGGCACCACTTCCCGGCTCTTCATCGGCGACGATGCGAGCCGGTAGATCGGACCACGCGGCGCCGTCGTTCATCACGACGATAGTCTCAACACAGAGTGGTTTGAGCAAATCAACGGCGTGCCCAAGCAAATGCGGCCCCTGATCTCCCCACAATCGTAATCGCCGCTTGTCGGTGCCAAAACGACGACTGCGCCCGCCGGCTATCACAATGCCACTTAACGGATGATCAGACATATCAGCGGATGTTCAGACACAGACAGATGGTAATCAGGAGCCAACTTTACCGAGTGAGGCCAGAAACTCGGCGTTGCTCTTAGTCTTGGCCATACGGGTCAACATCAGCTCAGCGCCCTCATTTTCGCCAAGCATACTGACCATCCGGCGTAACATCCAGCTCTGGCGCAACGTTACCGGATCAAGCAGAAGGTCTTCACGGCGTGTTCCTGAGCGCTGGATGTCAACGGCGGGGAAGATACGCTTCTCGGCCAGTTTCCGGTCGAGGTGAAGCTCCATGTTGCCGGTACCCTTAAACTCTTCGTAGATTACGTCATCCATCCGTGAACCGGTATCGACCAGACAGGTTGCGATAATGGTCAGTGAACCACCATCTTCGATATTACGTGCCGAACCGAAGAAACGCTTCGGCGGGTAGAGTGCTGCCGGGTCAACTCCACCAGAGAGAGTACGTCCGCTTGGTGGCATGGCAATATTATAGGCGCGGGTCAAGCGCGTTAGTGAATCCATCAGGATAACGACATGGCGGCCATGCTCTACCTGGCGCTTTGCTTTTTCGAGCACCAGTTCAGCAACCTTAATATGTTGTTCAACCGGTTCATCAAAGGTAGCGGCAACAACCTCGCCTTTAACCGAACGACGCATATCGGTCACTTCTTCGGGACGTTCTCCAATTAAGAGCACAATAAGCTGAATATCGGGGGCATTGGTCGTCACCCCATTTGCAATCGCTTTCAACAACATTGTCTTTCCGGCCTTGGGTGGGGCGACGATCAACCCACGCTGACCACGTCCAATCGGTGCGATAACATCAACAATGCGCGTGGGCAAAATATTTGGCTCTGTAGAGAGCACAATCTGCACATTCGGGTGGATAGGGGTCAACTGTTCAAAGAGGGGACGTTTCTGCGCCATCTCTGCTGGTAGGCCGTTGATTCGTTCGACGTACAGCAGTGATGGGTAGCGCTCAAGTTCTTTTGGTGGTCGAACCCGACCTTCAATCATATCGCCGGTACGCAGATTGAAGCGCCGAATCTGCGATTGAGCGACATACACATCATCTGTGCTGGGACTGAGTCGCGCATTGCGCAGAAAGCCATGCCCATCCGGGACAATTTCTAGCAGACCAGCGCCCTGGGTGGTCACCGGTTCTTCAAGAACAGCGGTTGCTACGGTTGATGTAGTGGTGATGTCACCTTCACCAGATGACACCGCGTCACCATTTACCCGTCGCCGACGGCGACGAGTTCTGTCTGTTGTGTCAGAAGTTCCTGTGGTCATAGGTTTTTCTTCCATCGTGTGATGCATTACTCCTCTTTGTGGGATTGTTCAGGCGACTGTGCAGCTTCGCCAGATAATGTACCCGGTAGACGATCTGCCGGACGTTCACGATATCCAAGCGCTTCAAGGCGTTGACGAATCTCTTCGATCCCTTTGGCGCCCAGATTGCGGATGCCCATCAATCCACGATCATCAAGGCGCAGTAACTGACCAATGGTGTGAATATCCGCTCGCCGCAAGCTGTTGTAAGTACGAGTGCTCAATCCCAACTCATCAATTGAACGACTGGCGATCTCGTCGGGGATAGGTGGTGGCAAATGTGCTGGTTGCTCCACTTCTTCCGGCTGACTCAGGTTAACAATACGCCCGAAATACTGAGCCAGGATTTGTGCGGCATGGCTCAGAGCGTCACCCGGCTTGATTGTGCCATCGGTCCAGATTTCGATAATCAAGCGGTCGTAGCCGGTGAGTGGATCGTCACCAACCTCTTCGACCAAAAAGTTCACCCGTGGGATTGGACTGAAGAGAGCATCAACGGCGATTTCGCCAATCGGCATCCCGCTCACCGTATCCGCCAACTGCACGCCACGTCCACGCTCGACAGTAAGTTGCATCTCAAGGGTTGTGTGCTCGTCGTCAATCGTACAGATATAGTGTTGCGGGTTGACAATTTCTACGGTGCTGGGCGTATCAATATCTCTGGCGAACACAGGTCCAGGACCTTGTTTGACCAGTTGGAGCGCAACGGCGCGATCACTGTACGAACGGAGGCGAATTCCTTTGATATTGAGGACCAGTTGTGTCCCATCTTCTACTACGCCGGGGATGCTGGTAAATTCATGAATAACACCTGTTATCTTAATTCGGGTAATGGCCGCACCAGGGATAGACGAGAGCAGTACCCGACGGAGGGCATTCCCAAGCGAGGTGGCATGTCCCCGTTGTAATGGTGCAATTGCAAATCGACCGTAATTTTCGGCTGCAGCGATTAGGGTAACGCGAGGGGTGATAAGCGATAATTCAAGTGTTTCCATATTCCTGTTCCAGAAGACTCCGCAGCTTGGATCGCACCGGTTTCACATCTGCCGGTCTGGCGTGTTCAACAAATGATGCGCCTCGCCAGCCCAAGGCGTTTCGGCTCCATCAACTCAACCACAGTAACGAGAACGGGAAGCTGTGCTTACAGAGCGCCTGTTCGGCGGCGCTGTAGCGCAGTTGGTGGCAGAAATGCTCCCCAATGTGCGCGTGACCTTATTGTACCGGTGAGAGTTACACACTGTGATGGTCACAGACTCGTTATATAATACCACAAATTGTGATAAACGTGGCAATACAAGGAGTTGCTATGTTGACAGGCATTCGCCGTGAATGGCTTATAGCGACTCTTATTATGAGTGGTGTGAGCTGGATTTTGATCAGTCGTCCGCCGGATAATCATACCATGTCCGTTAGTCCACGAGCGGGTTTTATCGCGCCTGCGATTGTCTTGCCACAGCTCGATGGTGAGCTGGTCAGCTTAGATGCGTTCAAGGGACAGGTGGTGATCGTCAATTTCTGGGCCAGTTGGTGTGGCCCGTGTCGTGCCGAGATGCCAACACTCGAACGATTATACCAGATCGAACAGACACGTGGTCTGACAGTGCTAGCCGTCAACAGTACCTTCCAGGACGATCAGACGAATGTAGCGCAAATGCGACGCGATTTAGGTCTGAGCTTCCCAATTCTGCTCGACTACGAGGGTACGGTCGGTCATCGCTATGGTGTGCGCATGTTACCGACAACCTTTATCATAGATCGGCAAGGGGTGATTCGGCAAGTTCTGTTTGGTGGGCCATTGAGCGAGGCGAGCTTACGGAACGCTGTTGAACCGCTCCTGCGTGAAGAGTGATCGGGTTGTTTCGTTCTTAACGATGCTCGCTTGACCACGAGCGAGCAATGTACATCTATGCTTCCAGTCGTAAACATTGGCCCATTTGCCTTATACACGCCTGGCTTGATCTTCTTGCTGGGGAGCTGGTTGATCGTACAGGCAGTTCGGCGTGCTGCATTTACCCAGGGTCTCGACGGTGAGCGAATGGAAATCATTGTCGTCATTGTCCTCGTCAGCGGGATAATTGGCGCTCGTGTAGGCTATGCCCTTGCCGCATGGCCGGCTTATGTAAACGATCCTTGGGCATTCCTATCTCGTGATCTGCAAGCGTTTTCGTTGCCGTATGGAATTGTCACTGGTGTCATTGTTGGTAGCTGGCAGCTCTGGCGTCAACGTTGGCCACTATGGGTCGTTCTCGATACTCTGGCGCCGGGAGTAGCCCTGGCTGCCCTCACCTATGCCCTCATGCAATTCGCCAGTGGTGATGGTTACGGCTTACCCTCAACAGTACCATGGGCGATTCCACTTTGGGGCGAATACCGTCATCCAACCCAACTGTACGCCGCGCTTACTGCGCTAATAGCGCTGATCGTCTGGCGGAAGAATTATCGCAAGCCGCAACCCGCCGGGAGTCTTTTTCTCAACGTTTGTGCAATCCTGGCCGCCGGTACCCTGATTGGTAATGGCTTCAGCGCAGCCGACTGGCTCTTGCCGGGTCGGGTGAGAGCATCACAAGTTATTGCGCTGGCAGTCCTTATCTTGATTATCTGGGTTCGGCCTAAAATAACGCTGCAACCAAAGATCCAATAACACGATATACTAACAGCAATATAATCTCTTCTTTCCAGTAAGAAAAGACCCATGCGAGTACTGATCGTCGAAGATGAATTGATTATCGCTCAAGACCTCAGCCATACTCTGAAGCGCATTGGCCATTCGGTGATCGACGTCGTTACAAGTGGTGAGGATGCGCTCAGATCGGTTGAACGTCAGATGCCCGATCTCGTCTTGATGGATATTCGTTTGAGCGGAAGCATGGACGGAATTGAAGCTGCCCGGCGGATATACAACCGCTGGGGGATTCCAGTTGTCTTTCTCACCGCTCACGCTGACGATCAAACGGTACGTGAAGCATTACTGGCCGAACCATGGGCATATCTCCTGAAACCCTTCGACGAACGCGAACTCGAAGTTGCTATCACGGTGGCAGCGTATAAACACCGCTTGGAACGCCGTCTCAGATCAAGTGAGCGCCATCTGCGTACTACACTGACCAGTATTGGCGATGGGGTGATTGTCACCGATCCGCAGAGTCGTATCACCTTCGTCAATCCGGTAGCCGCTCGCATGCTCGGTATCAGTCCCGAGGAAGCTATTGGCTGGCCGCTGGCCCGTGTCTATACCCTGGTCGTCACCAATACCGGCTTACCCGCAGATAGCGCCGCGAACAATGCCATGAGCGATCTCCCAATGCCAGTGACGTTGTTGACCCGCCATGGTGAACAGTTGTTGGTTGAACACACGGTTACGCAAATTACTGGCGATGATGGGGTTAACGAGGGTGTGGTGATTGTGTTTCGCAACGTGAGCGAACGACAACGCGCCATTGATCAATTGCAAGAAGCGCGCCGACAGTTGCATCAGACGCAACTTCAGCTCGATCAGTATCGGCAGGCAATTACTACCCTGGGATCGCTGGCGTATAGGCTGCGGGAATCCCGCTCACCTCAGCAAGTCTATGCAGCAGTGATCACGGCTGGCGCAACGCTTCTGCCTGCGTACCGTGGGACACTTCTCATCTACCAGCGCGATACCGATCTCGTTCATCCTGTGGGGCATTGGGGTGAACCACTGGTTCACCGACCGGTGCCGCGTTGCTCTTGTTGGGGAGAACGGCGTTGGGCGTTGAGTATGGCTCAAGATGACCATGTCTGTCATTTCATCCCAAACGGTCTGCTTGGTGAGCGAATGTGTCTTCCGATTCATCAACAGAACGAAACTGTTGGGGTGTTGAGTCTGTATC
>JGI24185J35167_1001005_pt1 | contig 12811 bp, 9 predicted proteins | sample YNPBryunderm2012_FD_35167 | JGI IMG/M metagenome (IMG submission 35167) | reverse complement strand
AGGGAAGGTTGAAATAAACTCATGAGCATGTGCTTGCTTTGCTGCTTCAATAATTTCAGCTTCAGTGGCTTGCGGGTTGCCGTAAGCAATGTTTTCAGCAATCGTCCCACCAAAGAGTATTACATCTTGTGGCACAATCGACATTTGATTGCGCAAATGTGTAAGTGGATATTCTCGACTATCACGCCCATCAATCTTGACCCGCCCAGCATCTGGCACATAGAAGCGTAGAATGAGACTGACAATCGTGGATTTGCCCGCACCTGACGGACCTACAAATGCTACACGCTCACCACTCTTTACAGAAAATGAGACTCCTTTCAAGACCTTGATTTCTTTGCGCGAAGGATAGCTAAACTCGACCTGCTCAAACTCGACATCGCCACGCAAGCGCGGCAATGTTGCTATTTTCTTTTTGACATCGGGCGAAAGGTCAATTTCTTCCGACGGCTCACGCAGAATTTCACGAATGCGCTCCGTTGCCCCTACTGCTCTTTGTACCTGACTATATAACTCTGCAAAACTCCCCATCGCCGCACCCACAAAGGTCGTGTAAAGAATAAACGCCGTCAGTTCACCAACCGTCAATTCACCAGCTTGCACAAACCGTGCGCCGACCCACAATACCAAAATAATTGCGCTAAACAGCCCGAAGATAATCAGGGAGAAGAAGGCACCACGAAAACGTGCATTACGCAGCACAGTTGCCAGATAAATTTCCACTGCTCGCCGATAGCGGCTGATTTCGTAGGTTTCATTTGCAAACGCCTTGACGTTAGCAATGCCTTGCAATGTTTCCTCGACCACTGTGTTGCTATCAGCAAGTTTGTCTTGCGCCTGACGAGAAAGCTGACGAATTTTGCGTCCGAAATACACCGCTAGTGCAATCAGAATCGGTAGCGAGAGCAACATTACCAGCGTGAGCTTGACTGATGTGTAAAAAATCAGCACAAGCCCGCCGACCAGAATCGTGGCTTGGCGCAGCAGTTGCGCTAGTGTAAAGGTCAGCGTCTCTTGCAGCTGTGCCAAATCGGCAGAGAGCCGACTTGTCAGTTCGCCCACCCGACGCTGCGCAAAGAAACTCATCGGTAGCGAAATGATTTTCGTGTAGGTCTCACGGCGCAAATCGTTCAAACTACGCTCGCCGACTTCCACAAACCACAGCGATTGGAAATACCCAAATACCGCCTGCACACCTAGCACAATCAGCAGCGTCAGTGCAATGTAATCGATGTCGCCAAAGAGCCCTTCCCCTGTGCCAGCTAGTGCGCCATCAATCAGCCGTCCTGTCACATACGGGAAAGCTAAACCCAACACACTTGAAAAGAGCAAAGCCATCAATGCCGCAAAAAACTTCACACGATACGGCAAAATGTAGCGAAACAGCGCTATCGCTTCTTTCAGCGACTCTTTACTTAGCTTTGCGGGCTTGGCTTCAACACTTGACTTATGTGCCATTTCAATCCAAACAATTGATTCAGTTTTGTTTTTTCGTTCTACTCCATGGCTGAATGCGCATGAAATTAAGTTACGCAATCAGTCAGTTATTCTTACCTCCCTTACGACCTTTGTGCTTTGCACGTTTCCACCGCCAACTCTTTTTGTTAGTGAAAATTGCTTCTCCAGCGTATCTTCATGCTACTATGTTCATTGACCCACTTAAACCTTTTTGCTGTTTGAAGAGTATGCCGAAAATCATTCGTGATGAATCCACAACCAGTTCATACTGGGCTGCCGTCAATACACTGGGCGCTTTGTCTGATGTGCATCTAATTGCCGACGCACCGATTGGCTGCTATAACCTTGTTGGCGTAGCTGTTATTGACTATACCGATGCGATTCCATACCTTAGAAACTTTACGCCGACCGACCTCACTGAAAAAGCCATCTCAACCAGCGGCACGACTCAAATCACACGCAACACTATTGAGAAACTGCTTGGCACAGGCAAAACCCTCATTGTGATGTCGACTGCCGAAAGTGAAATGATTGGTGCCGACCACACACAGATGCTTATGGCGCACTATCCTGACATTAAGTTTTTCCCTTCCAATTCGCTTTCAGAAGATGAGTGGCAGGGGCGCGACCGTGTGCTTGCTTGGTGCTTTGACAACTACGATGACCGCCAGCCTGCACGCATTGAGCGTGGCACTGTCAGCATCATTGGACCTACTTATGGCTGCTTCAATTCACCCTCGGACTTGGCTGAAGTCAAGCGACTGATTCAAGGTGCAGGGGGCACAGTCAAAAAAGTCTTTCCAATGGAATCCAAACTTGCTGAGATTTCCGAGCTCAAGCACAGCGATGTAATTGTGGTCATGTATGAAGAGTTTGGCAAGTCGCTTGCNGAGCGCTTAGGACGCCCAGTGCTTTATGCGCCTTTTGGTCTTTATGCTACCGAGCAATTTTTGCGCNACTTAGGTCGCTTGCTTGGCACATCGGCGCAGGCTGAAGCTTTCATCAAGCAAGAAAAGCAAACTACCTTGAAGCTCATTTGGGACCTTTGGCGCGGACCGCAGTCAGAGTGGTTTCCGACCGTTACATTTGCCGTCTGTGCCTCACGCACTTATGCCAAAGGGCTTAAAACCTTGCTGGCAGATGAACTTGGCATGACCTGTTACTTTGCTGAAGAATCCGCCAAAGCTGATAACAGCGAAATCCGTCGGCGCCTGCAAGAAAAACCGCCGCAAATCATGTTCGGTCGCATTGTCGACAAGATGTATCTGGCAGAAGTCGGTGCCAAGACCTATTTCATACAGTCTGCTTACCCCGGACCTTTTGTGCGCCGAGCAACTGGCACGCCGTATATGGGCTTTTCTGGCGCAACCTATCTGGTGCAAGAAATCGTCAATATCCTTTACGACGTGCTCTTTCAGTTTCTCCCATCGCACAAGCAGAACTTTGAGTTTGTCGACCCGAACAAGAAGTTTGTTTGGACCAAAGAAGCGCGCGAGATGCTTGCAGACCTCACGCGCCGAGCACCATTTATTTCGCAAATCTCTTTCAGCCGCGAGCTCAAAACTAAAGCTGAACTCTACGCTCAGAAGAAAGGCTTAGACACGATTACGCCTGATGTGCTTGCTCAAATCTCTTAGCCTTAGTTCGTTGGGTTTGCTTGTGTAGTAGCGCAGTTGCATTAGGTGTGCAGATCGACCAGCTCTTGGGTTGAGAAGAAAAATGCCGCTTCGATTTTGGCGTTTTCGACCGAGTCCGAGCCATGGATGGCGTTTTCACTGATACTGGTGGCATACAGTCTGCGAATGGTGCCTTCTGCGGCTTTGGCGGGGTCAGTGGCACCAATGAGCTCGCGAAACGCCGCAACGGCATTTTCTTTCTGCAAAATCATCGGCACACAGACACCAGAAGCCATAAACTCTACCAGTTCATTAAAAAACCCACGTTCTTTGTGCACGGCATAGAACTCCCTTGCAGCTGCCTTTGTTAGGCGTGTGTACTTCATGGCAACAATTTCAAAGCCGGCACGCTCAATTTTATCAATGATGGCGCCAACCACTTTTTTGCGGACACTGTCTGGCTTGATGATTGCTAAAGTTCTTTCCATTGTGGTATGCAAGTTGTTTTTTGAAGGATTGTATTTTCAAGATGTCGGCGAAAATAAAACAAATGCCTGAAACCCGAAACCTGAAATTCTTGTTATGCTCAGGAGTTTCTTACTGCTCAACTTGCTTATCATGCTTTGCCGCACTTCAGCGCTTGCACAAGATAGCACTTCGGCGCATGACCTTGTTGATGTGCAGCGCATCAATCCTCGCATCTTGGTGGAGATGCGCTATGCTACGACCAATAACTTCATGAAAAAGGCTATTTACAAATCTGCTCGCTGTCTTTTGCGCCGCAGCGTTGCCGAGCGACTTTCACGCGTGCAAGCCCGATTGGAAAAACAAGGCTACGGGCTGAAAATCTACGATGCCTATCGACCGCTTTCGGCACAATGGGAGCTGTGGAAAGTCGTCCCTAACCCAACATTTGTGGCTGACCCTCGCAAAGGCTCTAAACACAATCGTGGGTCGGCTGTGGATTTGACGCTGGTCGACAAAAATGGCAACGAACTTGAAATGCCTACCGAGTATGATAGTTTTGTCGCCGCCGCCCGCAGCGACTACATGGACCTGCCTGAACATGTCCTACGCCATCGCAAAATTTTGCACGACGCCATGAAGGCAGAAGGCTTTATTCCTAATCCCAGCGAGTGGTGGCACTTCGATGACCCTGATTGGCAAAAGTTTCCTATTCTCGACATAGACTTCGACAAANTTCCATAATGCTTTGCACCGATGCGACTTCTGACAGTAGGATTTCTCTTCTGGCTCATTACGCAACCGCTCTTTGCCCAAACTGAACCTGCACTCTACGGCACCATCACTGACAAAAGAACTGGCGAGCCCCTCGCTGGCGCCACCATCAAGGTCAAGGACGAGAACGGCAATGTCATTCGTGGTGCCAAATCTAATCTTGAAGGGCGATACCGCATTGCCTTGCCACTTGGACGCTACACAGTGGAAGTCAGCTACTTGGGCTATAAGATGCAGTCGGCACAGGTCTATATCGCCTTACCGTTGGAGAAAAATTTTGCGCTCTCAGAAGGGGAGGTACGCGCCCCAGAAATTTTGGTCGATGCTGGGGAAGACCTTGTGACCACTATCATGAAACGCGCTATTCGTGAAAAAAAGCGCCAGCGCGATTCGCTGCGCTCATACGAGCTGGAAGCCTACACCAAACGCCTGACGCGCCGCGATAGCAGCATTGCCGGCATCACGGAAACCTTTGCCAAAGGCTACTGGCGAAAAGGCGACACGCTGCGCGAAGTGGTGGTGCAAGAGCGCATCACCGAAAATATCAAAGCCCAGTTGCCCGCTGATGTAACAATTTCAGCTGGCGTTCGCAACCTTCTTGATTTTTCTGAAGAACGCATCCCGATTTTGGGCAATCGTTTTGTCAGCCCAATTGCAAACGATGCTTTCTCATGCTATGACTTCGAGCTGCTGGAAACTGTGCAGAGCGATTTTGGAGAAATTTTCACGATAAAACTCATTCCAAAGAACAACTTCATCCCACTTTTTACAGGCACGATTAAAATTNCCTCAAANACATATGCACTCATTGCGGCAGACCTTGTACCACATCGTTCTGGCTTCAAACTGCCCTATGTCAAAGATGTCAAACTCTCATACAAACAAACGCAAGACTTGCACTACGACCGCAACGGTAATGCGTTCTGGCTACCTTCCACACAGTTTTTGGAAGGCGCTTTAACCATTTCAGTAGCAAATGGCTTTGTTGAGCTGCCGCGCATCTCTTTTACACAAACGACGGTCATTTCGCGCTATCTTGTCAATGAGCCTGTGCCCGATACGCTCTTTGAGAAACGCTTGGTCACTAAAGCCCCGAGCGCCAAGCAGTTTGACTCTGCTTTTTGGAAGGAGCGCGAATTTGTGACGCTCACAGAAGAGGAACAGCGCGCCTACCAAACACTCGATAGCTCCAAAACTTTGCTCTCGCAATTTCAGCCTAGGGGACTTGGGGCACGCTTTGGCAGTAGCCCTCCCACCGGCTTGGTCAGACACCTGCTTAACCTACCGAACATTCGCTTCAATCGAGTCGAAGGGTTTTTCCTCGGCAGTCGCCTTGCGCTCGATTCGCTCACGGCTACTACGGCGCTCAAAGGGTCGTTAGGATACGGCACGGAACGACAAGAATGGCTGTGGGAAGCTGGATTTGAGCAGTGGCTCGACGCCTCACGCCGCTTTAGTTTTGGCGCAGAGCTCTACCGCACAACCACCTTTACGCCTGAACGCAACGGCATGATTCCTCTTGCCAACGCTTTACTCGGACTCTTTGAGCGACGCGATTACCACAACTACTTTCGTGCTGAAGGCTTCAAGGTTTTCACACGCTACACGCCCAACGCTCGCTTCAGCTACACCTTGAGTTTTCTTAGCGAAACGCAACGCTCCATGCCAATTGTGCCGCCCGGTCATCGCTGGTTCAGCTGGCTGGAGTCGCAGAGTTTTCGCGACAATCCGCCAATTGCCGATGGTGTGATGCGTAGCCTTACTTTTGAGTTCAATTATGGCACACCGTTTTCTGCTTTTTTAGGTCAGCCCACGCTGTTTGTGCAGCTTGAGCATTCTTCATCACCTATCGGCAGTGATTTTGACTTTACACGTCTCTGGGCGATTGGGTCGCTGCGCATTCGCAGTTTCTTCACCGAGCGATTTCTTTCGCCTTATTTTGCCTTGCAACTTGAAGTTGGCACATTCTTCGGTCCAAGCCTGCCACCACAGCGGTATTTTTCTATAGAATCTCCCATTGGCGGACTTGCTTTCTCGAATGTAATGATTGGCGTGTCTGAAAAGGAGTTCATCGGCACAAGCCTCGTTTCACTGATTGTTGAACACAATTTTCAATCTGTGCCATTTGAACTTTTAGGCATCACATTTCTTGAGCGCGAAAATATCCAACTCATCTTGCATGGTGGCATAGCAGGCATTTGGCAAGGTAGCGCCTTCACACTCTACCGTGAAGCAGGCTTAGGCATCGGCGGTATTTTTGGGCTCATTCGGCTCGATGGCGCTGTTGGATTTTTGCAAAACCAGCCGCCGCGTTTTCGTTGGGCAATTGGTGCAGGACTGCTGCTCTAAGCTTTGGCATCAGTGCCCAATTGCCAAGTGATACAGATTTTTTGCGACAATTTTGGCTTGCACCCAGAGCGGCGCTGGCACCATCTTTTTGTAGAGATAAGAATCGAAAGTAATTTGTTGCACGTGTTTGTCTTCGCAAATTGCCACGAAACTTTCGCGCAGGCGGTCGTTGCGGTAGTAGAGCCACTGTAAAAGCGCCAGTCCAGTGTAAATTGGAAAGTAAGTTCGGCGGAAAGTTTTCTCGTACTTTGCCAGCGATTTTTCCCGACCTGCCAATACATTCAGCAACGTATGTGCTGCCATTTTGCCGCTTTTCATGGCAAAGAAAATACCTTCGCCATTTGATGCCGTGACCAACCCTGCCGCATCTCCGACCAGCATGGCATTGCCTTTGACAAATGTCTTGCGTGGATGCATAGGGATTTTCGCCGCTTCTTCATAATACGGCTCCACACTCCAGTTTAACTTCTCACGGAAGCGTTTCTGCAATTGTTTGATGTTGCCGCGCGTGTCCTCCGTGCCTGTACCTACGGCAATGTGGTCAGCTTTCGGAAATATCCATCCATAAAAATCAGGGGAGACTTCGCCATCGAACCAAATCTCGACAAGGTTTTCATAGCGCGAAAGCTCTGGCGCATAGTGAAAGCGTTGCTGAATCGCCACGGCTTTGAATTCGTTAGGCGGGAAATCTAATTCATGTGCGGTTTTAGAATTTGCGCCATCTGCTCCGATTACATACTGGGCTTCAATTTCTGTCACGCCTTGATTATTGCCATCTGCAGAAATTTTGTAACCGCTATCGTGTGCTTTTACGGCTTGGACTTTGGCTTCTATCAGGAGTGCACCTGACTGTGCCGCACGCTCACGCAGAAATTTATCAAACCGCTCTCGGCGCACCATGCCGACATAACCATTTGGCATCGACATTTCAATGACACGCCCACTTGGCGCACGCACTGCCATTCTCGTAACCTTACGCTCGATTAACTCATCTGGGATTTCAAACTCTTCTATCAATCCTAATGGAATTGCGCCTCCGCAAGGCTTAGCATTGTTCAAGTTACGCTCCAGCAGCGCCACGCATAGCCCTGCTTTGGCAAGCTCATTTGCGGCAGTCGCGCCCGCTGGTCCTCCTCCGATAACGGCAACATCGCACTTCATACTAAAACTCCTTACTTCTCTGTTTGAGTTACTCTTCTGGGAAGTTACAGCACAAGGTCTGCGAATGCTTTACAGAATTTTTCTGCATAGCGGACGATTTGGGCGGTTTTTTTGCCTACTACTCTTTTTGCCGACCTGTCATGCTCTTGGAGAGAATTTCTACTGCCTTTTGCACAATTTCTGCCGTTTGCATCTCTGCCAGACACTTCGGGATGCCGAATTTGCAGGTTGTGGAAATGCACGGAGCACAGTCCAAGCCGGGCACACGAAATCCAAATGTATTTTCTCGGTGATATGGAGCGGTGTTACGCTCATCGCCTGCGCCATACAGCACCAGCGTAGGCACACCGACCGCATTTGCCAAATGCGCCGTACCTGAATCAGTTGAAATAACTAACTGCGTTGCCGCCAGCACACCTGCCAGCGCTTTGACTGAAGTTTTGCCTGCCAGATTTATCACTCTCGATGGCGCCGATAGCAAACTCAAAAACGCTTCAGTGTATGCTCGCTCTTTCGGTGAGCCGGTCAAGACCAGCATGGCATCGGGCACGCGCGCCAGCAAGGTTTCAGCAATCTCGATGCCTTTTTGCAACGGAACAATCTTTGACGGGCTTTCGGAATTAAGATTTAAGACAATTTTCGGATGCAACGGCTCCGTAGCAAGCAGCGTATCGGGCGGCGGAGTGAGCCTGACAGAAATTGCGCCGAGCGGTTCAGCCACAAAGGGTTGCAACAGCGCCACATACTCTTCGCTGCGATGTTGGTGCTTTGGCTTTTGCAAGGCATCGGTCAGCAGGGCACGCCGAAAGTTTGCTCTAAATCCCACGCGGCGCTTCGCCTTTGTGAAAAACCCCATCAGGGCTGATGAGAATGAATCGGGCAGAGAAAAGTAAATATCCACTTCCTTGAAGCGCGATGAAAAGCGATAGATGCCCTGCACACCACGATACTCACTCTTGGAAAAGCGATGAATGCTTGAGATGCCCGGCACCAGTTCCAAGAGGTCTGAAATTTCTGCTTTGGCAATAGCTTCCACGCAAGCATCAGGAAAAATTTCACGCAGCTTGTGCAAAAAGCCCAGACTCATGACGAGGTCGCCGAGCCAGTTTGGCGTGCGAACCAAAATTTTTTTCGGCTTTGCATTCATGTTTTTTGTGCCCGCTAAAACGGCTTTGTAGCCTTGAAGTTTGCGCCTGCGTCTTCAGGAACTCAAAAAGTTGCACCGGTTCGTGGTCGCTTGGCGCTCCAAAAATGCACATTGTTGGGCAGTGCTGTTCAACCAGCTCTTGCGTTGGTGCCATGTCTGCCCACTTATCGGTCGTGAATTGTGACAGCTAAGTTTGAGCAGCTCTCAAACAGGTGCTCAGGGTCAGCGAGGTGAAGGAGTATCCAACCACGCGGCTTTTTCCGGACAGAATTGAGTCTTGAATTTGACACATCATAGGTTTTAGCTGACTCAGCATGTTACTGACCCTTCTGGCAAGGCTTTTGCCACCGCCCGAGTCAGCTCGCGCGAGTAGGTTGAAATCTCGCCAAAGAACTGCACGACCCGTGCATCAAAACCGATGACCATTTGTATGCGGCTCAGAGTTTGCTGGCACGCATTGGATTCCTCGCTGGTGCTCGGAATGACATCTTCGCTCTTGTCATGCTGAACGAAGTGAAGCATCCAATGCATGGATTCATCTTCAGTCTGTCATGCTGAACATGTTCCCTCCTGTCATGCTGAGCAAAGCGAAGCATCCACNCACTGGATTCCTCACTGCGTTCGGAATGACATCTTCNCTCTTGTCATGCTGAACGAAGTGAAGCATCCAATGCATGGATTCATCTTCAGTCTGTCATGCTGAGCGAAGCATCCACACTGGATGGCGCGCTGATGTTTGGACCGCTTCCAGTCTGTTCTTGGCAAAGATAAGTCTTCGCCCTCGCATAGAAGTTGCCTTGAGCACACTTGCTTGCATGAGAGTTCCTGTAGCCTTTCTACTCGTCCTTGCCCTGCCGATTTGTAAATCATTCTATTGCTATATTTCCGAAACTCTATCAACAGCATGTATGCCCGTTGTTGTATTTGTTGCGCCTCTATGCAATGCGGCGGCGCTGGCTTCACTAGAGGCTTTAGCCAAGCAGCCCGATATTTCACTTGGCGTTATTAGCCATTTTCCACAAGAGCAACTCCCACTGCACATTCGCTTGCGCCTTGCTGCACACTGGCAGACAGCATCAGCATTAAATACCGCCGAATTGCTCTATGCTGCTGAAAAAATGCACACTTACTTTGGCAAAATTGATGTTCTCCTCTCGACGAACGAGCATGTGCAAGAGGCGCTTGCCCTTATTCGCGAAAAGTTTGGTATAGCTGGCATGCGTCCCGACGTTGCGCATAACTTTCGTGACAAGGCGCGCATGAAACAGCGCTTTTTTGAGCATCAGATTCCTTGTGCGCGTTTTCAGCGTCTTACAAGTCGCCAAGCGGCATACGACTTCGTTGAGCAAGTTGGTTTTCCAATCATTCTTAAGCCGCTATGTGGTGCGGGCTCAGTGTCTACATTTTTTGTAGATAGCTATGCTCAACTTGAGCCTGCCCTTGCGCAGCTTAATCCTTCCGAATGGAATGTGGCGCTTGCTGAAGAATTTATCAGCGGTGCAGAACACTCTCTGGAAACTGTGATGCATCATGGCAGAGCGGTCTGGCAGTCGGTCTCGCGCTACTTGCCCAATGCGCTGGATGTGATGCAGAATGCTTGGATTCAGTGGCGCATCATTGTGCCTAATGCGGCAGAGCAAGTTGCATACAGCGACATTCGCCATGCTGGTCAAGCCGCTTTAAGTTGCTTAGGGTTGGAGACGGGCATTTCACACTTGGAGTGGTTTCGGCGTCCTGATGCACGGTTTGCCATTTCCGAAGTTGGGGCTCGTCCACCTGGTGCGCAAATTCTGACCTTGCATTCTCGTGCCTTTGACTGCAATCTCTACGAAGAGTGGATTCGCTTGATGGTCTATGACCAATTTTCTGTGCCGACGCAGCGCTATGCTTGTGGTGTAGCTTTTCTGCGCGCTCAAGGCTATGGGGTTATCAAACACATCACAGGCTTAGACGAAGTCATGCGCGAGTGCAGCGCACTGATTACCGATGTTCAGCCGCCGAAGCTGCACGCTACGCCAACCGGCACATATGAAGGCGACGGCTTCATTATTGTGCGCCACGAAGAGACCGCCAAAGTTGAGCAAGCGCTGGAATACATCATCAACACCGTGCGTGTGACTTTAGGGTAATTTTTATGTTCCGCTCCAACCTTCCTTGCCGATAAGCGGCACAAAAGCAAAATCATAGAGCTGGGTTTCGTAGATGGTGTTTCCTTTGCGATGAAACAGACTCATCTTTTGCTTGGTTGCGCCGCCAATCGGGATAATCAGTCGTCCATCTTCAGCAAGCTGCTGCAGAAGTGAAGGGGGGACATCGGGCGAGCCTGCTGTCACCATGATGGCATCAAACGGTGCTGCTGAAGGCCATCCTAACGAGCCATCGCCCAGGCGCGTCATGATGTTTAGCTTTAGGGCTTCAAAGATGCGTTTGGCTTTTTCATACAGTTCTGGAATGCGTTCAATCGTGTAGACACGATACCCCAGTTCGTGGAGTATGGCAGCTTGGTATCCTGACCCTGTACCAATCTCCAGCACCTTTTTGCCAGCGGGATAGTGTTGTGCCACAAGCTGCGTCATATACGCCACCGTGAAAGGCTGGGAAATGGTCTGATTGTGTCCGATTGGCAGTGGCGTATCGTCGTAGGCGCTATCCCAAAGGGCGCTGTCCACNAACAGATGTCGCTTGACCGTGCGAAATGCCGCCAACACGCGCTCGTTTGTAATGCCAGCTCGCCGAAGCGCCTCAACCATAGCTTCGCGCTTTGGGCGATACTTAAAGTCTTGGTCGCTCTGCCACATACCTTCCTTGAAATTTCAATCTACACATTTCGTTTAGCAACGTGAAATGCTGAACTTTACGCTCGACTAAAACTCTTATCTATGACCCAGCAAGCTAATTTTGCACACACGCCTTTGCAAAACGACCGACGCGAAATTTTCGGCTGGGCAATGTACGACTGGGCAAATAGTGCCTTCAGTACCACTGTGGTTACAGTTTTTCTTGGACCGTATCTGACCAGCCTTGTTAAAGCAGTTGCCGATAGCGATGGGCTAATTTACTTGTTTGCACTTCCCATCAAGTATGATTCTTTCTTTGCTTATTGTACATCACTTTCTGTGGTTTTGCAGGTGCTGGTTTTACCGCTCTTGAGTGCCATTGCCGATTACTCCCATTTGCGCAAGTTTTTTCTGCAACTTTTCTGCACAGTAGGCGCGCTGGCAACCATGCTTTTTTTCTTTCTGACCACAGGGCTACACTGGCTCGGCGCGCTGCTCTACATTTTGGCTAATCTTGCCTTCGGTGCCAGTATCGTCTTCTACAATGCCTACTTGCCCGATATTGCCAGTCCGGACCAGCGCGATAGCGTCTCCTCATTTGGCTGGGGCATGGGCTACTTGGGCGGCGGACTTCTGCTCCTGATGAACCTTCTGATTTTTACCTTTCGTGACTCACTTGGACTTTCCACTGACTTGGCAGTGCGTCTGTCTTTGGCATCGGCGGGCGCATGGTGGTTACTTTTCGCGCAAATTACCTTTGTGCGACTGCGCTCCCGATATGCACGCCGAGCTTTGCCGCAAGGTGAAACTTACTTTGGCATTGCTATCAAGCAGCTTGCGCACACGCTACGCGAGATTCGTGCTTTGCCTCATACGCTCACATTTCTACTGGCTTACCTTTTCTACAACGATGGGGTTCAGACAGTCATTGCCCTTGCTTCTGTCTTTGGTGCTGAAGAGTTACGCCTTGAAACCTCAACCCTCATTCAAGTGATTTTGATGGTGCAGTTTTTAGCCTTCATCGGCGCAATTGCATTCGGGCGTCTTGCCAATTGGATAGGCGC
>JGI24185J35167_1000996_pt1 | contig 12853 bp, 7 predicted proteins | sample YNPBryunderm2012_FD_35167 | JGI IMG/M metagenome (IMG submission 35167) | reverse complement strand
ATGCCGTTTGGCGCCTTTGTGGATTTGGGCCATGGGGTGGACGGGCTGGTGCCGATCAGCCTGATCAGTTGGCGCCGGATCAACCATCCCAGCGAAGTCCTCCAGGTAGGCCAACCGGTTCGGGTGGTCGTGGAAAAGGTCGATCCGGATTCGGGGCGGATTAGCCTGAGCCTTCGGCAATTGGAAGAAGACCCGTGGCTTCGGGCATCCGAGAAATATCCGCTCAATACGATGGTGCGGGGGATTGTCCGCCGGGTGGTGGACTTCGGGGCGTTTGTGGAAGTGGAACCGGGTGTCGAAGGGCTGGTGCACATTTCTGAACTTTCCCACAAAAAGGTTTGGCGAACCCGGGATGTGGTCCAAGAGGGACAGGAAGTGGAGGTCGTGGTGTTGGCAGTCGATCCAGCGCAGCGGCGGATGAGCCTTTCGATCCGGCAGGCCCTGCCGCCGCCTCCGCCATCCGGTGGCGAACAACCGGCGGCCGAACCATCCCCCGCTACGCCGGAAAGCCCCTCTGTGCCAACAACCTCCCGGCAACCGCCCCCCGGCGAGCCATCTGCTACCGAACCGGGCTATCCGGAACCGTCTGCCGTCCCACCGGCCTCTACCGAACCTACTGGCCCGGAACCGGTAGCCACGGAATCTGCTCCACCGCCCAAAAAGCAGAAAGAAAAGAAACCTCTGAAACTCAAAGGCGGCCTGGGACCTTCCCCACGCCGGGGAAACCTGTTCGGCCTGAAATGGTAACCCTCCCACTCCCCCAGAGGCCGTCCGAGGGAAAATTGCTGGCCCTCTCTACTGGGCACCGATCAGGGGCTATCATCTGCCTAATGCCAACGAGGTAGGTAAGCCTGTCTGGCTGAGCTTTTGCAGGCGGCCGTCTTGGAAGAACTCCGGATGGTTAGGCCAGATGTCGCCGGTAAGCGGATCGTATTGCCAGGCTGCCTTGCCCACCGGTTTGGTCGGTCTTCGCCCGGGGTTTTCTACATAAACCACCGTGTCGGTCATGGTATAGGGGTTGATCGGTGGGGCGTCCAGATACGGCCCATACGGATACGCAGGCCCTGGGAGACCAATCCGGCCATATTGATTGGTGGGCTGAAACAGTTGCGGCAATTGGCCGTTCCGCAATTCCGGATATTGCCCCAGATGGGTTAGTTGATAAAGCTGAATCTGCGCCCGATACACGTGCCAGTTATGGATCAGCACACTCCGTTTGGCGTCTAGAGTGCTTTCTTGGAAATGGGTCAAAGCCACCCCGGCCAAGATGGCCATCGTGGTAAGCACAATCAGCATCTCCAATAGAGAAAAACCCTTCCGGGCCCCCCACCGGAAACGTGAAACTTTCCTGGAATGAGTCCCTGGGAGCATATAAGAAACCCTTCTCTTGGGCCGGATAGTTCGACAGGTTCTGATAGTTCGCCAGCAGCCGGATGCCTGGGGGCTGCCGGGGAAATCTCCGGATAGGCCGCCCTCCTCTCCTGGGATAGTGCCTGGAGAGGGGAATTTAATCCCCCGATAGGGTGAAGCCGCGCTCTTCTGAGTTCCTCCCTCTTTAAGGGATCATTAAAAGTATGGAATATTTTGAGCTGGTAAAGCCGATCTTTTCCGTCCCTCTTCCAAGGAATAACTGTTGCCCCCGGTGTTCCGAGACCTGAATTTTTATGAATACCCCTGGAAAATATAGTGGCCGAGACCTGGATTTTTATGGATACCCCCCGGGAAATATATACATCCGCTTAAAATACGGATGCCCTCAACCGTTCGGAACCCCACCTCGAATATCAGAGTGGAGCGAAGACCGGCAGCCCCGGCCCATGGTTGGGGAAAGAAACCTTCCCGCCCCGTTGCTCCAGAACCGGGAAAAAACTCTCCCCCCGCCGGTTTTTTCCTTAGTCACCTCCAAAAACCAAGCCAAAATCGTAACATTTTAGCCGAATCAAGCAAATCGTCTCTTCCCCGGCTGTCGAGAAGGCCTGGTGTGGGGGGTTTGGGGGACACAAGGTACCTAGAGTCCTGCTTACACAGGAATGACACATTGCCGCCCTCCATACGGCTAAGATGTTACCCAAAATCCAAGCCGGAACGGGCTATCCGCCAAATTAAAAAAAGGGGCTTTGGATCTTTTTTCTGAAAGGCGATGGGGATTTTCCGGGTTTTTTAAATCACTCTCTTGAAAAAATAGCTGGTTCCAATCACACTGGAAAACAGCAGAACGTAGGCAATGCGGTTAATTTTTTTCGGAGTCCGGGCAATTACCCCTCAAAGGAGTAGATTAGACCCCGCCAATAGGGTGGTTTTTGTTTCTCGGACCGAACCCGGCGAATGGAAGAACCCCCATTGGCCCTCCTTTATCTTAGCGTTTGCTTACCTTAGCGTTTGCCCCATAAATGGTGGGTGTTGGTACCCACCGAAGGAGTTATTTTGTAATCCCCTGCTCCCTACGGTTCACATGAAGTAGGGGATTATGTCCCCACCGGAAGGGGTAAATTTCCGCTTTCATCTCCCCACTGTTTGGTGGGAAGAATACTCCTCACCAGGGGGTTGCGGATGGTCCTCCCCACTTCCGAATAGTGGTTCCCTCGGCCAGAGGTTTCCCATCCCACCTTTTTTCCCATTTTTTTCCCATCCTAGCTTTTTTCTGGAGGCTGTGCGAATGAAGAACCTGGTATTTCGACTGTGGCTCCTAGGGGTTCTGGGAGGGATTTTTTTCATTGGCGTAGGAAGCCTTGGTAGGGTAGCCGGTGCGGAACCGCCCGCCCCGCCGGAGCAATCCGGCCAACAAGAAAAACAGGAAAAACCCGTTCCTCCTCCTCCGCCCCCTAAACCGGAGGAAAAACCCAAAGAGACTCCGCCGCCTGCCGAAAAACAGCCGGCCGTCAAAGAGTCGGCCCCAAAAGAAACGCCTAAACCGTCGGAGGCTCCGGCAGTTAAACCGGCCACCGAGAAAGTCCCCGAGAAGGTCCCCGAAAAGCCGCCCACCATCACCATCACGCCTAAGCCGTTCAAGGTGGAAGTTACCCTGGAAGGCTATTTGGAAGCCCGGGATACCCAGGAGCTGGTGCTCAAACCTCAGGTTTGGATGGATTGGGAGGTGGTTTCGGCTGTCAAACACGGGGCCCAGGTTCGCCAAGGGGATGTCTTAATCCAGTTTGACGCCAAAAAGCTGAACGACGCCATCACCGAGGCCAAGGCTGAGCTTCGGGCAGCGGAAATCGCTCTCCAACTAGCCCAATTGGATGTTCAGTGGGCCGAAAGTGTCCATCCGATCGATTTGGCCTTGGTGGAACGAACACAAAAACGTTTTGCCGAGGATTTCGAACGATTCTTCAAAGTAAGGCAGCCCTTAGCCCGGAAAGAGGCGGACTTGATGCTCCGACGGGCGCAATACATGTTGGAAAGCGAAGAGGAAGAACTTCGCCAATTGGAAAAAATGTATAAGGCTGATGATCTCACCGAAGAGACCGAAGAATTTATTCTGAAGCGGCAACGGTTTTTCGTTGAATTGGCCAAGTTCTTTTATGAAGAAGCCCAGAAGGAGCACGAGGCGGCCACCCAGTTGACCTTGCCCCGTCGGGAGGAGGACATGAAAACCGATGAACAAATTCAGCGGCTCCGCACCGAGCGGGCCAAAGCCAGTCTGCCGCTGTTGCTTCAGAAGGCCAAAGCGGACCTGGAAAAGGCCAAACTGGTCCACAGCAAAGCCCAAGAAAAGCTAGCCCAATTGGAAGCCGACCTGGCCCTGATGACCCTCAAATCGCCGGCCGACGGGATTGTCTATTATGGTCGGCTGCAAGATGGCCGGCTAAGTGGGGCGGAAACCACCCTGTTTCGCAAGGGCGACAAGGTGCTGCCCGGCCGACCGGTGATGACCGTGCTCAAGGTTCGGCCTTTGACGCTGGTGGTGGATGTGCCGGAGGAGAAATTTTATGCGGTTCGTCCCGGCCTCCAGGCCAAGGTGGAGCCGAAGGGCCTGCCCGACCTGAAGTTCTCTGCCGTGGTGGCGGAGGTGGACCGGGTGCCTGTGGCGGACGGAAAGTTTCGAGCACGCCTTACTCCAGCCCTGGACAAACAGGCCGACGCCCTCATGCCCGGTATGGCCTGCAAAGTCAAATTGGTCCCCTATGTGAAAACCGATGCCCTCGTGGTGCCCAAGTCGGCCATCGAACAGGACCCCCTGGACGAGGAAAAAGCGTATGTGTATTTGGTTGTCGAGGGCAAGGAGCCGCTGCGTCAGCCGGTGGTTCGAGGCCGACAAAAGGAGACCGAGTGTGAGATCACCGGCGGCCTGAAACCGGGCGATAAAATCCTAGCCGAACCGCCCAAAAAGAAAGATGCCACCCCTTAATTCCAAGACCTGAAGGAGTGTTCCTATGAGACGGCACCACGGTCTGGAACGGTGGACCGGATTATCCGGGGGGACAGCGGGGGTGGTTTTTCTCTGCCTCCTGGGGAAAGCGATGGGATGGCTCGGAGCCTGGGAGTTCTGGGAAGGATGGGCCGGCCAGAAGTTGGGTTGGGCTGCTGAGTCTTCATTGGGCGGATCAGCCCTTGGGTCGTCCGATCCGAGGACGCGGACGTCGCCGTTGGCCTTGCAGGCCGGCAGACCGCTGACACCAGCCTTGCAGCCAGCTACATCGGCCGAACATAGTCAATCCCCCCATTTGCAGGACTCCAAGCTGCCGGCATTGGCCTTGCAGGGGCCAAAGCCGCCGCCGGTGCCCAGGCCGGAACCGGCCGATATCCATCGTGCCATTCAGCGAGGGGTGGCTTTCTTGGTCAGCCATCAGAATCCGGACGGTTCCTGGGGATCAGCGCGGCGGACCAAGGACCTGAATATTTATGCGCCGGCGCCGGGCGCCCATCATGCGTTTCAAACCGGAACGACGGCCCTGGCCCTGTCGGCTCTGTTGGAAGTAGGGGGCCGGGAGCCGGGTTTGGCCAGCCCAGAGGTGCGTCGGGCGATCGAGCGGGGGGAAGAGTGGATTTTTATTCATTTGCCCACCTTGCGCCGAGCCACCCCCGATGCCCTCTACAATGTTTGGGGCCATGCCTACGCTTTGCAGGCCCTGGCCCGCATGTACTCCCGCAAACCTCACGACCAAGCCCGTCAGCAGGAAATCCTCCGCCTGATCCGCCAGCAAATCGAACTGTTGCAACGATACGAAACGGTCGATGGCGGGTGGTGCTATTACGATTTCCAGCTTCGCACGCAGAAACCGGCCGGTTCTAGTATCAGTTTTGTATCGGCTACGGTGCTAGTGGCTTTGCATGAGGTGCGGCAACTGGGTGTGGAAGTGCCTCCGAATCTGGTCGAACGGGCCGTGGCCAGCATCCGCCGACAGCGAAAACCCGATTTCAGCTATCTGTACGGCGAATATCTCCGGTGGGAGCCCATGCATCCGGTCAATCGGCCTGCCGGCAGCCTGGGGCGTTCTCAGGCCTGCAATTTGGCTCTGCGGCTTTGGGGCGACCCGCTGGTAACCGACCAGGTGCTGACGACCTGGCTGGATCGGCTTTTTGCCCGCAACGGCTGGCTGGATTTGGGCCGAAAACGCCCCGTGCCGCATGAATCTTTCTTCGCCATTGCCGGATATTTTTTCTACTACGGGCATTACTATGCCGCCCGGTGTATCGAACTCTTGCCGGCGGAAAAACGGCCGCCCTATCAGGACCATCTGGCTACCGTATTGCTCAGCCTGCAAGAGGCGGACGGCTCCTGGTGGGACTATCCGCTGTATGATTATCACCAGGCCTACGGCACTGGCTTTGCCCTGATGAGCTTAGTCCGCTGCTACCGGCCTGGTTCTTGAACGTCTGCGCTATCCCGGCGGAGGGACAGGAGCTTTTTGGGTTCTATGGCCTTCCCCGATGGACGCGGAAGCACGGTGTGTGGGGTGGCACCGCAGACCAGTAGTAGTGCGGCGTCTCCACCGGCTAGTCGATATGCAGTCTTCGTGGGCGGTCCGTCGATATGCACCTCTCTCCGGGCCAGTACATGTGGATCCTTCTGAGGAGTCATGATTGGTCTTTGCAAAACCAAAGGACACCGGTGTGGCCAAAAACCCGGGAATTTCCTGTCTGGCCGATTTGCGAAGCTCAATAGATGGGCGGCCTCTCTGGCAGCCAATAGATGCACTGCCTTTGTTCCGGCCAGTCGAGGTGCCGCCTCTCTGGGGGCAGGTGGTGTGGGGTACCCCAGGGCGGTAGCTCTTTGGACTGCTGGGGGCAGGCGCTGGCCGCTATCCCGGGGTGAGTCGCACGAAACCCCATGCCGAGACGTTTCGCTCTCCTGGATGTTCCAGGGATAGGGGGACGATGGAGACATCGCCGCTACGCCTACGGGGAAGCGGGTTTTCCTTGCGGTTTTTCTTCGGGCTTTTCTTCGGGTTGCGCGTTGGGTTGTTCTTTGGGTTTTTCTTCGGGCAGGCCGGGGAGTTTGGGTTTTGGTTTGGGTTGTTTTTCTTCGGTTTGGATGAGTTCTCGGAAGGGTTTTTGCTGTTGGTAGCTTTCTAGTTCTTTACGGAGTTGATCTTTTTGGTCGGCCCGTCCGAGTTCGATGGCTTTAGCGGACCACTTTTTGGCCGTCTCAAAGTCGCCCAGTTCGGCATAGGCGGCGCCGAGAGTGCTTAGGATATGAGCTTCTTTATACTGGGTGAGTTCACAGGCTTTCAGGGCCATTTCCAGGGCGCGTTTACCGTTCCGGAGGGAATCCACCGGTGAGGTGGCCAGCACCCAGGCGAAGTTATTCAATAGTCCACTGTCGTTGGGGCGGAGCTTTAAGGCCCGCTCATAGTCGGCGATGGCCTCGGCATGTTTACCGATGTTCAAATAGGCATCGCCCCGGCCTCGCAAAGCGGCTGGGTTGTCCGGGTTTTTCTGGAGGATTTCCGTAAAAAGTTCGATGGCCCGGCGGGGGCGGTTGTCCGCCAGATACAAGGAGGCCAATTGAAGCTGACCTTCTTCGTCATCCGGATGCCGACGCATCCAATCTTCCATCAGCTCGACGGCCTCTTCGGTGCGTTTGAGTTCGGCCAGGAGCACTGCGCGGTATCGAACGGCCAGACGGAGATCAGGCTCCTGTTTGAGCACCTCGTCGATTTCCGCGAGGGCCTTGTCGAATTGTTCCATTTCTTGAAAAACTTCTGCCCGCAGAAGCCGAACCACTAAAGGTTCCCCCGCCTCTTTCAGGGCTTCGTCTAAGTCCTTGATGGCTTCGGGAAAGTTTTTCTGAAGCACATGGACACGGGCCTGCTGAACCCACAGTTCCGCGGATTTGGGATCGATTTTTCTGGCCTCGGCCAGGACGGCCAGCGCAGCGTCGTATTTCTCCTGTTTGCTCAAGACCAGAGCTTTGGCGATATAGGTGGGAATATGTTTTGGATCGAGTTTTAAAGCGGCGTCAAAATCGGCCAACGCCTTATCCCACTGGCCTAGTTCCACATAGGCGACGCCCCGTTCCCGCAGCGTTTCGGGGTTTTCCGGCTGAAGCCGAAGGGCTTCGTTCAGATCGGCCAGTTGTTTCTGGGGATCTTGCTGCAAGGAGGCTCGGAGCCGAAAAGCCATCGCTCGGGTGGGCGCCTCCGCATCGGGCACGGCCAGGGCATCGTCCAGAGCTTTGGCGGCGCGTTTGGCATCCCCGCCGGGCAACAAATGCAACCGGGCAATGAATACCAGGGCCTCCGCCTGATTCGGCAGGATGGCCACGGCAGTTTCCAGATCGTTGAGGGCCGATTGGCGAAACGGCTCCAGACGAGGGATAAACGGCGTTTCCAACAGGGCCTTGGCCACTGCCACTCCCCGTTGAATTAACGTGGAGGCCAACATGGTCTTGGCGTACTCTGTGCCCGCCTCGTCCAGCCCCTTTTCCAAAGCGCTTCGGCACAGCCGGATCACTTCTTCTAGGTCGGAAAGTTTCTTCGCCTTGAACCGAAGTTCCGTGGCCTTATCCAGGTCGGCTTGCCCGGCGGGCGGCTTCTTTTCCGGGGCCGGCGTCGAAAACTTTTCTATCGGCGATTTGGGCGGTTCCGTTGCGGTAGGGGACTGGTCGGCCGGCGATTTGGACTGTTCGGGTGTTGGCTGTTCCGCTGGAGATTTAGGGTGTTCCGTTGGGGAGTTGGGCTGTTCGGTTGGGGATTTGGGTTTTTCGGCTGGAGAGGTGGGCTTTTCGGCCGGGGATTTGGGTTGTTCGGGAGCCGGCGGTTGTTCACCCTTTGGGGCCGGGGGATTCCCCTCGGCAGGCGGTTTGTCCAACCGGCCGGGCGCTTCCCTCGGCAGCACTTGGTTGGCAGGTTCGGTCGGTGGTTCCTCAGGCTTCTGCTCAGCCTGACAAACCAAGCTCTCCCTTTCCAGCACGGACCAATTCCCAACTGGCGAGAGAACGGTCGGCAAACCGAGATGAGAAAAATCTCGCTCTGTCCCACCAACCGTCAAAATTCCAGCCACAACAGCAACGTCCATCACCCTCATCCATTGAATCCACACGAACATAACCAGCCTCCTTTTTCATTCCACCAAGGCTATCCTCACATGACACCACCAGGGGAAACCGCTNCCCGTTCAGGGAATCCTGGAACTCGGAGAGGCTATCCCGAAATGGGCACCCGGGCGGCGCCCCCAACCGTTTCCCCACCCTTCCGGTTTCCCACGATGCCCGGTTTTATGGGGTTTTGGGCAGTCTGGGGACCGCCGGTTGGTGGCACATCCGCTGAAAACGGATTTTCGGAACCACCTCTTTGATCGTGTCTGCCCGAACACTCGCCAGCCGGGAGTCCTCAGGCGCTCAAGCTCCTGCTTGGCCGGTCTGTTCTGCCACGGAAGAGGCGTCTGCGTTGTTTTCCGCTTACCCCGGAGCGGCACTTCGGCGCCTCTTCCGAAGGTATGCTCCATGTGGGAGAAATAGTCCAGGAAACCTTTTTCAGTCGGTCTGCCGGAAAATCGGTCCCCTCCTGTTTCTCTATCATACTTCTGGGATTGCCAAAGGAAAAGGTTCCTCGGAAGAATCTGCTCGGGCGGCGCCGGCCCTTTGGGATAGGCAGGAAGAGCTAGCCGGCAGCCCGTCTAGCCGAAGGCCCTCCTGGGAAGTATACTGAGTGAAAGGGAAGGGGGGTTTGGAAACACGACTCCCATGGCACGGCACTCAGGTTCCACTTCCCGAAAGAAGGAGACGACGTCGGCTGTTTCCCTAATCGATCTGGAAGAGCTTTTCCTGCTCCATGGCTAAGAAATCGAAAAAAATCAAATATGCGGGGGGGCCACCGTCTGGGTTGCTGGAGGGCCAACTGCCTTCGGTCCGAAAGTGGCGATGGGCCGCCGGGGGACTGGGCGTGTTGGGCCTGATGGGGATCGTGGCAGCTCATTTTTTGGTCCGGGAACTCCCTTGGTGGGGGGTATGTCTGGGCGGCTTGGCTTGTGCGGCCTGGGCCACCGTCGTTTTCCTATTAGCTACCCATGAGCCGGAATCAGAGGAATTGGCCTTGCGAATCCAGAAGGGGGTGCATGTGGATTTCGGCAAGGCGTTGCGGGAGGCCCGGCAAAAACGTCGAAAAGTGAAGCTTCCCGGATTGGGCGAGGTGAGCCTTCGGCAGATGGGCAGTACAGGAATCTTCCTGCTGGTGTTTGTCTGGTGGCTAACGCCCTGGGGACCGATTCGGGTGGCGGAACGGAAACTGGAAGACCCGGCCCAACTATTGGGCGAGGAACTGCTGTCGCCGGTCTTGGTGCTGACCGATCCGTATTGGGCGATGGTGCAATTGCCGGTGATGCCGCCCAAGCTGAAGCAATTGTCTCGATATTTGCCGGCAGGCCCGACTCGGATGGAACGGGGTTGGAAACTGTTGGCCGAGGGACGCTTTGAGGAGGCCCGGCAGCAGTTCCAAGCGGTGCTGAAGGAATCTGCGGATGCAGCCCTCCTGGAACGGGCCACGCTCGGATTGGCCCAAACGGAAGTATATAGTTGGAATTTTTCGACCGCAGGGGAACATTACGAAAAGCTCCTCCAGCGCAACCGCCAGAATCCCTTCGTTTTAGGACAGGCGGCCATGACCGCCCTGTATCGGGCCCGGTATGCCGAGGCACTCCAATGGCTCAACGAGGCGTTGAAACTGGTAGATTCCGGGTCCAATCTCCCCCCAGAAAAGCAACGCATCTTAAGCGGTCTGCTCCATGGAAAAGCGACGGTGCTCAGTATAGTGGGCCGATCCGCGGAGCAGTGGGAAGAGGCGGCAAGCCTTTACCGACGAGCCCAGGAGCTGCTCGGTCAAGAGGAGCTTTTCGGCTCCCATCCGCCGCTGCTGGCCGCTGTGGTCAATAACCAAACCGTCCTTCAACAACTCCGAAGCCGACTGGTTGGCGTCCAAACGCTCCATCATCAGGCCCGCACGGTTTGGGAGCAATCCTTAGGCAGGGATCATCTGCATGTGGCCGATGGGTGGACCAATCTGGCCATGTGTCATCTCGTCCTAGGGGACTATGCCCAGGCGGAGCAAGCCCTTGCCAATGCACGCCGCGTGCTCCAACCACAGATCGAACAGGCCCAATCAAGTCCTTTGAGCACCCCTTATCAATGTGCCGTCTCTCTGTTGGCCCGCAGTTACGCTCAGTATCGGGAGGCGGAACTGCCTGCTCTGGAGGCACTGCGGAATATGGAACAGGTCTTCGGGCCGGAACATCCGGCCGTGATGGGGCCGGTCTGTACGTTGGCCCTCTGTTATGGGGAATTGGCCCGATATATCGCTAGTGCTACCCCATTGATCCTCCGGGCTGAGGCCCTAGGGGAAAAAACTCTCGGGAAAGATCATCCTCGCCTGGCGACGATTCGGCTTTGGGAAGCGGAGCTTTTGTTGGCACAAAAACAGTACTCTGCTGCCAAAGACGTGGCTGAAAAGGCTCTCCAAATGGCCTTGGCCACTTGGGGTGAAGAACATTTGCTTACTGCCCAAATTCTGAACGCCCTTGCCCACGCCAAGCTGGAATTAGACGACACGGCCGAAGTCCGCTCCCAGTTGGAAAAGGCACGCCGGATTCTGAGTTCGGAAAAAATCGGCCTCCGACAAGGACCGGATATGATCCAAACCCTGACCTTCCTAGCAGCCCTGGAGGCCAAAACAGCACCCCCCCGCGGGTTGACCAGCTATAAACAAGCCCTCAGTACCCTCGAACATTTATTGGGCCCGGACCATCAAGAACATCCTACCGTGGCCCGATTGCTGGTTCGTGCCGCCCGGCTGGCTATCCGAACTCGTCAACTGGCCGAAGCGAAACAATTCCTCCAACGGGCCCAACAAATCCAACAGGCTGCCTTCGCCCAAACTCAACCCAATCATCCCGATCTGGCCGACACCCTAGAACTCTACGCCGATCTGCTCGAACAATCCGATCCGCCCGATCCGGCCCAGGCCCTGAAACTCCGCCAACAGGCCCGCCAAATCCGCCTCCGCCACCAACAAGAAGATCGCCTCAAAGCCCCCGGCAGTTAACCCGCCGCCTCCCAGGGTTTTTCCGTGCCTGCCGTCTTTTTCGGACGTTCTTGTTTACCCATCATGCGCAGGGCTCAGAGTCCAGAAGAACAAAACGTAGCCGCCGCGTCTTTTTCGGACGTTCTTGTTTACCCATCATGCGCAGGGCTCAGAGTCCAGAAGAACAAAACGTAGCCGCCGCGTCTTTTGCGGACGTTCTTGTTTACCATCATGCGGAGGGCTTCGGAAGCCGGGCGTTTTCCGTGCCTGCCGTCTTTTTCGGACGGGGGACCCTTTTAGCGGAATGAAGAACTCGCCTCTCCCTTGGCCGTCGAAAAGCCGGCCAGAGCCGCCACCGCTAGGGAGCGGCACGCTGGCCGGGTGTGGGGGCCCCAGTGTCATCCCTCCGAAAGCAGGGACCCAGGCTCCTTTGGGTATGCCCCTTGGTGTCCTTCCTGCGCAAGCAGAAATCCAGGAAAAAACACTGGGTTCCTGTTTTCGTGGGAATGACACACGGGCCGCCGCCGCATAAGCGCAGCCGGCATGTTTGACGAAGTGCCTATCCCAAAACCAGACTTGGTAAAAGCCCAAGTTGAGTTCTCCTGCCCGAGCAAACCGCCTTCTTTTGAAGGATTAGCTTGGGCGGCGACGGCATTTTGGGATAGGCTCTCCGTGCCAAAACCGCACCTTCGGCCAACCCAAACGATGGTTTCCCCGTTTCCCACCCGACTCCCCAAGGCCGACCATCGGGAGGCCGATCCATAGGCAAGCACCCTTGCCGGGGAGTCTGCCTCCCGGTACGATTGAGAAAAACGTGCCGAAGACATGTTCCCCCTTCGCCCGGATGGCGTTTTGCAACGGATTCCACTTCTTTTGCCAGGCCGAGAGGGGGTGTCCTCGGCTGGCCCGCTGCAAAAGGCAATTTCTCGCCTTCGGCGCTTTCTGTCGGATGGTCGCCTCTTGGCCCACATAGGCCTTATCCCCGTGGACTTCTTCTTCCTGGCCGTGCAGCAACTGGCCAAGCACCTGGCTGTCATGCACATTGGCCGGGGTTCCCTGCACTCCAGTGGATCCGCTTCGTCTGACTGTCCACGCCTACATGGACCTTCATCCCGTAATACCATTGAGTACCCTTTTTCGTGGCGCCCATCTCCGGGTCGGGTTGGCCCTGCTGGTTTTTTCGGGAGGTAGGCGCTTGGATGATCGTGGCATCGACGATCGTGCCGTTTTGGACCCGAATGCCTGCAGCCGCCAAATACTGATTGACGATCTGAAAAATCTTTTCCCCCAACCGGTGCTCTTCCAACAGATGCCGAAATCGGCAGATGGTCGTTTCATCTGGCGGTGTGTCCCGGCCCAGGTCCAAACCTAAAAACTCTTGGACGGCATGCCAGTAT
>JGI24185J35167_1000993_pt1 | contig 12858 bp, 9 predicted proteins | sample YNPBryunderm2012_FD_35167 | JGI IMG/M metagenome (IMG submission 35167) | reverse complement strand
TCATCTAAGAATCTATATGAAAGCATATTCATTGCCTCACGTAAGAATCTATACGAAAATTTGTGCAGTTTTTCTTTGTTTTTTGTAACCGCCACAGCCTGTTTTTTAGCCTGTCTATCTCTGTTTTTAACTTTACCACATTTAGCTCCTGGTAAATTTGGCGAAGGCGATTCTTCTGTTCCGGACCTATCCCCGCTGATTCTAATAATCTCTGGTAAGGCGTTTTAGGCAGGTCATGCCTTTTTGTCACCCGGCTGCCAATCCTCTCTTTCCTTATCAGCTTCATGTTAACCTGGAAGAAGTTATAATACAACCTGGAGAGCGAGTAAATCTGTTCTAATAGCTTTCGCTCTTCTTCAGTATCATGCCTGAGATAACCCACTAAGCGACGAACAACTGAGTAGTTTTTCTGTTCTATATAGCAATTATCATTCTTCTGGTATGGGCGACTGCGGGTAAAAGTTAAGTGGTTTTCCTGACAGTACTTGATGAGATGGGCATTAATGAAAGCTCCATCATTATCGGAGTCTATCCCCAGGAGAGGAAAAGGCAACCTCTGTTTTATCCTCTCCAGGGCCTGGAAGGCCCAGACCTGAGCTCTATTACGTAAGGCTTCCGTTTCTATCCAACCGGAGGCCACATCGGTGGCGTTCAGACTGTAGAGGAACTCACCCTGANCATTACCACCGTCGTGTCCCACCAGGTCTATCTCTAAAAACCCCGGTTTCCCTTCATTCCACTCGGAAAACGTTCTGATCGGGACCTGGTGTTTAAGAAGCGTACCCGGCTTGGTCCTGGCACGTGATTTTAGCTCATACTTCTTCCTTTCCACTCTCAACAGCCTGTCTACCGTGGCGGCCGAGACCTTTATCAACTTCTCCTGCACCCTCTTCTTTACTCTCAGCTCCCCTTGCTCCACAAGCCGCGGGACCAGCCATCTCAAACTGGCCGCCAGCCTCTTCCCGCAGCTGTAGTCTAAAAGCTCCCAGAGCCAGACCAAAACCCGTCTGAACTCCTCATCATAGACCCTCGGCCTCCGCCGCTTTATCTTTCTTACTTCCCCAATAAACACCACCTGCTGCCCCTCTTTACCTGGTAAGATTACTTTCCGACCGCAGTTGCGCAATAACCAGCTGGCATAACAGCGATTATAACCGGTAAGACCAACAAACTCCTCCAATACCAGACCCTTTTCCCTCTTGGTGCCTCTCTGATACCTCCCGGCCAGCTCCTTTAACACCGCTCGCCTAACCTTCATCTCTAACCTCATGTCCTTGCCTCCTGACTAATATCACCCCGATATTTAAGGACTTTACCAGCCAGAGGGCAATATAATTTCGTGTAGATTTTCTCGTGAGGCAACGAATCAATTTCGTATAGATTTTAAGTGAGGCAATTCGCAGTCTTGCCTTAAATGTCAGGTTTAACGTAAAATAAAAACTCAATTTCTGAGGAAGTCATAATAATTCTGAAAGGAAGCTGAAGATGGCTCAAAAAAAGTTTTACCCTCTGACCAATCCAGTTTCGGTCATTCTGGATAAGCATCCGGATGATTTCGAAAGAAAGGACTTTCTGAAGATAATAGAAGAAAAACAGCTGGAAAAGATAACTTTTCATTATCTGGGATTGGACGGAAAGCTTAAGGAACTTAAAATTCCAGTGGCCAGCCCTTTGCAGGTTGAGACCATGCTGGCCGAAGGCGAGCGGGTGGATGGCTCTTCCCTGTACAAAGGTCTGGTGGATATGGGACTTTCTGACCTCTACGTAGTTCCAATTTACCGGACGGCTTTCTTAAATCCCTTTGACGACCGGAGCCTGGATTTTATCTGTCGTTTTCTGGACAGAGAAGGACAGCCAGTCCACTTTGCTATGGATAACATTCTGGCCAGAGCTTATCAGCTTTTCAGAAAACATACCGGTCTGGAGCTCTGGGCTCTGGGTGAGCTGGAATTTTACCTTTTCAGAGAACCGGCCAGGCTTTATCTCACTGAAAGGCAGCGTGGCTACCATTCCTCACCGCCATTTTTCAAAAGTGGTGAGATTCTGGACGAAATGGTCAGGTTGATAACCCAGATTTGCGGCCTGATTAAGTATGCTCATAGCGAGGTTGGTTATGTGGAAAAGATAGAAAGTGACCAGGAAGAAATCCAGGGCAAGATGGCTGAGCAGATGGAAATTGAATTTCTTCCAGAATCGGTGGAGCTGGCGGCCGACCATCTGGTGACGGCTCGCTGGATAATAAGAAACGTCGCCTACCGTCACGGTCTGGTAGCCACATTCACCCCAAAAATTGAAGAAGGAGTAGCCGGCAGCGGTCTTCATTTTCATCTGGAGCTGCGACGGGATGGCCGCAACATCATGACCGCTGAAGATGGCGGTCTGAGCCAGGAAGCCAGAAAGTTGATTGGTGGGCTTTGCTACTACGCTGACTCCCTGACTGCTTTTGGAAACACCGTGGCTTCTTCTTACCTCAGGCTGGTTCCTCATCAGGAAGCCCCGACCAGAGTCTGCTGGAGTGACCTCAACCGCAGTGCTATGATCAGAGTACCTCTGGGCTGGACTAAAGTTAGCAATCTGGCTGCCAGAATCAATCCGGGTCGGACAGAAGGGGCCGTCTTGAGGGAAAGCCGGCAGACAGTGGAGCTCCGAACTCCCGATGGCAGCGCTCTAATACATCTTCTTCTGGCCGGAATAGTGACGGCAGCTGATTGGGCTTTAAACCCAGCCGAAGCCGGTACCAGCGGTCAGAAAGCTCTGGAGCTGGCCAGTAAGCTCTATGTCAGCGGCAACATATTCCAGGACAAGAAACTTCTGGAAAGCTTGACTGAGCTTCCGGGAAGCTGTCAGGCCTCAGCCAGGATTCTCAAGGAAAAAAGAAGTCTTTACGAGCGGGATGGACTTTTTCCTCCAAGCATCATTGACTATGTGGTCAGGATGCTGGAAGCAGAACAGGATGGGGAGCTAAGCCAGAGACTGGCTGACCTGCCTTCTGAGAAACGGCTGGAGCTGGCCAGAAAAATAATGCACAGGGATCTGCACCGGCATTAAAATTTTTTTCTTACCAGAAGACGATGCTCTCTGAATTCGGCCGACAGTTGCTGCCAGAGAGAGTTAAACCTTAACTGAAGTTCCCGGTAAATTTCGGAATTTTCTTTTTTGGGAAGGAAAGGGGGAACATGCTTTTCAATTAACCGGCTAACCAGTTCTTCCAGATTGATGGTCTGGCCACTTACTCTGAAAAGAGACCAGATAGCCTGAAGAGCGGCTCCATAGGCCGCCGATTCTGGTTCTTGAAGGGTGATAACCGGTGTTTCGAAAACATCAGCCAGCACCTGGAGCCAGCTCTGACTGCGGGCCCCACCACCAGTGGCTATGATTTCTTCTGGTTTCAGGCCCAGAGATTTCATCCGGCAAAACCCATAATTCAGGTTCAGGATGGTGCCTTCAATGACTGCCCTGGCCAGGTCTGAGCGGTTAAAATTATGGCGGTTAAGCCCGAAAAACAGGGCTGAGGCCTCTGGCAGAACCGGGACTCTTTCTCCATCGAGGAATGGTAAAAAAATCAAACCGTGAGCTCCGGGCGTACTGCTTTTAACCAGATTTTCCAGTTCCTCGTTGTCTATTTCTAACAACTGCTTAAGCATTTCCGTAGTGTTGGTCACGTTCATGGTGCAGAGCAGGGGCAGCCAACCGCCGGTGCTGTCACAGAAAGCTGCAATCTCTCCTTCAGGGTCAATAACCGGCTCGCCAGAAAAGGAGAAAACTGTGCCTGAAGTTCCGAGACTGACGGTACAGGTCCCTTTTCTGACGTTTCCGGTTCCAATGGCTGACATCATGTTGTCTCCACCTCCGGCCGAGACCAGGACCTGTTTGAAGCCGAATTTCTCGGCTATTTCTTTCTTTACATAACCCACCGGCTCCGCAGGGTGAGAGAGAGGCGGCAGTTTTTCCACCAGTTCTTCCCCTATAGCTTTTACGGCTTCTGGATGCCAGCAGCGTTCTCTGATGTCCATTAAACCGGTTCCGGAGGCATCTCCATATTCCATATGTGGAATTCCAGTCAGATAAAGATTCAGGTAATTATGGGGAAGAAGAACCAGATGCAACTTCCGATAATTTTCGGGCTCATGCCTTTTAAGCCAGAGAATTTTGGAGGCAGTGTAGCCAACGGCCAGGGAAATGCCCACCTTCCTGATAAATTCCTTTTTCCCGCCCAGAGAGTCAATAAGGATTTCGGTTTCTTCAATGGTTGAGGTGTCGTTCCAGAGTTTGGCCGGCCTGATTGGCTCATGATTCTGGTCCATGAAGACACTGCCATGCTGTTGGCCGGAAATTCCCAGGCAGGTTATCTGGGAAGGATTGACCCCGGATTCATTTATGGCCATCGCTATGGCTTTTTCCATGGCTTCAACCCAGGTTGAGGGATGTTGCTCCGACTCTCCAGGTTTAAGGCCCGAAACCATCTGGTGACGGCTGTAGCCGCGTCCCAGTACCCGGCCTGAGTTGATTTCAATCAGGAGAGCTTTAGTGCCCTGAGTGCCCGAATCAATGCCCAGTGCGTACATTCTTGACCTCAATCTTTTCTGGTCTCGCCTGAAGCCCAGATTTTTCCAATTATTTTTATCAGTGCCAGAGTGCTTCCAGCAAAAAGTACTGTCCAGAAGACCGCCAGATGAATTCGGCCGTAGATGTAAGCGCCGGCTCCAAATAGCGCTGAATAGACGAAAAGACAGCCCACCACCCATCCAATAAAGGACAGAGTCAGGCTGTCGGGAGAACCTTGGAGACCGGCTTCAGTCCGGATCTTATTCCAGCCCGGCCCTGCGGGTTTAACCAGCCGGCAGAAAGAAATTAACTTTTCCCGGTCCACAGGTTTCGTCAGGAAAGTAACAATCAACCAAGTGACAGTGGTGAAGGCTATAGTCACCAGCAGAGATACATGCTGAGGAACCTGATGCCCCATCTTTCCTCTGAGAAAGAAATAAACAGCCACCGAGAAAGAACTGGCCATGGCAGCAATTTCTGACCAGGCATTTATCCGCCACCAGAACCACCGCAGCAGGTAGATTAAACCGGTTCCGGCTCCAATGGATAACATCAGGTCAAAAGAAGCCTTAGCCGATTCCAGAACAAACGTCAACAATCCTGAGAGTATCATCAGAATGACGGTCATAATTCTTCCGGCGGCTACGTAGTGCTTTTCCTCAGCTCCCCGGCGGATAAATCGGCGGTAAAAGTCGTGGACTACGTAGGAACTTCCCCAGTTAAGATGAGTAACCAGGGTGGAGACATAGGCTGCCAGAAGCCCGGCGACCATAATGCCCAGAAAGCCGCTGGGTAAAAACCGCAACATAGCTGGATAAGCCATATCATTACCGATAAGTTTCGGGTCCACTCCGGGGAAAGCCTTCTGAATATCAGAAAGTTCGGGGTAGACGATAAAAGAGCAGAGGGCTACTAATATCCAGGGCCAGGGCCTCAGAGCGTAATGAGCAAAATTGAAAAACAGAGTTCCAGAAAGAGCGTCTTTTTCACTCCTGGCAGCCAGCATTCTCTGAGCGATATAGCTTCCACCACCAGGCTCGGCTCCGGGATACCAGACCGACCACCACTGGACGGCTACCGGGATTATAAAAATTGATAGAGCTACAGTCCAGTTACCAAAATCAGGCAGAAGCCCTATGGTTCTAGTGTCAAGTTTCTGAAAAAGCCCTGAGAGCCCGCCGATTTCCGGCTGCTTCAGAGCAAAAATAGCTGCGGAGAAAGCTCCGGTCATAGCAATTCCGAATTGAATAAGGTCAATTACCAGAACTCCCCAAAGCCCGGCTGCAGCTGCGAAAATGATATTGATAATTCCACAGAATAAAAGGGTTTTGGCCATAGGCCAGCCCAGGATTACGTTAGCAATTTTGGCTGCGGCCAGGTTGACCGAGGCCATGATAACACAATTGAAAAACAGGCCCAGATAAATAGCCCGAAAGCCGCGCACAAAGGAAGCAGGTTTACCCGAATAGCGAAGCTCGTAAAATTCCAGGTCAGTCAGTACCTGAGACCTTCTCCACAACCGGGCATAGAAGAAAACGGTCATCATACCGGTCAGCAGGAAAGCCCACCAGGCCCAGTTGCCGGCAACCCCGCTGTTGCGGACTATATTGGTGACCAGGTTTGGAGTATCGGTACTGAAGGTGGTGGCCACCATGGAAATACCTATTAGCCACCAGGGAGCTGCCCGCCCCGAGGTAAAAAATTCAGCTGTATTTCTACCGGCTCTCCGGCTCAGGATGATGGGGGGCAGAAAACAGATGCTGATAGAAATGATGACGATAACCCAGTCCAGTGTACTAAGATGCATTTTACCAGTCCTTTGAAATGAATTTCAGGTTAAATTCTTATATCACAGGCTGGAAAATTAAGTCAAAAAAACGTTATCTGGCTCTTCGGCTAATATTTTTGCCATTCCGGTTTATTCTCGTAAACCCAGCGGTAGTAAGCCTGATTTTTTAACTCAGAAGCGGCTTCATCATCCAGAATGATTATGGCTCTGGGATGAAGCTGAAGCGCCGAGGCAGGGACCATAGCGGTCAGAGGTCCTTCGACAGCCATAGCAATGGCTCTGGCTTTTTTTCTGCCAAAAGCCAGAAGGAGGCAGGTTCGGGCGTCAAGTATGGTGCCGATGCCCATGGTCAAAGCGTGCCGGGGAACCTGGTCTTCGCCCCCGAAGAAACCGGCGTAGTTTTTTCTGGTCTGTTCGGTCAGAGTTTTAATTCTGGTGCGGGAAAGAAGAGAAGAACTCGGTTCATTAAACCCGATGTGGCCGTTGGTGCCAAGGCCCAGAAGCTGGAGGTCTATTCCTCCGGCTTCTCTGATTTCCCGCTCATACCGCTCACAGGCGGCCGGGATATCACTGGCCAGGCCATCAGGAAGGTGGACATTTTCCGGTCGGATGTTAATCTGGCTGAAGAAATTTTTCCACATAAAATAATGAAAGGAGGCAGGATGGTCAGGAGGTAAACCGACGTATTCATCCAGGTTAAAGGTCACCACCCGGCTGAAATCCAGACCTTCTTCCCGGTGCATCTTAATCAGAATTTGATAGAGCTGAAGTGGAGTTTGGCCAGTGGCCAGACCGAGAACCGGTTTTTCTCGGGTTTCTATTATTTTTTTAATTATTCTGGCTGCCAGCAGGCTGGCGGCCTGACTATCTGGCTGAATTATAACTTCCATGGCCTGACTCCTCTGTGACGTTAATTTTATCAGTTAAATCATCTTTTCTTTTTTATTTCAGGAAGCGTGGCTGCGGCCACTGCCTGCCCGACCCGACGGCTTTTTTCATCGGTCAGATAGATCTCAATTTTTTCTTTGAGCTCTGGAAATTCTTGAGCCAGAACCTGCTCCGCTTCTTCTTTGATGAGTTCTCCGCCCCNGCCTGAAGTTACCCGGCCCAGAATCATCAGGGTGCTGAAATCATAGAATAAAGAGTAAAGCTGAGCTGTGTAGCCAAGATAAACACCTATGTCTCTGAATATTCTTAAGGCCCGGTCATGACCTTTTTCCACCAATGCCTGAATTTTTTTCAACCTTTCTGGAAGTTTTTCTTCCTCTTGAAAATCGAAACCGGCAGCCAGGGCCAGCTTGTTTACTGCCTGCTGGGAAAAGTACATCGCTCCGACACCCCGGTCGCCTGACCATTCATCCACGGCGGCTTCCGGATTGAGGTCTACCGGGGCGAAGGCCAGCTCATCCAGCCAGCCGGGAAGATATCCGGCCCGATTAAGAAAACCTCCAGCTTCACTTGAACCCATGGCGATGCCCAGAACTCCAGTTCGGTTTAATGTCAGGTGTCCAGCCAGAGCCGTTACCTCTCCGTCGTTAATAACTTCGAGCGGAACCCCCCATTCCTTTTGAAGATTAATAAAAAGGCACTTTACTTTTTTTTCAAAAATCTCAGGTGGAACGGCCCGAAAAAGTGAGGCAATCCGGACCTGGTTGTTGATATAAATTCCGGCTGCACTCCCTCCGATGGCCTGGACTGCCGGCAGGTAGGAAGCAGCTTTCTTCAACCCGTCCTGAAGGTGCTGGTAATGGTAGTCGGGGTCAGGCTGAACCTGGGGATTCCAGGGAAATTCTTCGCTAAAAACTACCATGCCGTCTTGAAGGGCTGCAACCTTAAAATCGCTGGCTCCGAGGTCAAAGCCCAGGCGACAGCCGTCAAAATGACCTCCTAAGATTAACTGGCTTTCCCGTTCTTCAGGAAATTGCTCGGATGGGGTCATTACCACTTCGAAGGGCTTCTCGTAAACAGTGCTCATTAAGTTTGTGTCAAACGTTCTTTCCCCTCCAGAGGAGTAGAGCTTCTTAATCTGATGGTAAATTATTTCAGGACCGGAAAAGTAGATTTTCCAGCCGCCTTTCTGCCAAAGCAGAAATTTGATCAACCTCTCCACATATACCAGGTTAAGCATTAGACTCTCTGAGGTTAAAGGCAGCAGGCGGGTAGTCCAGGTAGATAGCAATCCGTTTTCCCGTTCCAGTCCGATTCGGACTTCGACCGGGCTTTTTTCAGCAAGCTTCTGATACCAGAGCAGAAATTTTCCCAGGGGAAGAAAACCAGGGTCATATTCAGGTCTTATTACTGGGTTAATCATTTTTTCTATCGATCTGAAGAGATCCCGATTCATAGCTTTACCTCTTTTTTGCTAAGATTATACCAGATTTGTCCTGCTGACTGCAGAAAATTGCAAGTACCAGTTCTGACTGCTTAAAGAAAGATTGACATCTGATAAGGCATAAAATAGCATAGCCTTGGAAGTTTAATTAATAAAAACTAAGGTTTAATCATGGTTGGTGCCAGGTATTCAAGAATAATTTTTTCAGTCTTGCTTTTATTTTCCATCTTTATGTTCTCTCTGGACCTTTTTCAGGAAGAAAAAAAAACCACGCGGTCACTTAAGCCCGGAGAAGAGGGGCGTGGTCCCTGGTGGATGAAACAAACTGCCCTGACTGCTGATGGGCGCTTTCCAAACTTGAAAAACAGAAAATGGTGGAAACAGGTAGGGCAACTGAGACCTGGTGAAAGCCTGATGATAGAAGAAAGCGGGGAAGCCCGGGACCGGATGGCCGTAAGAATTGAAAGTTATGAATTAAGAAGCGGAGAAAGTCTGGAGGTTCTGGTCTGGATACTGGATGACGACGGGGACGGGAGTTTGAAGCAGGGAGGTGATTTTCACGATGACTGTTATATTTATGACTTTAACCGGGACGGGCTGGTTGACTTAATGGTGGATTATATTGATGAGGATGGCGATGGTCAGGCTGACTCTATGGAGGTCCGCTATTTCGAAAGAGGCTACCTGGCTAAGGCCTGGATTGGTTACGATTTTGAAGGAATAGGCGAGATTATTAAGTTTCAAACCCCCCTTGATTTACTGAGCGAAAATTTTCAGCAGAATCTCTCCGGCGATAAGCTTCATTTTAAGAACGTTTTTGTGGCTCCTCAGAAGAACTGGAGGCCGGCTGAAGACGGTCTGGTGGCCAGCCTGGATCTGAATAAGGATGGTTTGAGCGACCTTCTGTATCGGTTCAATCTGGCTTCTTCTTCTACAGAACTTCATTTCAACAGCCTGGAGGTCAGCCTGGATGTGGATAGAGGGAACAATCTGGAAAGACCGTATCACTACGAGCTGGGTCTGATTGTGGAAGGACGGCTGCCTTTTAACCCTGATAAATTTAAGCTGTATTCATCCCAAAGAAGGCCTCCTCAAGAAGTTTACACTATTCCCTTTGAGCTCATTCAGAGCGAAGCCGATAGGTTTAAAACTTCAAGGGCCACTCTATCCTGGAAAGAATTCTCTGACCAGAATCTGGCCACAGATTCTTGCCTAGCTGCCCTGGAGGCTCAGGGGCTCGGCTGGGGTTGGGAAAGAAGAAATATCCTGAGCACTTCCAGGAATGTCCAAAAATGGAATGTCAGGAGAGAAGTGGCTTCCACCCTGAAAGACGGCCTTGAATTTTATTACAGCGACTGCGACCAAAAAATTCATTTGTTCGGGGCTGAGGAAGGCTGGTTACCCGTGGGAAATTTAGCCGGCTGGCCCAGAATAGGAGAAATTCGTTATTTTGATACAGATGGCAATGGCTATTTTGACCGAAGAGAAATTTATCTGACCAACAGCACCAGACCGGTTCTGGTTTTCCAGTTAGAGAAGGAAAAGGCAAAAAAAATTAGCTCTGATTTTCAGGAAATTTCTGATTTTTACCTGAACGAGGTGGTTCAGGCCTCGCTGACCAGGACCGAAACCATCATCAAAGCGATGAAAGAAATTTATCAATATGACCAGCCACCTGGCTTTGAATCAATTCTGGGCCGGGTTGGACCGGCGGAAAGAAGCTATCTGCTTGAAGTTTATTGTCTTCTTTATTTTATAAATTTGAGAGACCATTTTCTGACCCTGGTCAACCAGAAACTTTTTGCCGAGTTGCCACGCGACAAATATGGCCGGCCGGCAGGTGACCTTCAGCCCGAGTTGTTGCCGAACCCACGGCAGATAGCTGCCTCCATCAACTCGGAGAAGGCTTGGCAGCTGGCCCGACTATTAACTGAACTGGAGATGGCTTACGGCCAGAATGATGTGGACAAGCTGGTGGAGATAATCAGAAAGATTAAAGCCCTTAAGATATAAAAGCTGGGAGCTTTTTTACCTGATATTTTTTCTGGTAAGTTTTTCTCTTATTTCTTCAACCAGAGTCTTTGAGCCGAGATAGAGGGCTGTTCTCTGATGCAGATGCTCAGGCTGGATAGACAGAATCGGTCGACCATCTTCATCAACTGCCTCGCCGCCAGCTTCGTGACACATAAAGCTGACTACGGCTGCTTCGTACATCAAACGCAGCTTGCCCTGGGGATAATTTTTTTTCGGGTCCGGGTGATTGACAATGGCCGGGTAAAGAAACATTCCGCCGTTGGTCAGGATACGGTGGAAATCCCCGGCCAGCGCTCCTAGGTACCTGAACTGATATTTTTTTTCATTCTCCTCAAGCCATTCTCTGACCCCGCTGGCAAAATAATCCCGGTGGGCACTGTTGAAGGAAAGCTCCCAGGTTTTGGGGTCATCTGGTAACTTCATCCTGGTGGGTTTGACGTAGTTCATCGTTTCATCTATGTGAAACCGCCAGCAGCCAGCTTCTTTGAGGGCGATGGTGAAAGTGCCGGTGGGAATGACGAACATTCCAGCTGCGATATAATCCTGCCCGGCCCGCAGGTGACCGTATTCCGGCCCTTCCAGATTTCTTTTGGCAATGCCAAAAAGGAAGCCTACCGGCAGGTTGTGAGGAATGTTGGAAGAGCCGTCCATCGGGTCGTAGTAAACGAAATAACGACCAGAAGCATTCATCGGTATTATGTCTTCCTCTTCTTCACTGACTGCATAAATGACCCGGCCCGACCTGGCTAAATAATGCTTGACCACGGCATTAGCAATTTCATCCAGTTTCATTACTCTTTCTCCCTGAACATTAAGGCAGCCACTCAGCCCCAGGTTTCCGTGCAAAGCTCCGGTCAGATAATAATGCTGGATTCTTTTGGCTGCGTTCAGGATGGAGTTCATAAGGATTAAAAAGTGGTAAGTCCTTCCATGTCTTTCCTGGTGTTCCAGAAGAAAGTCCATGAAGGTAATTTCAAAGCTTAACATGCCCGACTCCTTTTTGCTCCAGTTAAAGCCTTTTACTATCACAACAGGAAGAAAAATTCAATCTAATTAAGTGGCAGAAGCTTAATCAGTTTTCTGATAAAGCTTAAGGCTCAGGCTGAATGTATTGGCTTGAATCCTTTCCCTAGAACTTCGTAAGTATCGTTGATTATGACAAAAGCCTGGGGGTCGGTCTTTTTAATAAAGCTTTTGAGTTCAGCCAGCTGTTTGCGGTGGATGACAGTGATGATTATTTCACCTTCTCGGTTCAAATAAAGGGAGCGGGACTTCAGGGCACTGCCGCTTCGGTCCAGCTGGTTGATTATAAAATCAGAAATTTTCTCAGTCTGGGCAGATGTTATTATTACCAGCTTGGAAAAGCTCCAGCCTTCCAGCACCAGGTCGATAACCCTTGAGGAAACGAACAGAACGATGTAGCCGTAAAGCGGGGCCTCAAGATTCTTAAAGACCAGACCAGAAGCTGAGATAATCAGAAAATCAGTAATCATTATGCCGAGGCCAACAGTCAGGCCGGTGTACTTATTGATTATCAAACCGATGACATCGGAACCGCCGGTGGAAGCTTCACCGCGGAAAACCAGCCCAAGACCCAGACCCAGAAGAAGACCACCATAAATGGCTGCCAGCAGCGGATTATCGGTCCCGCGGGGTAGTTTCAAGATTTCGTTAAAAAAGTCGATCAGCAATGAGGAAGTTATCATTCCCAGAAGGGTTGTTACCAGGTATTTTTTTCCCAGAAATTTGTAGCTCATCAGGAAGATGGGAATGTTGAGGATGATTATCATCAGACCCACAGGTAATCGCAGAAGATAATTGATGATGATTGAAATTCCTGACACTCCTCCCGGGACGAGATGGAAAGGTATTAGAAAGAGGGAATAGCCTAGTCCCATTACAGCTGAGCCTACCAGGACAAAAATCAGATTTCTAAGGCTTTTCTTTATTACCTCTTTATCTACAGATAACCATTTAATCATAGTTCAACTCCTTGAGGCTCTTATCGGATTTTTCAATTTCTAACACAGGGAAAAGCTTATGTCAACGAACGAGAATTCTTTCAGGTTAGGACATGGTATCCAGTCTAAGGGGAGTATCTGGAAGCGGCGGGGTGGACAGCCAGCTATTGGGATTGAGGTTGGGCAGGCCAGAGGCT
>JGI24185J35167_1000978_pt1 | contig 12967 bp, 13 predicted proteins | sample YNPBryunderm2012_FD_35167 | JGI IMG/M metagenome (IMG submission 35167) | reverse complement strand
GACTGTGGTAAGCTGCATCTGGGGAACCTCCTCTTCCTAAAAGTGGTTCCCCTATTTTGCTTCACTCAGAGTCTCACCTGTGGTTGTCCGAGCACAGAGCAGCGTAGGCTATACGATGTTCTTTTCGAACGTAGAGGACGCTTTGGAAAAGCGCTCATAGTGCAGCGAGGCGATGTCTAGGCTATGCGCCTGGCCGTCCACCACTTCCTCGGCCATCAGCCGGCCCACCATGGCGGCCTGCTGCACCCCGTGGCCGGAGAAGCCACAGGCGTTGACCCAGCCCTCCACCCCGGGCATCCGGCCCAGGATGGGGTTGTGGTCCGGGGTGACCTCGTAGTAGCCCCACCAGCTGGCCTTGCGGTCGAGCTGAAGCCGCTTTAGCCAGGGAAAGCGGGCCAGGCCCACCTCGAGGGTGGNCTCGAGCCAGCTCCAGTCCATGCCTTCTTGGAAGCCCAGGTCGGCTGGGTTGCTGCGGCCAAATATCAGCCGGTCGTGTTCGGGACGAAACCAGAAGCCACTGGACAGGTCTATGGTCAGGGGATGCCAGGCCGGGTGGGGTATGGGGGAGGTACAGAAGACCATCCGCCGGGCTGGCTGCACCGGTATGGCCAGTCCGGCCCGGCGCCCCACCTCACCCGCCCAGGCTCCGGCGGCGTTGAGCACAAAGCGGGCCTCGAGCAACCCCCTCGAGGTCTGCACCTGCCAGCCGCCCCCTTTAGGCTCGGCGGCCAGAAACTCGGTCTCGGTGTGCACCTCCGCCCCAAGCTGCCGGGCCCGGCGCAGGTACTCCATACATATGCCATGCGGATCCACGATGCCATCGGCAGGACCGTAGGTCGCGCCCAGGATAGGCTCCAGGCCTTCGGCCTGGGGCAGAAAATCGAACCACTGCTGGGCCGCCTCGAGGTCGCGCAACTCCACCGGTACTCCCAGGCTCTGCTGAAGCTCAACCCCGGCCAGGTGGGCTTTCCACTGGGAGGCGGGCACCAAAAACAAGTAGCCGATGGGCCGGTAAGCGGCCTCCGGCATGGCCCGGTATTCCTGGATGGAGTGCCAGGATAAAAGGATGTTGGTGGCCTCGGTAAACTGCACCCGCACCCCTGCCGCGCTCCTGCCGGTAGAACCCATCGCTACAGCCGGGGCCTGCTCTATCACCCCTACCTTCAGCCCACGCTCGGCCAGGCGGTAGGCAGAGGCTGCACCGATAATGCCGGCCCCCACAATCAGCACGTCATAGCGAACCATCTCCCTTACTGTAGCGCACCACAGCAGCTATCACAGCCACAAAGCTGGGCTCACCCCAACACCCTTGGTCAGACGTATGGCCCAGTTTAGCCAACCACACCAGGCCGGAAGCCCTCGAGGGGTAACTCGCTGCTCAAAGCCATTAGGCTGGCCCTGCGCAGCAGCTCCAGATATGCCGCTGGTGTGCTCGAGGGCCCTTGCACGACACTTTGCACGCCCTGGTAAGGCGGGCTTAGGTCAAGCCAGCGTGTCTCTTTTTTTGCCGGCAGAAGCAGTAAGCCAGGTGCCAGCCAGGGCACTGCTCTTGCTGCGAGCACCGCAGTCACCCTCGCGGCTACCTGAGCTGCGGCCACTGGCCTGCGGGGAATGGGGACAAAAGGCTCGGTGATCCAGCCCTGCTGGTAGGCCAGTTGCCGATAGGTGGGCCAGTCGTCTACGTCCACAAACCACGGCCCTTCCCCCCACTCCACCACCTCGAGCTGCCCCTGGTGGGCGCGCAGAATGGCCCGTGCCCCTTGGTCTCCTTTTAGCCGGTCAATTTCCGAGAAAAGCTTTGCAGACAGATATACCGGAGGATGTGCCTGGCCTTGTCTGCCCGCGGCCACCGCCAGCGCCGGGCTGCCTGNCCGCAGGATGGCCCTCTGCAGAAGCTCGAGCCTTTCCGGCTCCAGCACCGGCATATCGGCCAGNAATACCAGCACCCCAGAAGAGCCGGNCAGTNCCCTTACCCCTGCTTTGAGCGAGGTGCTCTGCCCCTGCCGGTAGTGGCGGTTCAATACCAAGACCACCCTCGAGCCAGCCCTGCCCGCCGTTTCCANCCAACGCTCTAGGGCATAGCGCGCCGCCTTCGATGCTCGCCCCAAGACCACAGCTACGCGCCCTTCGGCTACAAGTAGGGCCTGCTCGAGTACCCGGGTCAGTAGAACATGGCCCTTACCCGCCGGCAGCAGAAATTTGGGAACCCCGAACCTCGAGGCCATCCCGGCTGCTAAAACAATAGCGTCCACGGCGGTATCCTATCCGAGCACCCTCACGCCCTAAAACGCCTGGCTAGAGCTTATTTTCAAGATAGGTTATTAGCCGTAAATTGAACATATGAAGCTCGAGTACAGCGGCCAAGAAAAGGTGCAAGCCAGCCCTGAAAAGGTCTGGAGCTTCGTCCGAGACCTCCATAAAGTAGCCTCTTGTCTGCCCGACCTCAAATCGGTAGAGATCAGGGATGACAAAAACATGGTCGCCACAGTAGGGGTGGCAGTGGGTCCAGTACGGGGCACTTTCAAGTTCAATATAGCGCTTGACCCCCGCCCTGACGAGAACAAGGTGATGGTGCACATCCGTGGTGGCGGCCTAGGTAGCGCCGTAGACCTGAGCGCCAGCGCCGAGATCAAGGAGCAGGCCGATCAGACCACCCTGCTCGATTGGAGTGGTGTTGCTAGCGTGAGTGGGCCGGTGGCAACCGTAGGCGGACGGGTGCTGGACGCTCAGGCCAGAAGACTCATTGAGGCAGTTTTCAGCAATATGGGCCAAAAGATGAGCGAGGCCTAGTCAGTAGGTCTGGGAAAGAGCGCGGGCGTGATGCCTAATTCAGAGGGCCATCCAAAACCTGCAGCAAAGATGGCTTTTTGCGAAGTTGGCCGCACGAGTGGTGGTTTTAGACTAGCTTGTATGGACTTCCTCCCAAGTTGTCATCTCGGCAGGTTTTGTGTCTTTAACACTTCTGACCAGCCTTTATAATAAAACTCACTTTATCCTAATAGCTTAGTAATATATAAGTATCAACACTGGGTAACGCCCCGACCCAAGGACGCTACGAGATATCCTTGCAGCTCACACATTTGGTTTTTCTCATGCCAGATTAGAGCTAAGAGCTAAACTAAAGCTGGGTCTGCCGGGATGGCGGAATGGTAGACGCTACGGACTTAAAATCCGTTGCCCGCGAGGGCGTGTGGGTTCGAGTCCCATTCCCGGCACCAGCAAGCGGGTTTTTGGGCAGCTCGAGCTACCCTACTCGAGCTACCCTAAGGCCCTACCCTTTCCAGCAGCACCACCGCCAGGGCATAGCGCTTCTCGTGGGAGAGCGAGAGGTGCGCCCTAAAACCCCCCTCTTCTATCTGGCGTTGTAGCCCTGGGGCAAANCCCAGCCTGGGTCTGCGCCCCTGCATCTCTACCCAGACCTCGAGCCAGCCCAAGCGCTCAGGCCAGCATTTTTGAAAGGCCTCCTTGGCCGCAAAGCGAACCGCCAGCGAAGGAATGGGGTCGAACTTGGCCAGGCAGTACTCGATTTCGCCAGGCACAAAGTGGCGTTCCAAAAAACGCCGGGGGTGCCGCTGCCACACCTGGCGCAGGCGTGCAAGTTCTACGATATCGGTTCCAATGGCCACCACGGGCATCGGTTAGCATTGTAAGCGTTGTGTTGCCCAAAGCCTTTCTGACCCGAATGTCCGACCTGCTGGGTGAGGCCTTTCCCCAGTTCCTGCAAGCCCTCAGCGCAGCCGACCGCAGCTATGGCCTGCGGGTGAACACCCTCAAGCTGAGCCCCGCGCAGCTACAGCAAATTAGCCCCTGGGAACTGAGGTCCATCCCCTGGTCGCCCGAAGGCTTCTACTACCCTGCCGAAGCCCGCCCCGGGCCCCACCCCTACTATTACGCCGGGCTCTACTACATCCAGGAGCCCTCGGCCCAAGCGGTGGGGGTGCTGGCCGACCCCCAGCCCGGGGAGCGTGTGCTGGACCTGGCCGCTGCCCCTGGGGGCAAAACCACCCACCTCGCCACCCGGATGCAGGGGCAGGGCTTGCTGGTGTCCAACGAAATTGACCCGGGACGGCTGCGCGGCCTGCTGGAAAACGTGGAGCGCTGGGGGGCCAATCTGGCGGTGGTCTCGGCGCCGGTTGAGAAACTGGCCCAGGCCTGGGGTGCCTATTTCGACCGGGTGGTGCTGGATGCCCCCTGCTCGGGAGAGGGCATGTTTCGCAAAGACCCCGAGGTGGTGCGCCACTGGGGGCCTGGGGCCCCGGCTCGAGCGGCCCGCATACAGAAGTCGCTCATCGCCGCGGCCGCCAACCTGGTGCGCCCTGGGGGGGTGCTGGTTTACTCGACCTGCACCTTTTCCCCCGAGGAGAACGAGCAGGTCATCGCGGAGTTTCTGCACACCCCTGGCTGGGTGCTCGAGGACGCCTGCATCTGCCCTCTTTTTGCCCCAGGGGTTCCGGCCTGGGGCGACGGCAACCCTGCGCTGACCCGAACCGCCCGGCTGTGGCCGCATCGGCTGCAGGGGGAGGGGCATTTTCTAGCCAAACTCCGCAAAACCGAGGGCCAGGAAGACAACCCCGCACAGGAGCGGGTTCCTCCACTGTCCCGCGAAAGCCGGGCTCTGTGGCAGTCCTGGTGCGAGGAACACCTGCGGGTAAACCTCGAGGGAGAGATCCTCGAGCGGGCCGGACACCTTTACCTGCTCCCGCCCGGCTTGCCCAGCCTGGCAGGCATCAAAGCACCTGCGCCGGGACTCTACCTGGGCGAGGTGCGGGTGGGGCAGCGCAAGGGCTCCGGGCGTTTTCTGCCCAGTAAGCCACTCGCGCACTATTTGCAGCCCCACCAGGCCAACCAGGTGCTGCGATTACAAGCCGAAGACCCCCGCACCCTCGAGTTTGCATTAGGCCAGCCTATTAGAGCCGAAGGAACCGAGGGTTGGAACTTGGTTGCACTCGAAACCACTGTAGGCCTGTTCAGTCTAGGCTGGGGCAAATTAAAGGGCGGCATCCTACGGCCAGGAAAGGCTGGGCTCTGAGCAAGACCCCTATTCTTCCCGGTCCTCGAGTCGTTTCAGCAGCTCCTTCAGCTCCGCTTTCTGCTGGTCTTCTTCTATCCCATCGGCCAGTTTTTCGATGGCCAGCCGCACCACTTCCGATTTGGAAACCAGCTGCTCTGGGCTTGAAAGCTCATAGGCTAGTCTGGTCAGGAGGGCGTCCTGATCATCGCTGATGACCACTTGCAGGCGCTTTTTCTCCTTCTTGGGCATAACCTGTGAACGGGCACTATACGGATATGGTAGCGGTAGAATACCCGTGTGCGTTTCTGACTAAACTTTAGCACGCTGTGCTCAAGCTTGACAATACAACTTTGACTTACTATGCTCATCTTGAACATCATGTGCAAGGTACGCAAATATAGCCAGTTTCATCTAGGAGATATACCCCGCGTATGAACCGGACGAACCGGACCCTCATCATTCATGGCGGCGTTCCCCTCAGCGGCGAGCTGCGCATTTTTCCCGCCAAAAATTCAGCGCTCAAACTTATGGCAGCCAGCCTTCTGACCGAGGAGCCCGTTACCCTCACAGAGGTTCCCCGGCTGCGTGATATTGAGGTTATGCTGGATCTCCTGGGTCACCTGGGCACCCGCCACGCCTGGGAAGGCCGCACCTTGCACCTTCACACCCCTGAAATCCGCTCTATCCGCGCCCCCTTTGAGCTGGTTAGCAAGATGCGGGCTAGCTTCAACGTGCTAGGAGCGCTGGCCGCTCGTGCTGGCGAAGGCACCGTGCCGATGCCGGGGGGATGCAATTTTGCCGAACGCCCGGTAGATCAGCACATTAAGGCCCTGCGTGCCCTGGGTTTCGAAATCAGCACCGAGGTTACCGAGGAGGGCATAGCCTACACCGCCCGTCGCCTCAGACCCGCCTCGGGCCGGGTGGTCTACGACCTGCCCACCTTGGGCGGTACCGAGCAGGCCCTGATGGCCACTGCCCTAGGGGGCGAAGCCGTGCTGGTCAACACCCCACAAGAACCCGAAATTGTAGACCTCTGCAACTTCCTTACCATGATGGGGGCCGAGATTAGGGGTATTGGCAGCAGCATACTGTACATCAAGGGCAAGCCTCACCTACGCGGGGGGTGCTACAGCGTAATCCCTGACCGCATCGAAGCGGGCACCTACCTGTTTGCCGCCGCGGCCACCCGGGGTTCCATCACCCTTACCAATGTGGAGCCGTTCCACATGGACGCCGTGCTGGACAAGCTTATTCAGTCGGGCCACAATATCACCACCGGCAAGGACTGGATCCGCCTAGAAGCCACCCCCCACCCCCAGCCCTTCAACCTCGAGGCCCGCGAGTACCCCGGCTTCGTCACCGACCTGCAGCCCCCCGCCACCGCCTACCTGGCCACTGTGCATGGCACCTCGTTGGTCTCCGACCGGGTCTACCCCGACCGCTTCACCCACGCCAGCGAGCTGGCCCGCATGGGGGCCAATGTAACCCTGAAAGACCGCACCCTGATCATCCAGGGCCGCCCGCTCAGCGGTGCTGCTGTGGAGGCCCGTGATATCCGCGCAGGTGGCAGCTTGATCATCGCCGCCCTGGCCGCTGAGGGCGAAAGCCGCATCACCGGTATGCAGTACATCGAACGTGGTTACGACGACATCGAAAACCGCCTTCGCAGCCTGGGTGCCCAGGTGGGGATCCAGCAGCCCGAGCTGGCGCTGGCGGCAGACTGAGGTTTTTGGCAAGAGGGCAGCGTTTCGGCTTAGGTTTTTTGCCCTGGCGAGGCAACAAACACATTTGACGTTTGAGCCCGGACAGCCTACACTCAGGTGTTATGGATTTAGAGACCCTGAAACACCGGCTCGAGGCCCTACGGGGGTATCTTTGACATCGCTGGCAAANAAGCCCGCCTTGGCGAGCTCGAGCAACTCTTAAACGACCCCAGCCTCTGGAACGACCCCGACAACGCCCGCAAGGTCTCGCAAGAGTCGGCCCGCTTGCGCAAGGTGGTGGATGGCTACAAGCGCCTGGAGTCCGACCTGCAAGGGCTGCTGGAGCTCTGGCCGGAGCTTTCGCCCGAGGAGCGGGAGCAGATGCAGCCCGAGCTCGAGCGAGCCGGGCGTGAGCTGGAAGACCTCTACCACCAGACCCTGCTGGGTTTTCCCTATGCCGAAAACGCCGCCATCGTGACCATCAAGCCGGGCGCGGGCGGAACCGAGGCCTGCGACTGGGCCCAGATGCTCTACCGCATGTACACCCGCTTTGCCGAGCGCATGGGTTTTAGCCTGGAACTGGTGGACTTGGAGCCCGGCGCCGAGGCTGGAATAGACCAGGCCCAGTTTATCGTGCGGGGCGAGAACGCCTTCGGCCTGCTCTCCGCCGAAGCCGGGGTCCACCGCCTGGTACGCCCTTCCCCCTTCAACGCCCAGGGCAAGCGCCAGACCAGCTTCGCCGCGGTGGAAGTAATGCCCGAGGTAGACGAATCGGTGGACGTGCAGATTGACCCCGAAGACCTGCGGATTGATGTGATGCGCTCGCAGGGCAAAGGCGGCCAGGGCGTCAACACCACCGACTCGGCGGTGCGGGTGGTGCACCTGCCCACCGGCATCATCGTGAAGTGCCAGGTCACCCGCAGCCAGCAGAAGAACAAAGAGATGGCCATGAACATCCTGCGCTCCAAGCTCTTCGAGATCGAGTTCAAAAAGAAGCAGGAGGAGCTGGCCCGGCTGCGCGGAGAGGCCCGCCCCATCGAGTGGGGCAGCCAGATTCGCAGCTACGTGCTGGACAAGCAGTACATCAAAGACCACCGCACCGGCGAGATGCGCCACGACCCCGAAAACGTGCTGGACGGCGACCTCGAGAGCCTCATCTGGGCCGGGCTGGAGTGGAAGGCCGGACGCAGAGAAACAGCGGCCAGCACCGCCACTGAAGACTAGCCTAGATCGTTACAACGCCGTACCTGGCAGGCGAAAAGCTCCGTGAGGTCATCGCAACCTTGGACTCCGCCCAGCTACGGTAGCTGCGCTGTAGGCCGACGGTGCGGTGCTGCCAGAAGGCGGGGAGCCAGTCCCACAGCACCCGCTTCGACGGTGACGGTGGTGTCGTACTCGTCCACCACCGTATCGTTAGAGGCCCGCACCAGCACGACGCCCTGGCGTAGCTGGCGCAGTTGCAGCGGGATGCGGTGGGTAGTGGAGCGGGTGAGCAAAGAAAAAATCCCCCTAGAAGGTGCCCGGTGGGCTTTCCCCTAGGGGGATGTCTGAGCGGATTATAGCACAGCCTGCGTTATTTGGTCGTACCATGCAGGGTCGGCTTCGTGCAGCAACCAATGGCGAGCACCAGGAGCGCTGCCGCCTGCAGCCACAGCTTCACGGTTGATCCGGCGGTACTCGTCTAGCGTCCATCGGCCCGAGGCCTTGAGCCGCTCGACCTCCGCGGCAAGCTGGCGCATCCGAACCCAATCGATTTTGGTTAACTTAGCAGCCATGTTAGTCCTCTATACTGACCATCTGGCGGATCTCCCTAATCAGATTATACCCCAAAGGGTCTCTCACCTGTAGTTCGTCCCGCAAGTAGACATACGCGCAATGCGTCTCGCAAAAGTATTCCTTCCAGCTCACGCTCGCCCCGACACATAATTGGCCCGGTTCCAAATATTACGGATTCTATCCTCGAGCACAGACCCCATTTGCCGCCCAAGCACAGTCAAGATATGGTGGCTGGTCTCGTGGATTAGGGTGATCTGCGCTGCGGCGTTGGGACTATTCGCAATNGCGGAAACGGTTTCAATTTCGCCCCAGGTTGGTTGCTGGCGAATGTCTGGGCGCTCAAGGCTAAGCTTGATGCTCGCGTCAACCGGGTTGTAGACCCCGTGAAACGGACCGTACTCGTCATAAAGTCTTTTCACAACCCGAATTTCTCCAAGGGGATTATCCTTCAACCATTTGAGTAGGCCAGCCCGGCTGAGACCGCGCAGAACCATTCTGCGGTCAGCTTCTGGTGTGGCTATCCACCGGCTGAAATGCACCCCCGCTTTGGGGCGCTCATACTCTAGCTGCCCCGTCAACTGGTTCTGCTTTGCCATGATTCCAATGATTGTACACTGGCAGTTCACCACCTCCCCGGCGGAGCCCCCAGGCTGCGGTCGCCGGGGTAGAGGAGCCCCGAGCCTGCCAGGGTCACTAAAGGCTCGTCAATCGGCACCACCCCACCGTCCATCTGGCGGTGGTCAAAACGCGACGAGCCCTGGGCCACCCGCACCCGGTTGTCCCGTGCGGTAAGCCAGCGCTTGTGGGTATAGCCCTGGTCTTTGAGGGTCTCGAGCTGAGCCGCATACGTGCTGGCAATACACGGCGCAAACAAAGAGCTCCACGCTGCTCGAGTCGCCACGTGGAGCTTTGGTTTTGCGGGGTTACTGGGCGGGCGTAGACTTCAGCCGCTCCACCACGGCGCGGTCTTCCAGGGTGCTGGTGTCGCCCTTGATCTCCTCGCCCGAGGCCACCTGGCGCAGCAGGCGGCGCATGATCTTGCCCGAGCGGGTTTTGGGCAGCGCGTCGGTCAGGCGGATTTCGTCGGGGCGGGCAATGGCCCCAATGGCCTTGACCACGTGGGCCTTGAGCTCCTGGACCAGCTCGGCACTGGGNGTCTGGCCGGTTTTGAGGGTTACAAAGGCCACAATCCCCTCGCCCTTGATGGGGTCGGGGCGGCCCACCACCGCAGCCTCGGCCACAGCGGGGTGCGAGACCAGGGCGCTCTCCACCTCCATGGTGCCCAGCCGGTGGCCCGAGACGTTGAGCACATCGTCCACCCGCCCCAGAATCATAAAGTAGCCGTCGGCGTCGCGCCGAGCTCCGTCGCCGGTGAAGTAATTGCCGGGGTACTGAGAAAAATACTGGCGCTCAAAGCGATCGGGGTCGCCCCAGACCGTGCGCAGCATGGAAGGCCAGGGCCTCTGGATGATCAGGTGGCCGCCCTCGTCGGGGTTGCTGACGGGCTGGCCCGAGGTGTCCACTACTTGAGGCTGCACCCCAAAGAAGGGCTTGCCCGCATGGCCGGGCTTCATGGGGTGCACGCCGGGCAGGGTGGTAATCATGATGCCGCCGGTCTCGGTCTGCCACCAGGTGTCCACAATGGGGCAGCGTTCCTTGCCAATCACCTTGTAGTACCACAGCCAGGCTTCGGGGTTGATGGGCTCCCCCACCGAGCCCAGCAGGCGCAGGCTCGAGAGGTTGTACTTGAGGGGCCACTGCTCNCCCCACTTCATGAAGGCCCGGATGGCGGTGGGGGCGGTGTANAGNATGTTCACGCTGTACTTTTCGATGATGNTCCAGATGCGCCCTTCGTCCGGGGCGTTGGGGGCCCCTTCGTACATCAGGGTGGTGGCGCCGTTTTGTAAGAGGCCATACACCACATAGCTGTGGCCGGTAATCCAGCCCACATCGGCGGTGCAGAAGTAGGTGTCGGTCTCTTTCAAGTCGAAGATGTACCGGGCGGTCAGGTAGGTGTACACCGAGTAGCCGCCGGTGGTGTGCAAAACCCCTTTGGGCTTGCCGGTGGAGCCAGAAGTATACAGGATGAACAAAGGGTCTTCGGCGTCCATGGGTTCTGGGGGGCAGTCGGGCGAAGCGGCGGCCATGAGCTCGTGGTACCAGTGGTCGCGGCCCGGCTGCATATACACCTCGTGACCGGTTCGCCGAACCACCACCACCTGCTCGATGGATTTTGCATCCGCCAGGGCTTCGTCGCTGTTGGCTTTGAGGGGAACCACGCTCCCGCGCCGCCAGCCGCCGTCGGCGGTGATGAGCACCCTGGCCTGGGCATCGTTGATGCGGTCGGCCAGGGCCGAGGCCGAAAACCCGCCAAACACCACCGAGTGCACCGCCCCAATGCGGGCGCAGGCCAGCATGGCAATGGCTGCCTCGGCAATCATGGGCAGGTAGATGGTCACGCGGTCGCCCTTCTTTACCCCTAGCCCCTTGAGCACGTTGGCGAACTTGCACACCTCGCGGTGCAGTTGCTGGTAGGTGAGGATGCGCGAGTCGCCCGGCTCCCCTTCGAAGATGATGGCCGCTTTGTTGCCGCGGGTGGCCAGGTGGCGGTCTAAGCAGTTATAGGAAAGGTTGAGCTGGCCCCCGATAAACCATTTGGCGTTGGGGGGGTTCCACTCGAGCACCTTGTCCCAGGGTTTGAACCAGTGTAGCTCGGAGGCCACCCGGCTCCAGAACTGCTCGGGTTGCTCGAGGCTCTCGCGGTACAGGGCCTCGTAGTCCTCGAGCCGGTTGATGCGGGCTGCTTGCCGGAAAGCCTCCGAGGGTTGAAAAACCCGCTCCTCTTTCAAAACCGCTTCAATTTTTTCCATAGTCACCTCTTGGGCTCGAGCCAGACTGCTGGCTATAGGGGTCTTTTGTTGGTGAGCATAGGCGGATACCTGGCGGGCGTCAAGAAAAAGCAGGCTTTGGCAAATGTAGGAATTGAACCATTACTTGACAGCAATAGCCTACCGGGCCATCATAGCCCCAAAACCCAAGCAAGCCTGCGCCGGTCTTCTTTAGCGGCTGCTGGCGCACAAACCAACCTGGTCTATGGCACAAAGTCGCAAACTTACCACAGTTCAAGCTGCGCTTCGGGTACTGGCCTACCTGGCCGAGCACCCTGAAGGGGTGGAGGCCGCCCGGCTGGCCGCTTTCCTGGGCAAAAGCCTCTCCACCGCCTATGCCTTGCTGGCTAGCCTGGTCTCGGAAGGCTTTGCAGAACGGGAAGGCAGCACCTACCGCCTCTCCAAGTCGGCCCTGGCGCCATCCGCTACCCGCCTGGCCGAGCCCGAGAAGCTCTCGGATGCGTTGGAGGAGCTTTACCTTAGAACCCGCGAACGCACCTACCTGGCCCTGCTCGACCGCGAGGGCCGGTTGCGCCTATCCACCCGCGGGCGGCAGGGCTTACCCAAGCTGGCCGGGCTGGAGGATCAGGTGAGCGAGGGCTTTCATGCCCTGGCTTTGGGCAAGGCCGTGCTGGCCTATATGGATAGCCAGGCCCAGGCCCCCCACCTGCAAAACCTCAAGGCTTTTACCCGGCTTACCATCACCGACCCCCTGACCCTCGAGGAAGAACTCACCAAGGTGCGCCAGATGGGCTTTGCCGTGGAGATCGAGGAGCACACCGACGGCATCTCCGGGGTGGCTGTGCCCATTTTTCGGGATGGTACGGTGATGGGGGCCTTTGGGGTGGTGGTACCCTCGAGGCGCTTCCCCTATGCTTTCACCCGGCTGGTGCAGGCTGTACAGGAGGTGGCCCGGGCTGCCTCTAGTCGCACCCAAGTTGAACCCTCCCCCCCCAGACGAAGCCAGGCCTCTCCCACCCAGTGAACCGGTTTACCTGGGTTCGTCCAGTGAGGAAACCCCGGTCTGGGCGCCCAGGCCGCTGGTGGAGAAAGCCAACCTCAAAGACTACGCCGCTGAGTACCGCAGAAGCCTCGAGCAGCCCGAGGCTTTCTGGGGGGCCTGGGCCGAACGCTTCCACTGGTTCAACCCCTGGAAGCGGGTGCGGGAAGTCGAACTGCCCTACCACCGCTGGTTCGTCGGGGCCACCACCAACATCACCTACAACGCCTTAGACCGACACGCCGAAGGCCCCCGCCGCAACCAAATGGCCCTCGTAGCCCTGGCCGGCGATGGCACCGTACACAAGCTCACCTACCGTGAGCTGCGCGACCTGACCGCCCGCCTGGCCGGGGGGCTGTTGTCGCTGGGCATCAAACCCGGCGACCGGGTGGCCGTGTACATGCCCACCGGGCTAGAGATGGCCCTGACCTTTCTGGCCTGTGCCCGCATTGGCGCGGTGCATGTGGCGGTTCCCGCCGGACTCAGCAGCCAGGCCCTGCGCGAGCGCCTGGAGGACACCCAGGCCCGCTTGCTGGTGGCCGCCGACCGGATGTACCAGGGCGGGCGCACCCTGCACTTTACCCAGCTG
>JGI24185J35167_1000969_pt1 | contig 13010 bp, 13 predicted proteins | sample YNPBryunderm2012_FD_35167 | JGI IMG/M metagenome (IMG submission 35167) | reverse complement strand
TCCATAGTAGATAAGCTCCTAGTTCAGGGAGGCTGTCAAAGAAGCTATGATTGCAAACCGAGGAGATGTTTGGATCTATATCCTCTCCTGCGTTATTGGCGATGAGGGTGTCTCCGGCGTAATCTGGAAGTGTGTTGGAGTTAGTAGGCACCGTATCGGCATCTTGGGAGGGCTTTAGCCAGCCGAGGCTCGCGCCGAAGTCCGTGCTCGTGATGCGGCGCTGCGGCTGAGTCCCGGAAGGGCGGCCCTCATCCAAGTTGATACGCACCCACTGCGCATCCCGAGTGATAGCCTCAATCTGAGGATTTCGCTTGAATACCCGCGTCTGGCGCGGGCTGACATACTGCTGCGCCCAGCTCCAAGAGAGGAGCGCTAAGGCTGTTACCACTAAGTACCGCATATCAAGACAAAGATAACGCTATTTTCACAAACGCAAGGGGAGAATTAGGGGAAATGCCCATAGCACCGCGCCAGTTGGCTACGTAAGTTTCTCTCTAAGAGGAGGTTGTGTGCTCAGAAGCAAACATNGGTTATATTTTTGCCGTTATCTCGGTGAAGAGCCTGTTACGCGCTCTTGAGACGGGAGAGNTGCGCTTAGGAAAGNTGNCCCTTGCTCAGGTGGCTAAGTTAAGATAGGGCGGTGGCAGCGCCATCCCGGGGAATAATGTACCTTTGGAGAGATGACAGCGCAGGAAGTTTTTGAGGCTATCAAGGTGCGGGCTGAGCGAGCCAGTGGCATCCAGGGCGCCTTCAAGTTCATTGTAGATGGGGACAAGGTCGTTCATATAGATGCCCATCAGACGCCCGTGCAGGTTTCCATGGAGGATAAACCGGCTGATTGTACGGTGCGGCTCACTTCGGATACGCTGAATGACCTCTTGACTGGCAAAGCGAATCCCGCAACGGCGTTCATGTTTGGCAAGATAAAGATTGAGGGCAATATGGGTATGGCGATGGCGCTGACGAAGATATTATGAAAATTCCCTTTTCGCCCGGATCCCAGCGGCGCTATACGACGGTGGTTTTGCCGGAGAAGGTGGCGCAGTTTCATGGGGAGGTAGTGCATCCGTATTATTCTACTTTTGCGCTGGGGCAGGATGTGGAGTGGGCGTGCCGGCAGTTTGTGTTAGAGATGAAGGAGCCGGGGGAAGAGGGGATAGGCACATTTCTCTCTATTAGTCATGTTGCACCGGTGCCGTTGGGAGCCGAGGTGGAGATCGTAGCGACGCTTTTGTGGGTGCAGGGCAGGACGGTGCACTGCGCTTATGAGGTTTTCTCGGGGGGGCAGCGCGTGGCGTATGGGGAGCAGACACAAAAAATCATTGAAAAATCGTTAACTTGACCTGTATGCATAAGCTACGCTGGTTTGGTTGGTCTGCGATCGGGATGGCAGCGGGATTGTTACTACTGATCCTGGGCTTTCGGTGGCGGGAAGCAGGCCCGGAGCAGGTGCAGGCCGATGACTTGAAGAAACTGGAGACGATTATCCAGCTGGTAGAGCGGTATTACTATCGGGATATCACGCAGTCTGAGCTGGTTTTGAAGGCGATCAATGGCATGTTTAAGGAGCTGGATCCGCATTCTTTTTACATTCCCCGAGAAGTTCAGGAGCAGGAGGAGGCGGAGATGAGCGGGGGTTTTGAGGGGATAGGGATAGAGTTTCAGATTGTGCAGGATACGATAGTGGTGGTGGCGCCGATAGCTGGGGGGCCGAGTGAGATGCTGGGAATTCAGTCGGGGGATCGCATTGTGCGCATTAACGGGCGGGATGTGGCGGGCCGAGGCATCACCACGCGCGATGTGGTGAAATCCCTTCGCGGCCCTAAGGGCACGAAAGTGCGAGTGACCATCCTGCGGCCAGGTCTGTCCCAACTTTTAGACTATGAGATCACCCGGGATCGTATCCCTATTCATGCGGTATCTTTTGCAGGTGTAGTAGGCGATGGTATGGGCTATATTCGTTTGACCCGTTTTAGTGAAGCTTCTCATGAGGAAGTGCGTCAAGCCATTCAGCGCCTAAAGAAGGAAGGGATAAAGGGGCTTATTCTGGACCTTCGTGGGAATCCGGGAGGCTACTTGCATATGGCGCAGCGGATTGCGGATGAGTTTCTCCCCGCCGATAAGCGTATTGTTTATACGAAGGGGCGCGTACCGGAAAGTAATACTTCTTACACAGCCACGAATGTGTATAATTCTATACGAGCAGGGGCCTTTGATTGTGATGATTGGGCCTGGAAGCGCTTCAGCCAGTGAGATCGTGGCGGGAGCGGTGCAAGATTGGGATCGGGGACTTATCGTTGGGCAGCGCTCCTTTGGGAAGGGTGTGGTGCAAACCCAGCGCTATCTTTCTGATAGCTCTGCCGTCCGAATCACCTTCTCTCGGTACTTCACCCCCTCTGGGCGATGTATCCAGAAACCTTTTGAAAACATCTCCCCTGCTGAATACGAAGAGGACCTTAGAAAGCGCCAAGAAGAAGGAGAGTTTTACGACGAGACCAAAATCAAACTGCCAGATAGCCTCAAGTATAGAACGGCTTCGGGTCGTATTGTTTACGGCGGTGGCGGGATTGTCCCGGATATCTTTTTGCCCGTAGACACGACCACTCGCCTTTCGGCCTGCGCCGAAGAAGCCCAGCGGAAAAATCTCTTCCTCCTCACTGCCCAGGAGTATGTCAATGCCCATCCTGAACTGAAAAAGGCCTATGCCTCCGCCGCTGACTTTGCTCAGAAATACCAGCTAACCCCAGAAGTCTGGGCACTATTTGAGAAAAAAGTCAAAGACGCTGGCCTTACTTGCAATTTCAATGAGGCAAAATCAGATATAACCTGGCTCTTGCGGTCCTTCCTCGGGAAGTTCGCCTATGGGGAAGATGCCCGGACACGCATTATGATGGAGCGGGATAAAAACCTTCAGCAAGCATTGCGGCTTTTGCCCGCAGCTATAGAGTTGGAGAAAACCGGGCAGCTGGATACGAAGAAATACAAAACCCTTTTGCGGTAAAAATGAAGTCCGGCGCGTCTCCCTCCTATGGTCGGGGTCAAAGGCTGCTCATAGCGGCAGCTTCTATATGGGAGAGTCACCGCAGGCTATGAGAACGGCACCTACCACCGGCTTGTAAGGGGAAATGTCGTATTTTTGCGTGAAAGGTGAGCACGCAGGAGAAAGAATACCGCATTAATCGGCAGATCACGGCGCCAGAGGTACGGATTGTGGGATTAGAGCCGCCCGAACGCAATGGGATTTACCCCTTAGATCAGGCTCTCCGCCTCGCCGAAGAAGAAGGCAAAGACCTCGTAGAAATCGCCCCCCAAGCCAATCCGCCCGTCTGTCGTATCGTTGAATATTCCCGGCTCAAGTTTGAGCAAAAGAAAAAAGCCAAAGAAGCCAAGCAGAAACTACACCAGATAGAAGTCAAAGAAATCCGCTTCCGGCCCCACACAGACGATCATGATTTTGCCTTCAAGGTTCGTCAAGCGGAGGCCTTTTTGCAAGAGGGGAATAAGGTTCGGGCAGTGGTGTTCTTTCGGGGGCGGAGTATTGTGCATCCGGAGTTTGGGGAGCAGCTCTTACAGCGCTTTGCCGAGGCCTTGGCCTCTGTGGGGAAAATAGAAACACCGCCTAAACTGGATGGGAAAAACATGACAGTGATATTAGCTCCCGTCAAAGGAAAGTCTCAAAAATCTAAATCATCGGCATAGAACCCTTCAAGAAGAATGCGCAAGAGAGAGTAGACAAACTTTATTTTTCTCCCTAAGCACCCTGGCACAAGATAAGTATCTGGATTCAAAGTCATTACATACCGTCCCCTACTAAGGCGATATGCTTGGTTAGTAGCTTTTGCGAAGCCATAATTGTATTTATTCCAAATGAACTTGACCCACGGGAAGAGCCTATCTAATCCCTCGGTACTTCCATCTATACTCGCATTATCCACTACTATCACTTCAAAATGCACCCCCTCCTCTCGCTGTGCTTCCAGGCTCTCTAAACATCGTCGCAAAAAATCCCCACTATTCCAGTTTACAATCAGTATGGACAAATCCATTTCCGAAGCCTGCTCGCCCGTTTCTAAAACAGTAGCCCTATTCTCCATAGGGCAAAGGTATTTCTTTTCATAGCCTCAAGGCTACTCGCTGCTCATCAAGGTGGTAGGATGAGTAGGGTGGAGTAAGTAAGACTGCAAGTCCTGGTATTTTTTGGGGATATTAGAAGAATACTTTTTCGTATTAGGCTTTGAGATAAGGTATCCTGCTTGTAAAAGGTAGGCATAAGCGGCGGCGATGGGGATAGCGACAAGGAAAAGCTCTAAGAGCGCTGTCTGAAAACTTAGACTTCGGTAGGCCCACACCCACGGTAGGAGAAAGAGCACTTCCGCTTCTAAAAGGAGTAGAATAGTAGCCAAAGGGAGAAATGGCCAGGCCCATTCTTTCCAAGGGGAGTCGATGGGTGCTTCTCCACACTCGTAAGGCGTCTGTGCATCAGGAGAGGGCAGGGGCGCTTTTGGCGAAAGCAGGCGCTGCACCAGGTACCCTCCCAGACCCACGGCCATCCCCGCTGCACCGTAGAGGAGGGTTACGAGAAGGGGTTTCATGGGATGTCTACGTGAAAGACTTCTGCGAAGGCTTGGATGAGGGCAGTTTTGACCTCTGGGAGGGGAAGGGGCGTGCCCAGTTCGGCGGCCATGGACGTGACACCCTTATCCCGGATGCCGCAGGGGACGATCAAGCTAAACCCCTTGAGGTCGGTATTGACGTTGAGGGCGAAGCCGTGCATGGAGACCCAGCGGGAGAGTTTGACTCCCATGGCGGCGATCTTACGGGGGGGATTTAGGAGCCAGACGCCCGCATGGCCGGGGATGCGTTCGCCCTGCAGCCCCCACCGCGCAAGCGCCCGAATAATCACCTCTTCCAGGCTGCGCATGTACCAGGTGATATCCCGCTTGTAACGTTCTAACCAGAGAATAGGGTAGCCCACCACTTGTCCGGGGCCGTGGTAGGTGACATCCCCGCCGCGCTCTATTTCGTACACCTCTATGCCCTGTGCCTCCAGGAGGGGCCGGGGCAGAAGGAGGTTTTCGGCGTGGGCGTTGCGTCCCAGTGACGACAGGGGGATGTTCACAGAGGATGAGCCGGTCCGTCCAGCGCTCGGGGGCTGCGAGGGCTTCCTGGACATAGGCCTTTTGCCGATCCCAGGCCTCCTTGTAAGGGATACATGCCCAGTCTTCTAAGAGGACTTTGAGCCGCGCAGCTGAAGGAGAAGCAGCCATATCACCCCGATCGTAATAGCGCTATCTGCGATGTTAAAGATAGGCCAGAGGGCCATGTATTCGCCCCCCCAGAGGGGCACCCACTTTGGGAGGAACCCCTGCCAAATGTCTATGTAGATGAAATCCACCACATGACCTTGGAACCACCCGCCTTCGTAGTCATTGATGGCGGCGAAGAGGACGCCATAGAAGCTGCGGTCTATGAGGTTGCCCACAGCGCCGCCGAGAATAAGCCCGCCCGGCCAGGTGTAGGCAGGCTCCTTTTTGGCAAGCTGCCAGAGATAATATCCTATCCCCACGCTCACCGTGAGCGCTATGAGGGTCAGCAGGAAGCGGGGCCAGAAGCCCATCGGCCCTTCACCGGGGAAAAGCCCTGCCAGCGACAGCCCAAAAGCCGCCCCCGGATTCTCTACAAAATGAATCTTGAGCCACCGCCCCAAAAGAGGAATCTCATATCCCAGGGGCAGATTGAGCTTGACGAGGACCTTAGTAAGCTGGTCCAGGAAAAGGGTAGCGATGACCACCCCCCAGAAACGGCGACGGCCCATCAGCTGCGCTTCTCCTTCACTTCTACGAGGGTCTCGGCGACGGGGACGGCCAGCAGCCGCTCTCTCGGAATGAGCTTACCCGTCACTTTGCAGATGCCGTAGGTGCCGTTCTCAATGCGGATGAGGGCCCGTTGGAGGGCATCAATGTACTTGAGGGTACGGGTCAGGAGCTGCTCTAACTGGACTTTCTCGGCGTATTCGGCGCCCATGTATTCGCCGGTTCGGTATTGGTCTTCGGCAGCGGCGACGAGGTCCTCTAAAGTTTCTTTGAGACGCTGGTATTCTTTTTGCGCTTCGTCGAGCTTTTTGAGGATGAGCTCTTTGAATTCGGCCAGCTCCTCGGCTGTGTAGCGGGTTTTTTCAGGCGTGCTCATACGCTTTGACAATATGGATATGGATAGGAAGGTCGTATTTGGGCTGGGGCACATCGGCGGTCTCCCAGGTGATGGTATCGGATAGGCATTCGTTAGCGATGTGGGCGGTATAGGGCTTAAGCCGCTCTACCAGGTCCTGGGGTGCTCGCAGGGTAAGGTGAATGCGGTCTGTTACTTCCAGGCCTTCGTTTTTACGTTCTACCTGAATGAGGTGGACAAGCTCGCGCAGGAGGCCTTCGGTTTCCAGCTCTGGGGTGAGGCAGGTGTCTAAGGCCACGACGAGGCCGCCCTCGGCGGCATAGAGCCAGCCTGCGAGCTCCTGCGTGCGCACATCCAGGTCTTCCAGGGTGAAGGTCTCCCCTTCCCAAGTTAGGGAGCCGCTCCGGAGTATAGCCGCCATTTCTGCCTGGGTGAGATTTTGGAGGAAGGCGGCGAAGGCTTTTATGCGAGGCCCTAAGCGGGTGCCCAGCCGGCGGTAGTTGGGCCGCAGCTCATAGCGCACGGCCTCGCTGTGATCGTCAATGTAGGTGATGGTCTGGACGTTGACTTCATGCAGGAGGATGTTTTGCAGGGGGGCCAGCCAGGACTGGTAGGATTTAGGCAGGAGGATCCGGGGGAGGGGCTGGCGCACCCGGAGGTTGGTGCGTTTACGCAGGCGGTGAATAAGGGAAGATAGGCGGCGCACTTTGTCCATGGCTTCTTCCAGGGTGGTATCTTGGAGATGGGGCCGGGCGGTCGGGAAGTCCGCCTCATGCACAGAGGTGGGGATTCCTTGGAGCGCGCGCCAAAGCAGGTCCGCCGTAAACGGAATGACCGGCGCCGCCAGGGCCGCCACGCGCAGAAGCGTCTCCCGCAGCACATGAAAAGCCGCCCACTTATCAGCGTCTTTTTCGCCCTTCCAGAAGCGACGGCGATTCTGACGCACGTACCAGTTAGACAGTTCCTCAGTAACGAAGTACTCTATGAGGCGGGCGGCCTCCGTGGGATTGTAGGTGTCGTAAGCTTCGCTGACAGCTTGCGTCAGCGACTCCAGCCGGGAGAGAAGCCAACGATCCATGATAGACAGCGCCTCGCGAGAAGGCGGTGTGGCTTCGGGGCGATAGCCATCTATTTCGGCGTAGAGGGCAAAGAAGTCATACGTATTGTAGAGCGTGTTGAAGAAGTTCCGGACTTTTTCGGCGAGGCGGGTTTCATCAAAGCGGACGTTTTCCCAAGGCGGGGCGTTGGTGATGAGGTACCAGCGTACGGCGTCGGCGCCATAGCGGTCCATCAGCGCAAAGGGGTCGACTACATTTCCCAGGCGCTTAGACATCTTGTTGCCGTTTTTGTCCAGCACCAGGCCGTTGACCAGGACGCGTTTGTAGGCTACGTTATCAAAGAGCGCTACGGCGATGGCGTGGAGCGTGTAGAACCACCCCCGGGTCTGGTCTATGCCCTCTGCGATGAAGTCCGCGGGAAATTGGCTGCGGAAGCGGTCTTGATTTTCAAAGGGGTAGTGCCATTGGGCGTAGGGCATGGCCCCGGAATCAAACCACACATCAATCACCACCGGCTCCCGGTACATAGGAGAGCCGTCAGGGGCTTTGAGGATGATCTCATCCACGTAGGGCCGGTGGGGATCAAAGTCGGGCCGGTTTACGGGGTTTTGGCTCATGAGGCCGGCGGCAATGGCTTCGTCGACGGCGGCTTTGAGCTCGGCGAAGGAACCGATGCACCTTTCGTAACGGTCGTCTGCGGTACGCCATATAGGCAGCGGAATCCCCCAGAAGCGCGTCCGGGAGAGATTCCAGTCTTCAATGTTTTCCAGCCAGTTTCCGAAGCGGCCCTCCCCGATAGCGGGGGGATACCACTGGATGGTTTTATTGAGGGNGACGAGGCGGTCCCGCAGCGTCGACATGCGGATAAACCACGCGTCCACGGGGTAGTAGAGGATGGGCTTGTCNGTGCGCCAGCAGTGGGGGTAGTTGTGCTCGTACTTTTCGCTGCGGAAGACAAGGCCNCGGACCTTGAGATGAGCGATGATGTCTTCATCCACGCTGCGGTAGGTGGGGTCGTCGGTGTAGTTTTTGACGTACCGGCCAGCGAAGTCGGTGATAGCCGGGACGAACTTGCCTTCTTTATCCACGATGGGGGTGAGCTGGCCGTTTTCGTCGCGGGCCAGGATAGGCGCAATGCCATGGAGGCGCGCCATGCGTAGGTCGTCTGCGCCAAAGGTGGGCGCAATATGGACGATGCCCGTGCCATCTTCGGTGGAAATGAAGTCGCCGGGGATGATGCGCCAGGCATCGCCGTCCGGCTGGATGTAGGTGAAAAGAGGCTTGTAGCGGCGGCCGACCAGCGCCTGTCCCGGGAAAGTATGCAGGATACGGTAAGGCAGGCGGCCCCGCTTGAGGTCAATGGCGCCGGAGTCCATGGGGAGGGTTTCATCCTCCGGTGTGAAATACCGGCCCAAGGCAGCCTGGGCTAAGACGACCCGAATGCGGGCCTTCGTGTGGGGCTGGAAGGTTTCTACTTCCACATAGGGGAGATTGGGGTCTACGGCCAAGGCAGCATTAGCAGGTAGCGTCCACGGTGTGGTCGTCCAGGCTAAATAGTAAAGCTCAGGGTCTTCGGCATCCTGCAATTGCACCGTGAGGGAGGGGTCCTTAACGGGGCGGTAGGCGCCAGGAAGGTTTAACTCGTGCTGGCTGAGGGCTGTCCCCGCCGCCGGCGAGTAGGGCTGGATCGTGTAGGACTTGTACAGGAGGCCCTTGTCGTAGAACTGCCTTAGCAGGAACCACACGCTCTCTATGTAGCTGGGGTCAAAGGTAATGTAGGGGTCATCCAGCCGGACCCAGTAGCCCATGCGGCGGGTAAGCTCATCCCAGGCTTCCTTGTAGCGCATGACGGCGGCTTGGCACGCCTTATTGTAGTCGGCTATGGAGATTTTTTCACCGATGTCGGCGCGGGTGATGCCGAGTTCTTTTTCTACGGAGAGTTCGACGGGGAGGCCATGGGTGTCCCACCCGGCGCGCCGCAGGACGTAATGGCCTTTCATGGTCTGGTAGCGGCACACGAGGTCTTTTAGGGTGCGGGAGAAAACGTGGTGGATGCCGGGTTTGCCGTTAGCGGAAGGGGGGCCTTCATAAAAGACGAAGGGGGGGCGGCCTTCCCGTTGGGCGAGGGTGCGAGCAAAGGTGTTTTCAGCCTCCCACCGAGCGAGGAGTTCTTTTTCCCAGGTGGGGAGGTTGAGCGGACCAAAGCGTTTCCACATGGATGTGCAAAGGTACAAAGGGGCGGGGGCTGAGGGGAGAGTCAGGAAGACAGGAGCGTGCGGGGCACCCAGAGCGTGCCATCAGGGCCAGAGAGGGGGTAAGCGGTCCCCTGGCTATGGAGCCAGCCCAGCCACCAGGCCGCTAAGGCATCACAGGCATGCATAGAATCCCCTACTACGGCAAAATCTGCCTCCCGTAGCTTTTGCTGAACTGCCGACAGGTCTTTTCGGGAGAGGCCCCAGCTTTTGTACACCGCCCAGGGGAAGGTCTCGTACCAGGGGATGTGCGGAAGGCTGGCACACAGCCTCTGGGCCCGTTGGAGGAGTTTCTGCATGCTGGGCCAGGTGAGCGGCATGATCGACAGCCCGCACCCATGTAAAGCCCTATCACACGCCCGAAAAGGCCCCTCCCCCTGCGTCAACGGCGCATCCACCCACACCGCCCCTACCCCAGACAGCCGCAAGAGAAGCTCCTCGTCTGTCCGCACTTCCGCAACCTGCACATTAGTGGGGTGACTGCCCCACGCAATAGCAGAAATTCCCCGCGCACTCGCCGCCAAGTCTACACCAGCCCACGGCTTTTTGGTATTTTTGAACGACATGCGGTTTTTCTGGCTACTTCCGCTAACGCTATGGGCGCAGTATGAAGTTCCTCGGCTATTAGGCTTGGCGGGGGCGCAGGTGGCGCTCGTCGGGGAGCCGCTCTCTGCGAATCCGGCCGGGACTTTTCCAAGCGGCTTGTGGAGCTTCTCGGGAGGAAGCGCCTTTTATGTGCTTACGCCGGAGCTGAGCTACCATACCTTGGGGCTTGCCTTCCGGCTGGATAGTGTGCAGGCCATTTCACTCATAGGGCACTACTGGGGGTTTGATAAGCTGACGCACCTGCATGGGGGGATAGGGTATGCGCTGCGCCTTCTGCGCGGGCAAATCACGCTCAGTGTGCGGGGACGCTTCCTCCATACGAACCTCCAAGAGTATGGGCAGGTTTCGCAGGGGACGCCGGATGTGGGGCTGCTCTGGCAGGTGTCGCCTAAGGTGCGAGTAGGCGGCTACGGGTTCAATCTCCTCGGGCGGGGGTGGGGACGCCTGCCAGGTGCGGCTACCTTCGGATTAGGCGTGGTGTATGAGCCTTCCGTGCAGGTGCAGCTTCTCTCCGAAGTCCATCAGGCTGAGCGGGGGCCCTGGACCCTTCATACGGCTCTGCAATACCGGCCGGTCAGTCTGCTTATTCTCCGGCTGGGGGTGGCAGCGCCGCTCTTGCAGGTAGGGGGCGGCCTTAGCCTGGTGTACAAACGGGTAGCGATTGACTTTGGCTACCGGTACTATCCCACGACTGGTAGCTGGGCAGGGGCAGGCTTCACCTACCCGGCGTTATGAGGTCGGTTTTAGCACTGGGGTTTTTGGGCCTGCTATCGGCGCAGATTCTGCCGGATACGGTGGATACAGCGCCGTTTGAGCTGCAGTTGGAAGACCAGGCCGAGCAGGCCCCCGAAGGCATAGACTGGACGCAGGTCAGCGACCTCTATGAGAACCTCGCTCGCCATCCCGTAGACCTCAACCGAGCCTCGATTCAGGAGCTGATGCGCATTCCGGGGATGACGCCGCAGCTGATTCGGAGCCTCCGGGCCCACCAGGCGAAGTACGGGCCGCTCCTGTCTATTTATGAGCTTCAGGCGGTACCGGGTTTTACGGAAAGCGTGATCCGGCAGATGCGGCCCTTTATTCGGGTGGCCCCGGCTACGCCTAATGACCTTGGCAGCGGGCCGTCTCCACCGCCTTCGCTGGACCGCATCCGGGAGCTGAGCCGCTTTACGTTTATCCAGCGGGTGCAGCGAAATAGCTATTACCGCGGGGATGGCGAGACCTGGACGCCCGAAACCCTCCGCAGCGCGCAGGGCGACCCCTACCGCCTGTACACGCGCCTCTGGCTTCAAGCCAACCCTTACCTCTCCCTCGCGCTCATCGGGGAAAAAGACTATTATGAGCCTTTGCGTTGGGCACCCCGGGAGCGGTATTATGGCTACGACTTTCTCAGCGGGCATTTAGCGGTGGGGCGCTTGGGTCGCCTGGAAAGGCTCGTGGTGGGAGACTACATCCTTCAGGTGGGGCAGGGGCTTGTACTGGCTCGGGGCCTCGGCTTCGGGAAGGGCGGCGACCCCATCCTCACCCTCAAGCAGCCCCATCTCGGCCTCGTGCCCTACACCTCCGTCAATGAGTATCAATTCTGGCGGGGGGTGGCCGCCACATACCGCCTCGCCCCCCGTGTGGAGGCCACAGCTTTCTACTCCTACTTGCGTCAAGATGGCACGATACAAGACACTACCAGCGAAGAGGAAGTTCTCTTTGTGCGGACGCTGCTGAGCTCGGGCCTGCATCGCACCCCCAGCGAACTGCGCCGCCGGAAAAACCTCCTGCACACCGCCCAGGGCGCCGTCCTGACCTACCGGCATCGCTACACCACCCTGGGAGGCACCCTCCTACGCCAGCGCTTTGACCCGCCGCTGAACCTGACGGGCCCGGCCTTCTACCAAGCCTACAACTTCATGGGCGCAGAAAACCAGCTCGGGAGTGCCTTCTGGGATGTGACGATAGGCAATGTCAATGCCTTTGGCGAGGCAGCAGTGAGCGCTTCCGGCGGGAAGGCCTTCACCAGCAGCTTCATCGCGTCGCTTAGCCCGCAGCTGGATGCCGCCGTGCAAGTGCGCCACTTTGATGCGAACTTCCACTCCTTTTATGGGTACACGTTTGCCGAGCGGCCCTACGCCCTGCAAAACGAACAGGGCTTCTACGTGGGCCTTCGCCTAAGACCCACTTACGCGTGGGAAATCACCGGCTTTTACGACCTGTATCGCTTTCCTTGGTACCGGTATCGGGCGCACGGCCCTACGATCGGCCATGAAAACCTCTTTCAGATCACCTATCGCCCCAACCGGCGCTTCCAGGTTTACGCCCGCCTCCGCTACGAGCGTAAACCCTACGACATTTCGGGGGATACGGCGGTTTTTTACCGGCTTATAGAACATACGCGGGCGTACGTCCGGCTGCATCTCACGTATGCGCCCGGTATGGTGTGGCGGTATCAAGCTCGGATAGAGCATAGCTGGTATGAGCGGGAGCGATTTAGTCAGGGGTATCTCCTGTATCAGGATGTGCGGTGGCAGCCAAGTTTCAATTGGAGCGTAACGCTGCGGTGGGTAGTCTTTCGGGTGGGGAGTTATGATGCGCGGATTTACACGTATGAGGCGATGCCGCCGACGACATTTTATATTCCGGGGTATTACGGGGATGGGCAGCGGTGGTATGTCATGATGCGGTGGCGGATAGGGCGGCGGTGGACGATGTGGGGGCGGATGGGGTATATTTTGGTACGGTTTCCGAAAAGCCGGCAGTGGCGAAGAGGGATAGATGGGCTTTTGCAGGTGCGGTATGAGTTGAAGTGATCTATGGAGCCGCGCGGACCGGGCGGCCCACCCCTTGCCTACCTAATACCATTTCTCAAGACACAGCTTCTTAATCATGAAGGCAGGGCATTCAAAGCTTGACGGATATAGTGCCACCCCATACCATT
>JGI24185J35167_1000966_pt1 | contig 13034 bp, 12 predicted proteins | sample YNPBryunderm2012_FD_35167 | JGI IMG/M metagenome (IMG submission 35167) | reverse complement strand
CTATTGTTACATAATTTTTTGAAAATGTCAAGAAAATTTTTAGTATCAATTGTTACAATTTAATATTTAAAAATAAAATTAAAATGAAGAAGAGCATACATTTGCTTCTTTTCTGTCATTCTGACCCTGAGCGAATCGAAAAGGAAGAATCTCCACAGGAGACCCTTCGGCTTACGCCTCAGGGTGACATTATGGTATAATTTTATATGACAACTTTCTTAAAAAAGTAAAACCTTTTTATCTCAATTATTACGAACAAAGGTTTATTTCTGAAGTGATTATAAGAATAAGGGATTTTTTCCCTGAGATAAAAAAAATTATTCTTTAAGGTTCTAAAGCAAGAGGAGATTTTCTTGAGGATTCAGATATTGATCTTTTATTCGTAATTGAAAGCTTCATTGATAAAAAAACAAAATATAGTGTTTAAGATTTTATATCTGAATTGGAAATAAAATATGGTTTACTGGCGTCAACTATTTTTGTATCTGAAAAGGATTTCAAAACAAAAAAAATAAAATTTTTGAGGAATATACACAAAGAAGGAATAATTTTATGGTGGAGAGATTAAATAAAAAAGAAGCTCTAATTAGAGCAAAAGACAAAATCAACAGAGCAGAAGAAGAGTTAGAAGTAGCAAGAATTTCCCTTTGACTATGAAGATTCAAAAGAAGCAATAGCTCTTGCTCAAGATTTTTTAGAAAAGGCAAAACAGAAAATAAAAAGTTAAAAAAACCATAACTCTGTAAGCTTCAAACTAAAGTAATAAATTATCAGTTTCTGTCACAGATGAATTTAAAATTCCAGGATATTTTTAATAAAATGATTAATTATGGAATACACGATTGATTCGATAGGAAGTATAAAAATATGTCAGCCTAAGGAAGGTTATCGTTTTAGTGTTGATGCATTACTTCTTGCAAATTTTGTCAATCTTAAAAGATTAACAAAGGCTGTTGACATAGGAGCAGGAACAGGAATTATTGGGATTATTCTGGCTAAAAGGTATANAGAAAGTAAAATTGTTATGATTGAAATTCAACCCGAGATTGCTAAATTAGCAAAAGAAAGTATTAAATTAAATAATCTTGATAATCGAGTAGAGATTATCTGTATGGATGCCAAAAATTTCACTGAAACTAGTTTTGATCTCGTTGTATCTAACCCTCCTTTTAGAAGTCCTGGAACAGGTAAAATGAGTCCAAAAGAAGAAAAAGCTCTTGCTCGTCATGAATTAAGTCTTTCAATAACAGACATTGCAAAGATTAGTCAGAATTTACTTAAACATAGAGGAAGACTTTGTTTAATTCATCTTCCTGAAAGATTAATTGAAATAGTAAGAATTATGAGTAAACATAATCTTGAAATAAAAAGGGTTCGCTTCATTCATTCGAAAATAAATACAGAGGCAAAAATGGTTCTTATTGAAGCAGTTAAATGGGGTAGGGTATCTTTAAAAGTTGACCCTCCACTTTTTATTTATAATGAAGATGGAAGTTATACTGATGAGATGAAAAAAATATACGAAATTTGAGTTTTTAATTTTTAAATCTTTGCTAAAATTGTTGATAGATAGAAAGCTTTTTTTATAACATAGAATTTCTTCTTTTAATCTCTTGTAATACCTCATCAGCTAATATCTCATAATCAGTAGCACCACGACTGTAAGGCGAATAAAACCTAACTGGAGTATGATTTTCAAAGGCTTNTACCAATTTAATATCTGTTCTTATTCCTGAGAAAACTTTATTTTTTCCGAATTGATTGGAAATATTTTCAGTAACTTTTCTGTGCTGTTGAATTCTCTGATTTATCATTACAGGAACTAATCCAAGCANTTTTAATGAAGGATTTTCTGTTGTTGCAATTTTAAAAAAAACTCTTGCAAGACTTCTTATCCCCTCGGTTGATAAAAAATGAGGTAAAAAGGGAACCAATACATAATCNGATGCAACAAGGGCATTTAAAANTAGACTGTCCAGCGAAGGAGGTGTATCAATCAAAATAAAGTCAAAATCTTCAATAATGCCAGAAATAATCAGTCCTTCTTTTAATGTTTTATTATTTAAAACTCTTCCATGTTCAAACATAGGATTTGCAGGAATTAAAAATAAATTATCCCACTTGGTTTTTAAAATAGCCTTTGAGAGCAAAAAATCTGATTCGGAGAATAGAGAATGAACATTAAAGGGATTTTTATTAGATAAAAATCCCAATCCCAATGTGGCATNAGCCTGTGTATCAAGGTCAATAACAAGAGTTTTTTTGCCTCTTATTGCAAACTCTGCAGATAAATTTACAGTAGTTGTGCTTTTTCCTGTCCCGCCTTTTCTATTTGTTATTGCTATAACTGTTGCCATGATTTTCAAAATAATTCTATTTTGGGTACTTCTTCTTTCATCTGTAAAGCATTATTTACAACTTTTGCATGAACTTCTCTCTGGGACTGCATAACATATCTTTGATAAAAGTTATCTAAAAGTTTTTGTATTTCCATTGGTTTTTCTTCTGCATCTGGTGATACCAACCATTTCATTAAAGCTGTATTGTATTCGGAAAGTTCCTTTAAGTCTTCTATTACTCTTTCAAGTTTCTGTCTTACAACATCCTGAAATTGAATCTTCCCGAGCAAATCCGTCACTGTTTTAAATACAACTTCATGCTGCTCATGGATTTTATGAATTATATCAAATATCATATTACCAACAGAGCTAAAAGATGACTCCATTCCTTTTACTGTATTTTCTGCATTTTTTAATTGTGTTAAGTGTTCACTTTGTGATATTTCATTTTTTAAAAATTTCAAATTCTTTATTCATTCTTTCTGAAAGTTTTTTAATCTGGCTTATAATTTGTTTGGAAGTGTTTTCTGTTTTCATTGAAAGTTTTCTTATTTCATCGGCAACAACAGCAAATCCTCTTCCCTGCTCTCCTGCTCTTGCAGCCTCTATTGCTGCATTCAGGGCTAAAAGATTTGTTTGTTCTGCAATGTCCTTTATACTATCCATAAGTGGAGTTAAATTATTTACTTCATTCACCAATGAACTTACACGATTCAAATTATCCTGCAAATTTCTCTGATGTGATTCAATAAGGGATTCTAAAATTTTTATCATCTCTTTATTATGTTTCATCTGCTCTTCAATAACTGAAAGAAGATTTTGNCCNGAAGATACAGAGNTTNCAATGAGTTCAGTTTGTTTTTTNGTGTTTTCATATAAATATTCAAGTCCTTTTATGAGTTCTATGCTATTTTCTTCAGTAGTTTTTATAGTTGAAAAAAGATGCTCTGAAAAAAGTTTAAATATATCATTTAACTTCAAGATTTGTTCATCTGAAAATTCATGCTCTGTGAGTTTTTTTTGCAGGATTCCATATTCTTTCTCAATTGATTTATAAAGCTTTTTAATAGGGCCTGCTACCCTTAGAGTAAAGTATCCACAAATAAATAAAAGGAAAAGTATCAAAATAAAAAATGTAATAAATATTTTCCATTTTAATTCAAAAAATGGAAAATATTCATATACTATGCTACCTAAGAAGCTAACAAGAATAGCAAAAGGTAGAACAAAAATGAGATAGTTTTTAATGACTTCTCTACTTATCATCAACTATTAAAACTGTTTTACTCATCTATCCCCCCTTTTTTTCTTCTTAATATAATGAGACCCTTCGGCTTCGCCTCAGGGTGACAAATAAATCAAGTTTCTTCAGTAAAACCTTCTGCCAACTAGNCCCTTCNGCTTCGNCTCAGGGTGACAACGTGTCTGTCATTCTGACCCTCTCTTCCTGCCATTCTGACTCCTAATTTTGTCATTCTGAGTCCTTTTTTTTGTCATTCTGACCCTGAGCGTAAGCGAAGGGGAAGAATCCCCTCCAACATGAGACCCTTCGGCTTCGCCTCAGGGTGACAACGTGTTTGTCATTCTGACCCTCTCTTCCTGCCATTCTGACTCCTAATTTTGTCATTCTGAGTCCTTTTTTTTGTCATTCTGACCCTGAGCGAAAGCGAAGGGGAAGAATCCCCTTCTTCTTTCAGAGAGATTCTTCGGGCATCACATAATTTTTTGCTATTGTCTTGTAGTCAGCCAATATTTTAAATCCTCCTTTTCGGGATACGCTATTATTTCAGGTTTAAAAACAAGCAAAAGCTGAAGACAGGCAGTGTGAATATGGCAGAGTTCGCTTAAGTCCATCTTAGGCTTTTTTCTTTCAAGAAGCCAGTTAAATAAAGCCTCTGCATCTTCAATACTTACTAAATCAATAAGTTTTGCCGTGTTATTTTTAAATTCTACTGGCATTTATTAACTCCTTTGGATTTATTATCAATAAAACTGAACCATCTCCCATTATTGCAGTGCCTGAGAAGACTTTCATATTTGCAAGAAATCCTGTAAAGGGTTTAAGAATTATATCTGCTGTTTCATGAAATTTATCTACCACTATTCCTGTTAATTCTCCTTTTACTGAAAGCACAAGCAGAGCATACTCTCCCTCTTCATTTGTGACATGAGGCTTATTTATCTCAAGTAAATCATTTAAATAAAAAACTGGCACAATTTTGTTTCTTAAAACAGTAGTCATCTTACCTTTTACTTTTTTAATTTTTTGTTTTGAAACTCTAACAGTTTTTACAACTGATTCCATCGGAACTCCATATTTTTCACTGGCAGATTCAATTATCATTACATGGGACACAGCCATTGAAAGAGGTAAAGAAAGAGTGATGGTTGTCCCTTTATCTATGGCTGATTGAACCCTGACAGAGCCTCCAAATTTTTCAACTGCTGTTCTTACAAAATCCATACCAACCCCTCTACCCGAAAGGTCTGTAGCGGAGTCAGCAGTTGAAAAAACCGGGTAGAAAAATAAGATTTATAGCTTCATTTTCTTTCATTTTTTCAAACTGTTCTTCAGTTATTAATCCTTTCTGGTAGGCTTTAATTTTAACTTTTTCAGCATCTATCCCCTTTCCATCATCAATTACTTCTATTAATACATGGTCTGCTTCATACTTTGCTCTTAAAATAATTGTTCCTGTTTCAGGTTTTCCTTTAGAGATTCTTTCTTCTGGTATTTCAATTCCGTGGTCAAGACTGTTTCTGATTATATGAATAAGAGGGTCTGAAAGAGATTCAATTACATTTTTGTCTGCTTCTGTTTCTTCTCCTTCAATTATAAGCTTTACCTTTTTATTTAGTTTTTTTGACAAATCTCTTACAAGTCTTGGAAATCTCTGAAATACTGTGGAAACAGGAACCATCCTGATTTGCATTATTGCATCCTGCATTTCCTCTGAAATACGATTTAAAACACTGTATTGGGCTTTTATCTCCTTTGAAAGTTCTGATATGNCATAAAAATTATCTGCTTTTTGGGCAAGATAGGGAAGGCTATTTTTAGCAACAACAAATTCACCAATTAGGTTCATGAGTCTGTCAATTTTTGTTTCATCCACTTTTAGAACTTTGGTAACAGCATGTGGTAAGGAGACTTCTTTTTCTTGTGATTCAGTAGCTGTAAAAGTTACCTGAGGAGATATTGTCTCTTCTACTCTTTCCGGTGGTACAGAAAAACCACATTTTGTTTCANTCCACTTTTTTAATAGGTTAAAATCCTCTGGAGATGTTTTTCGGGTTATTTCTTTAAATTCATTAAGAATTTCTGCTTTCTTTAAAGATATCAATCCATTTTCAATGCTTGAGATAATTGATTTTAAAATATTTGTTTTTATTAAATTAACTTCTATGGATTTTAATTTTTCAAGAACAATTTTTTGATTATCAAGAATTTTCAAAAATTCTTCAGGGAATTCAGCCTTTTCTTCTTTTTGGGGTATTAATACAGGTTCTTTCTCAAACCCGAATACAGGAGGAGTTATGGTTTCAAGGCTTTGTAACAGAGCCTCAATAATGTTTTTTGTCTCTGGTAAATGCTCAATTAAAAGCTCTATCCATCTTAACACAGAAGCAAAATATAGCTCAGAAGAAGACAGCTCCATAAGACTTTTTACAGCGTTTCTAAAAGCTTGTACATTGTTTTCTTCTAAGTATTTTTTTGCCTCTGAGACAAAATCTTCATAAACAGGACCACCATTTTTTTCACCTTCAGGAATTATTAATTCAGTCGGTTCAATATTAACGAATTTTACCTGATCAAGAACATATTTAAAATGTTCAGAAAGTTCTTCTTTTTTTGCTGAGGATAAAAGCTCAAAATTTGTTATGCATTGATAAATATCCATTAATGAAGGGTCAGGAATCTCTTCCCTTAAGTAACACCTTGCCCATATAAGTTCTGGAGTATTCCTTACAAGGTAAAGGGGGTCTTCACCTTTATAAAAACATTCAGCCTCTGGTGAATATTGAATCAGAATAATTTGTTTACCCTTTAAAGCCTCTTTTACTGCTTTCATGCGGAATTCTTCAGGTATAATTGAAAAATCAAAAATTTTTTCTGCTCTATCTTCTTTTTTCTCAGTTTTTTCTTCAATTTTCTGTTCTCTTTTTTCAGGAACTCTCAGAAATTTTTCTTTTATCTCTTTAGCTTTTTCTTCAGCTGATTGAATTGACTTGTGAGAAATTGAACCAGAATCCTCTATCTCATCAATGATTATTGAAACTATATCCATTGCCTCAAGTAACAGGTCTGCTATCTCAGAACTGTAAGGAATTGTGCATTCCCTTAAAAGATTCATTAAATCCTCTGAAGAGTGTAAAAGCTTTGTCATGGAGGGAAAATCAAAGAGTCCTGAGTTGCCCTTCAGAGTATGAAAAATACGAAAAAGTTCATTTAATAGGTCTTTGTCTTCACCTTTTTCCTCAAGGGCAATTAAAATCTCTCCAATTCTCTGTAGATAATCTCTGCTTTCAATAATAAACTGTTCAATTAGAGGATTACTCATAGACAACTCCTGTTAAAAGTTTACAGTACTTTGAAAATTCTTCTGGTTTAACAGACTTAATAAAATAAAAATTAGCACCTCTTTCAAAGGCTTTATCCATATCTTTTTCTTCAGCTTCTGTGGTGACCATAATAACTGGTGATTGCCGAACATTTTCTGTTTCCCTTAATTTTTTGACAAAAGAATAACCATCTAATTTTGGCATGTTTATATCAACTATATAAAGGTCATAGTCATTTAATAATGCTTTCTCAAGGGCTTCTAAACCATTTACAGCTTCTTCAACTTCAAAACCTGCATCTTCAAGAATTTTTTTGTGATACATTCTTACTGTTGCTGCATCATCTACCACTAAAATTTTTTTCATTTGTCCTCCTCCAGAGGTTTCTGATATACTATGGCTTCAGGAAATTTTCTTATTTTGAAGATAGGAGATATTCTGCTCATTGATTCTGAATGACCAAGGCAGATAAACCCCCCGGGATTCATTGTATCATAGAGATTTTCAACAGCTATTTTTCTTGATAAATCATCAAAATATATGAGAAGATTTCTGCAAAATACAATATCAAATCCTCTGTATCTTTTCGTTTCATTGGTGTCTACAATATTTACTCTTGTGAATTCTACTGAATTACGGAGTTCTTCACAAATCTGATAATATCCATTCCCGAGATATCTGAAATATTTTTGAATGATTGACTTTGGAAGATTTTGAACTGAACGCTCAGAATAAATGCCTTTTTTAGCATTCTCAAGAGCATTTGTGTCTATGTCTGAAGATATAATCTCAATGTCCCATTTATCTATGTCTTTCCAGTATTCAAGAAGGTATATTGCAACTGAATAGGGTTCTTCTCCTGTTGAGCAAGGAATTGACCATATTTTAATTATATCTCCTCTTCTTTTTCTTAATACTATTTCAGGAAGCTTTCTGTTAACCATGCATTGAAATTGATATTCCTCTCTGAAAAAGTAAGTTTCATTTATTGTTAAAGCATTTATTAAATTCTGTAATTCCTTACCAGATGATTCAAGTCTTAAAAAAATAAAATAACTTTTAAAGCTGTTATTGCCTGTTGCTTTTATTCTTTCTATAAGTCTTCTGTCAACAAAGTATCTTTTGCTTTGGTCAAACATAATACCCGTTTTTCTATAAAAAAATTCCCTGAATCTTTCAAAGTCATCGTCTGTTATTGTTATTTCAGGTTCGTTTTTTAATGTGCACCTATTGTTCACCAATCCTCCTTAAAGCTATATCTGAAGCAAATTGAATATAGGGCTCATTTTTAAATCTTTCCTTTACTTTTTTTATTGCCTGTATAGATTCTTCTGTTCCTAATTCTACAAGGAGGTCAAGAGCAGTAGCACAAACATTTACATTTTCATCATTTTCAATAACATCAATAAGCCATTTAACTACCTTTGGATGCCTCAGACTTTCAAGAATATTTATGGTGAAAATTCTTACATCAGGCTCTTTATCGTGAAGTAAATTTTCAATATAGGGAGCAACCTGCTCAGGTATCTGTTTTAAAGCTTCAATTGCTGAGTTTCTTAAATGGGCATCGTCGCTTTTCAGACAATTAATCAGTCCTGAAATTGCAATTTCATCTCCAATTGAAAGTAAAGAACTTATTATAATTTCCCGAACAGTTATGTCTTTTTCTTTCATAAGTTGTTCTATCAAATAACTGGATGCTTCTTTATACTCTGCAAGGTCTCTTGCTGCCCATCTTCTTTCCGTTGGGTTTTTGCTTGAAAGTTGATTTGTTAAACCTTCAAAATCTCTTTGAGCTTTTCTTCTTTCTTCTTTTATTTCAATTACTTTTTCTTCTTTCTTTTTTATTGGCATCTTTCACCTCATACATTATTTTTCGCCCATTTAATTAATTGTTTTGCTATTTTCTCTGCAGGCAAAACAACTGTTGCACCATTTCTTTCTATTAATTCTCTTGGCATTCCAAAGACTACAGCTGACTCTTCTGATTCAGCAATTGTTTTCCCCCCTCTTTTTTTAATCTCAGTGAAAGCATCTGCTCCATCATAACCCATACCAGTGAGCATGACAGCTATAATTTTTTGGGGGTCACAATGCTCCAGTGCTGAACGTCCAAGAATTTCTACTGAAGGATGCCATAAAAATGATGGATTTTCAGGTTTAGAATGAACAATTAGTTTTTGAGCCCTTCTTGCTAATACCACATCAGTGCCACCTTTTCAATATATATTGTTCCTGATTCAACTGGCATTGGATGGTCAACTTCAACAACATTAAGTTCACAAACAGAATTCAATCTTTCAGCAAAGGATTTTGTAAATGTTGGTGGCATGTGCTGGGCTACTATTACAGGCATTGGAAAATCAGCTGGCAGTTCAGGAAGAATTTCCTCAAGAGTTCTCGGTCCACCTGTGGAAACACCAATCAATACAAGCCGTTCATCTTTAGTAGAAACTTCTTTGGGAGGAGAAGGTTTTAGAATTTTTTCCCTCTCCTCCTTAATTTTTCTTACAAGTGCTTTAGTTTTTAATTTAGCTCTGGTGGCAGACCTTACCTTTGAAATAATTTCATCCCTTATTTCATCAATGTTTAATGAAATAGTTCCACCCGGTTTTGTAACATAATCAACTGCACCGAGATTTAAAGCTTCAAAAGTAGCAAGAGCACCCTTTTCTGTCAAAGAAGAAACCATCACAACAGGAACAGGTCTCTGATTCATTATGTAAGATAAGGCTGTAATACCATCCATCTCAGGCATATTAATATCAAGTGTAATAACATCAGGCTGGAAACTGAGATTTTTCTCTATTGCTTCTTTGCCATTTCTGGCAGTTTCAATTACAAAATCTCCTTCTTTCTCAAAAATCTCTCTTAAAAGCTTCCTCATCAATGCAGAATCATCAACAATGAGAATTTTCGTCATTCTTCTACCTCTGTTTTTTCTAATTCTTTTAATTCTTCTTTGTTAAGCAATTCTTTGGGTTCTATGATTTGTATTATTCTTCCCTGTTTTTCAAGATTAGCTACTCTTGTGAATATCTTAGCCTGTTCAGCTGAAAGTTCAGGTGATTTCTGAATAACAGATTTTGGAATTTTAAGAACTTCATTGACAGAATCAACAATAAATCCAACAGAAATATTATCAATAACAAAAACCATTATTCTCTGGTGTTCATCCCTTTGTTTTTCTTGAAGGTCAAATCTCTTACGAAAGTCAATAACAGGAAGAACATTTCCTCTTAAGTTTATCACTCCTTCTACAAAATCAGGAGTCTTAGGAACATGGGTTAATCCTTCAGGGATTCTTACTATTTCCTGAACAGTTTCTATTGGAACAGCATACTCCTGCTCATCAAGCTTGAAAACTACAAACTGTTCCTCTTCTTCCAGAGTTTCTTCATTTTCTTTTTTTTTCTTCTATATCTTTTTCAGTTTCCACAGAACTTAATGCCTCCTTTATATCTTTATGTTTAAAAAGATTTGATACTGATATTATAGAGACGAGCCTTTTCCCTTCATTTAACCTGCAAATCTCTGTAATTTCAAAATCTTTCTCATCTTTTAAAATTATTGATGGCACAGGTTCAATTACAGATTCTGGTACTCTAAGAACTTCTTTAACACTGTCAACAACTATTCCAACAGAGAGATTTCCCATTGAAAGAACAACAATTCTGCTCTGTTCAGTTAGCTGTTCTTCTGGAAAACCAAATAGTCTTCTAAGACTTGCAAGAGGTAGGATTTTGTCTCTCAAATTCATTATCCCGAGTATTGATTGCTCTGAATTCGGCACTTTTGTAATATGCTCAGGAATCTGAACTATCTCCTGAATATTTTCTATTGGTATTGCATACTCCTCATCAGAAACAGTAAAACTTACAAGCTGTCTTTCATCAGTGAGTATTTCTTCCTCTGTAGATTGCTCCTTAGAGGTAATCTCATATTCCTTTGATGAACCTTGAAGAATCTCAGAAAACTCCCTTTCAATTACCTTTTCAATGTCAAGTATCATCACCATCTTGAATTTTGCAATGTCTTTTATGACACCCTTAAGAAAATCGGATTTTACAATACTTTTTATTTCTGAAGAAGTCTCTATTTTTGTTTCATCAACATCTATTACACTGGAAACATTATCTACTAAAAAACCAAGTGTCTGGCCTAAATCAATAACAATTACTCTAGTTGATTCATCAATAGTTTTTTCTTCTAATCCGAAGACTTTTCTTAAATTGATAATAGGCAGAACCTTTCCCCTTAAGTTGGCAAGTCCCATAAGTGATGGAGGTGATTTGGGAACTTTGACGATTTCAGGAACACGGATAATTTCCTGAACAGGTGCCATATTTATTGCAAATACTTCTCGAGCAATTAAGAATGTTACAAATTCATTAGCCACAACCTCAGTCTCTACCATTTTAACCTCCTTCTGTTATGCAACTGACTGAAGTTCATCTGCAAGAGAGGCTATTTCTTCAATAGCAGCAGCGAGTTCTTCTGCGCCCTGAGATTGTTGTTTTGCTGCAGCAGCAGCCTCCTCAGTTGCTTTTTCTGCTTCCTGAGCAGCAGCTATCTGTTCTACAGCTTTCTTAACCTGTCCGATAGCAACAACTATCTCTTCTGCGCTACTTAAAATTTCCTCTGAACCTGCTTTGACTTCCTGCATATCTTTTTCTATTGTGTTTAACCCTTCTGTAGCAATTTTTGCCTTTTCTGTTTCTTCTACTGCTGACTTCATTATCTCTTCTATATCACGCATTACAATATTTACTTGATCCTGAATTGCTTTTACCATATCCTTTATTTTTTCTACATTTACTGCTGAATCATGGGCAAGATTTCTTATATCTGAGGCAACAACTGCAAAGCCTTTACCAAATTCTCCTGCCCGGGCTGCTTCAATTGCACCACTTACTGCAAGCATGTTTGTTTGAACAGAAACCATAGTTATCGCATCAACTATCTTGTCTATTTTTCTTGAAAGGAGTTCAAGCTCTTTTATGCGATTAAGATTTGCCTTTGCCTCCTCAGCTGACTGAATAATTCCTTCTACCATTGCATTAACATTAGTTTTATTATCACCAAGAAGTTTCTGAATTGCTATTATTTTTTCAAGGGAAACTTTTGCACGATTCCGTGCAATTTCAAGACCTTTTTCAATCTGGCTGACAGCTGCACTTAATTCTTCAGAAGCACTTGCCTGATTCTGTGCTCCCTTTCTTACCTGTTCTAAAGCTGCTGAAATCTGAGCAGCAGAACGGTTTATCTCCTGCAGAGCACTTGAAAGTTCCTCAGCAGCTGATGCCACTTCTTCTGCACTCTTTGCAACATCTGTTGAACTTTTTAAATCGTCAGCTAACTCTGAAAGATTCTGAGCAGCCTGCTCTGCCTCCTGAAGTGCCTGAGCCTGTTCAGCCACAGTTTTTGATACTTCTTCAGCAGCAGCTGATTGTTCTTCAGCAGCAGCTGCAATATCCTCTGCTACTTTTAAAGCCTGCTGTGTTGCAACATCTGATTGATGAGCAAAAGTTGCTATTTCTTGAGCTCCTTTTGCAATTTCAGCCATATCTGTTCTGATTTGTTCAAGCTGGGAAGTAACTAATTTATCTTTTTCAGCTTCCTCTTTAACTTTATTCGCAGAAGAATTGATACCATCTGCTATATTTTTTACATCTTGTTGAATTTGACTTACTAATTCCTGAATCTGTTTAGCACTTTTTTCAGATGTTTCAGCAAGGGTTCTTACTTCATCAGCTACTACAGCAAAGCCTTTACCGTGTTTACCTGCCCTTGCTGCCTCAATTGCTGCATTTAAAGCGAGTAAATTTGTCTGGTCTGCTATTTTGGCTACAGTCTTTACTATTTCTCCTATGTTTGCAGACTGCTGTTCAAGTTCTGCAACTTTTTTAACGGATTCAATCTGTCTTTCAGAAGCTAAAACAACATTTTTAACAAGAGCATTAATATCACTGTTTACCCTTGCAATAAGTGCCTGGGCATTTTCAACTTTTGCCTGGGCAATCTCTGAGACTTTCATTTGTTTTGTAATAGTTCCCGCTACCTGTTTAAAAGCAGAAAGACACTCCTGAGAAGCACCTGAAGCCTGTTCAGCACCTGCAGCAATCTGCTGAG
>JGI24185J35167_1000953_pt1 | contig 13106 bp, 8 predicted proteins | sample YNPBryunderm2012_FD_35167 | JGI IMG/M metagenome (IMG submission 35167) | reverse complement strand
TCTTTGGTTGCCAGGTAGTCCTGATTGTCTCTACAGCATTTTCTTTCAAAATAAGGGTTTTCTTTTCTTGAAATCCGTCATCAGCGCTAATCTCAAGGAGACATCCTTCAACCGCTATCTTGGAATTATTTTTCACCCGCACTGTTATGGCAATGGGTTTTCCCTTCACGGGGGTTGATACGCCAAGGCTGGAAAGGACCAAATCCACGGAGTCCTCGGCATTTGAGGTGTTAGCTGGAGTAGTTGTAAAAGAAGATGAAGTAGTGGTGGTGGCGGCAGTGTTGCTTAAAGATATGGTGGTGTAGGTATCAACAGCTTCATCCGGTGGGTAGCCTGCCCAGTTACCTTCGGAGTCCTTCCCGCAGCAGCGGAAATAATAGGTCGCCCCCTCAACTCCTGTAAATTCCTTGGATTTTAAGGTGGTATTCGTGAGCCAGTTGACCCAGGGGCCACCTTTCTCTTTTTTGTACTGAACGTTATAGGCTACAGCGCCAACACCATCCCAACTCACAGTAAAAGTTTTGCTGGGCTGAGTTCTGGGCAGCGGTTTAATGAAAGTAGCGGCTTTAGAAATGACTACTCTCGTATGAGCATCTCCGGCATTATCCGAAGGATATTCTTCCCAGACACCGTAAGAATCTTTGGCTCTGGAGCGAAAGTAATAAGTTTTTCCATTAACCAAGCTAACGCCCTGGGGTGGGAAAACAGCCTCTGTTTTGGTAGTATCTTTCAGCCAGTCTGTCCACTCACCAGAGAGTTCTACTTTATACTGAACATCATAAGCTACAGCCTTGTTACCGGTCCATTTGACGGTGAAATTCATGTAGGCCGGATTGGGCGGTAAGACAACGGGTGGATGAATTTCTGCTGGCAGGGAATTTACCTTGGATGTGGCCTGGGGACCTAAAGTTTTAGCCCATTTCATTTCTGAGTAATCATGGGTTGTACCGCGAACATAAGCAATGATAAAGTAATATTCAGTCTGAGGTTGAAGATCAGTAACATTGCAACTGGTGGCGGATGGCGAATTCAAACTCATGTAAAGCGTGGAATTGCTCTGGCCAAAATATTGATCGGGCAAAGTCGTCTTGTGCACCTCATAGCGGGTAAAATTTTGGCTGCTGGCAACAGGGTCCCACTCCAGTTTCATTGAGGTTGGGGTAATTTCTGTTATTCTAAGCCCAGAAGACGTGTTTATAGACGTAAAGGTATCCGGGACATTAGAATATTCTTCCCATACCCCATTTTGGTCTTTAGCCCGGCAGCGAAAATAATAAGTGTGGTTGTTTAAGCCGGTAAATGTTTTGGAAGTCTGAGTGGTGTTGGTGACCCAGTTTTGCCATTGGCCAGTGGCTCCGTCCTTAAATTGAACGTCATAGGCCGTGGCATTCGTGCCTGTCCAGCTCACAGTGAAAGATGTGTTTTTTTGAGTATTAGGGAGGGGAATAACATAAGAACTGGCTGTTGAAACAGGCGCTGGCGGAGAACCCACGAAATCTATATTGGTGACGTCACCTTCAAGGTTCACTGATCTAAAGACCGGAGAAAATACCCAGTTTTGATGCTGCACTTTAACAGAATAATTTCCAGGGCCCAATCCCGAAAGGACATAATTGCCGGCGTTGTCAGTAATTGCATAAATATTATCCGCAATATAGACTTTGGCTCCTGAAATCGGATTGTTATTATTATCTTTTACCCGCCCTGAGATCGAGTAGAGAAGAGCAATTTTAGTAAAAGTATCGGGTTGAAGATGCTCAGGCTCCAGTTGGTTACTGGCATTTTTAGCCCGGCTTCGGAAATAATACACATTGCCTTCACTTCCCTGACTGGGAACGGTGAAAGTGGCCGAGGTGCTGGTAGTATCTACTAACCAATCTTGCCAATCTGACCAGGAAGCAGGCATGTAGCTACTAGCCGGTTTGTATACTCTATATTGAATGGTGTAAGTCCGAGCCTCAGAGTTCCCTGTCCAGCTTACGTTGAAGGATAGGCTATGCACCTTATCTGGAAGAGGATTGACCAAAGAACTAGGTGGGCCAGGAACCAAAGGAATTTCAAAAGAAAAGCTGGGCCCGTTTATCATCACTTCTCCTACTGATTCCCAGATATCTTGCGGAGTACTAACCTTCTGGCCAGCCACAGTCAAGGTCATTCCCATTTGTCTAAAAAGATTAAAGTGATAAGATAGGTCAGAAAAACTAATCTTAACCTTATTGCCTGTTGTAATCTGGGGATGAACATTAACCCGAAAAGAAGCTACTTCACCATCAGTATTCCAGTAGAAATAACTTTCACTGACTTTTGAGGCTCCTGTGGCCGTAACCTTTCCTTTCACGAATTTGCCTTCTATTTTCAATCCACCAAACAACTCCAGGGAGGGTGAAGCAAGCTTTAAAGCACCATAAGCAATTTTTGCTTTTAATCCCAGGGTAGCTGTGTTAATCTCAGGAACCAAATTCAGGTAAGGAACGGAATCTCTGGCCTCCTGACTTTCCTTTTTTAGCGGCGTTTTAAAAGCTTTTTGAATGTTAATAGCAGCATCCACCGGCGCATAAAGGTCGTCTATTTCGTCTTGATAATTATATTGCAGCTTCACCTCTGTGCCTAACCTGGAGTCTATTGAATATGGACTGTTTGGCATGTATACGCCCGTTAAGTAAAGCCCGCTTTTTGGCACAGGGGAGGTTCCCTGTATCTTAATATTTATCAGAAATGAATTGCCAATAAAAACCTGGTTTGGGTCATATACAATGGTAAAGACCACCGGGAACTGGTATTTGAGAATGCTTGGAGTCGCGAAAGCATATGACCTTATTTTGACGCCAGTCGTTGGAATCTCTAACCAGCCGGTATTGGCTTCCCAGGGAATGTTTTTAGTCTGGGCTAAGACAAAATTTATTCTTTGCTGTATTGTTTCCGCCTGGCCGGCAATAAAGGAAGCTAAAACCACTACTATCATAAAAACAAGAATATGCTTTTTCATAAAAGCCTCCCTTTTTAAGGTTGATTGGCTGAGAGGAGATAAAGTCGGCAAGATTTTTAGCCCTTCTTTTTTCTTTGACTCTTCATTTTTTCTTAACACATTAAAAATTTAATTTCAATCTTTAACATTGTCCAAAGCTAATCCCAAGAGCCAGCACATTGGCTGTTGAAAATAAGAAAAGTTGCTAAGGGTTAAGCGGAAAATATCCAATGGGAGTGAAGAGCCAGAGAAAGTGTCATCAGGTGAAACATCACAGGCATAAATTGTAGTTGGGGATATGAGATTTTAAACAAACTTTTTTAAACCCCGTGCTTCAAGAGATAACAAATCTAGTGAGAATTATTCAGCCCATTTTTTCCCGGAAAGAGTAGCAAACTATTCTCGTTTGCCAGATAACAACTCAGCTTCAAAATCATCCATCACCAGCTCAAGGTTTTCCCACAAGTACTACACCTTTTCCCCTTATAAGCACTGTCTTCATGGTTTTTTTCCGAAAACCTTTGCTTCTGAACTGTTTATGCGGATTACCACATCAGAATCACCAGGCAAATCTGGGGTGCCCTGATTGTTTCCTGTTTCCTTGATTATTATTTTTACTGTGTCGCATGAATAAGACCTACTTTGCCAGCCATCGCTGTTCTTAAAAATAATTTTTTCTTCAATTACGCCTGCGCCCTTATCAATATCAATTCGCGACCTGCCGCTGATGATGTAGAAATGAAATGTGATTTCGTCAGCAGAGGGGTTAGACTTCATCAGTGTTATCCAATCTCCATTATGAATAAACAAATAATCTGTGGTCGTACCACCCGAGGACAGTGAGTTAGAAAAAGCAAAAAGTAAAGCAAGGACTAAAAGACAACAAACCATACTTTTAGAAAAATGCTTTACCAAAGAAAGTTACCTCCTTTCGCTAAATTTTATTATGTTTATTAATATCTTGAACATAAAAAAAGAAAAAATCAAGTTTTTTCGCTTCTCGTAAAAATCATGGTGGTTTATTGGAGCTATATCAGCTGTGTTTCATTACACAACAGGTGCGCTGAATTCAATAAATCACGAGGACTCCGCGCGCTCCACCCCACGGGGTGAATTTGCCTGACCCTAAAAATCATCTTGGCTGAGCATGACAATTTTTTGCCTTTTTCATAAAATAATAAACTTAGCAAAAGGCCTTAAAGGCAATTTTAAGGATAAATTACGGAACCAGGGAAATGGCAACCTGGCTCAAAAAAGGGCTTAAGGGAGGGAACCTGCACCAGCCATGGGCGATGGATGAACTGAAGGAAGGTGGACCGAAAAGCGCTACCCAGCCAGCTGGTCAACCGTCAGTCAGCCAGCCGGCAGCGCCAACAGAGGCCGACTACGAGCGCGACCGGCATCTTCTTGATTTTCTAAAAATCCTCCGTCTGACCTTCAAGATGGCCAGCATCTACCACCAGGACCATCCAACGTTTAAGAGAACGATTGACGAGCTGATGACCAGCCTGAACACCATTTTTGCCTACTTCAGCCCTTTAGAAATCGGCTTCAGCCCCAATTCTCTGCTCATCGGAGAAAAGTTCTGGGGAGGGGACAAAACCACCACCGAACTGGCCCGGCTTTTCCACTTCCGCAAAATAAAAAAGATAGAGATTTACCGCGGCCTTAGCGTCCAGGAACTGCTGCGCTTTATCTCCCGCCTAACCTCCCCCATCCAGGAATTTATCCGCCGCGGCGGCGCTCAGGCTATCCTGAAAGAGGAAAACCTCTCCCACATCAATCTGGAAATTCTTGATTACTCCCAGCTTCTCCAGGGCGAAGGCGAGGAGATCAAAGATATCTGGCCCTACCTGCTGATGGAAGCGGTAGCTGAAGACGACCACAACAAGCTGGACCAGTTAGCAGGAAGCTTTGAAAAAGTAGTCGGCCGCTTTAACACCGAAGACCTGACTCAGAATGAAGAACTGCACCGGAACCTGATCCATTTCTTTCACCATCTGCGCGAAACCGCTCAGGACAAATACACTCGCTGCGCCCGGGAGCTTTTAAAATCTCTGATTGCGGCGCGCAAGATACCGCCTGACTCCAAGATTGAAAACCTGAAGCAAATCATTTCCACCCTGAGCGATCAGGACCTGGCTTCAACGCTTTGGGAAGAAGTCATCAGCAACGAAAAATTTGATACCATGAGCTTTTCCATCTTCGCCAGAATCATTGACCGCGAGCGGCATAAAACCATAGCCACTACTCTGAAAGAGCTGTTCACATCCGATGAACCCCGAAACAGAAAGCCGGAGGTGGAAAAGAAAATCAAAGCCCTGCTTTACGGAACCTCCAGTCAGATGCTCACCGACATCTACCGTCAGACGCTGGCCAACCTGCTGAGTGAAATCACCTTTGAGAAACAGATCAAATTTGACCATCAGCAGTTAAAAAGAAACTACCGCTTTATACTCCTCAACCTGCTGTCGTGCGAGAAAAAGAAGGAGGCCATCCCGGCGCTTCTGGAGCGAATCCTGGAGGAATGGCCAACCATAACCGAAGAAAAAGACCTGGAGTTCATGCGAGTGTTGCTTACCCTGCTCCAGGAAAAAGCGGCCGGGCTCGCCGGCGAACCTGGTTATGAAAAAATTCTCCTCACCCTTCATACCTACCTGGAAGATTTAACCCTTCAGGGTGAAGACTCTCCCGAGCTGGCTGATTTAATAATGATGCTGCCAAAAAGCGTCCATAGCCCGGAAGTTTACTTGAAGCGAATTTTCTTAGAGAAAAAAGTCTCGTTCACAATGCTTCAGGCCTTTTTCCGGTTTTTCCCGGCGCAAATCCCAGAATTCCTGGAAAACCTCAGCCGAAAAGCGGACGATAGCTTCCTGCTGGAAGAACTGGTCAGCAGCTTAAAGAGAATTGACACTCCGGTCAGCCTGAAAACCCTGCAAAGCATCTATCAGGTAGCTGAGCAAAAAGTTAAAGTTCAGGTCCTGAGAGCCATGCAGCAGATGAGCGAGTTTGATGAGACCTTTTTCTATCCCATTCTCAATTCAAAAGACCGGCAGCTTAAGGCCGAGGCTCTGGTGCCTTTAATGAAATACGAGCGGACCAGGTACGTAGCTTTTAACAGACTTTTTAAAGTAGCTTCGCCCTACGGAATCAGAAATAAAAAACTAATCCAGCACATTCAGATAGTAGAGGAGAAAAACCTGAAGCAGGCTAAGCCTTTTCTGGAGGAGCTGGCCCGGCGTCCGGATTTCTGGAACCGCCGGGTTCGTCAGGAAGCCAGACGGGTGCTGGAGAAATGGGAAAAGCAGGAGAAAGCGGATGAAAGATAAAATAAAGCTCTGCTTCCTTCTGTTAATGAATACCATTCAGGCCGGTCGCATCTATTCCACCAATCATCCCAAATTTGACGAATTCCTCGACCGGCTCTACGCTAACCTGCAGGAAATTCTTGAGCATAGGAAGGAACTGACGCTGGGTCTGGTCAGCGGCGAGCTGGCCTGGGAAGACGAAATCTTTTTTGACCTGAGCGAAAAACTCAGCACACTGATCGCTTTTCTTGTGGATAACCGCATAGAAAGAATCGTCTTTTCTCAGGGGTTACAGCGTGAGGAACTGCGTCAGTTCATCAGCTTCCTCGTCCGGGCCAGAAAATCAGGTCAGGTGGCCGAGCAAGATTACTCCGTCCTGGAAGGCATCCAGAACATCCGGGCTGGAAGGCTCAGGGCCGCGGTTAAAGGCCTGGAGGCAGAAAAGATAAAAGAAGAACTGAAAAGAAAATACCAGAGTTCGGTGGAAGCCGTTTCCGGTTCGCTTAATCTCGTTCTGGAAGAGCAAGAGATTGATTACCTGGATTTGCGGTTTAACCTTCTTAACATCATGGAAGAATTTTTCGGCCGTCATGAGGAGCTGCTTAACCTGGTAGAAGTCAAGCAGCGCGACCTTATTACCTTCGTTCATCTGCTCAATGTGTCTCTGCTGGTTATGTTTCTGGCTTCCAAGCTCGGTTTTGCCAGGGATGATGTGCTGGATTTGGGCATCGCCGCTCTTTATCATGACATCGGCAAGCTTTACATCTCGCAAAAAATTATCAAGAAAAAAGGCCGGTTGACTGACGAAGAGTTCCAGCAGATTCAGAACCACCCCGTCATCGGAGCTCAGATTCTGGAAAGATACAAAGACTCACTCGGTTATCTTCCTGTGGTGGTGGCTTTTGAGCATCATCTCCGGTATGACCTGAGCGGTTATCCAAAGCTACCTTACAACCGTAAGCCGCATCTGGCCTCTCAGATGGTTGCCATCTGCGATGTCTATGATGCCCTGGCCATCAAGCGTTCCTACAAAAAAGATTATCCGCCCGATAAAATTTACGAGCTGATGATGATGGAAAAGGGCAAGGCTTTTGCCCCAGAATTGTTGGATAAATTCTATCAGTTCATCGGGTTATGGCCAGTGGGAGCCATAGTCGTTTTGAACGACAACAGAGTGGGAGTTGTTCGCCGGGTTAATGAACACGACATAGCCCGACCGGTGGTGGAAATAATAGCCCCTAAAAACGAGGGGGAGCTCATAGATTTAAGTCAGAACGGAGAGCTGACTATCGTTCAGGCGCTTAACCCGCAGGGGAAGGGCAAAAAATACCTGGCGCTGGTCACGCCCTCCAGTACTGCCTTTTAAGATCGGGAGCAGCAAAACAACCATCTGATAATTTTCCCATGGTAAGCAGCAAAAGGAACATTTGATTGGAACCGCTTAGCAGAGAAATCAAAAGGGAGATGGCTTCACTGTTTACAGCCTCGGCTCAAACAAAAAGGACGACGGCGGCCGGATGTCTATGATGACCCAGGCAGTCATGGATAAAGACGACGATTGGTCCTGGCAGGAAAACTGGAAGTGGTAGAAAAAAATTAGAAAATGAGAATCGCGCACCATATTTTGTCACCTGTTTTGTAAAAGATGATGAGTTAAGGTGTCCCCCGGTTTTTGGTTTCTCTTGGCGAAAATAAGGGAACGCCTAGGACGTCCCCCGTTTTTAAAAGCGGTAGCCGGTGGTGAGGGAAATGGTGGTGCGGCGCGGGCCATCTTTTTCCTTGACCCGGGAAAACACNCCTTCCACTTTCCAGTGCCTTTTAACATAAAAATTGAAGCCACCGCCAAACATGATTGATTTTATAAAAANNAGGTCGCCGACGTTGCTGATTTCAAACGGCCGGGAGCCTGAGCCGAAAAGAAGATAAACGTAATTTTCCGAGCCAAAATAGCGCCGGCCCTGAGCCAGCCAGGAAAACTCATGACCGTTTTCCACTGAGGAATAATACCCGCGGGCTAAAAAATAATAATCCTTAAAGTAATAGCCAAGACTTCCCAAAGCGATGGAAACATCACTGGCCGGAAAATTCATCTTCCAGTAACCAAGTGAAGCTTCCAGGCCGCGGTAAAACCCCTGATAAATTTCTAACCACCACGAGGTGCGCGGTAAAGAATGAGCCGGCGTGGCGTAGCTCAAATCAACCAGAGCATAAGCTTTTTTCCANAACTTGGGATAGGCTTCCAGCCCGAATTGATAATCAGTCTGGTTAAAGTACCGCGTATGTGCCACTCTGGGTATAATTGTGAGCCGGCTGGAAGGTCTCCACACCAGAAAAATCCTCTGCGAACCAAACGAGTTAGCTTCTGAGCTGTAATCATCCGACCGGTACTGAGCCCAGATTTCAAACTCAGCCGCGGCTGTTCTTGTTGTTTCTTTCTCCCTGTCTTTTTCTTTGTCTCTTTCTCTTTTCCATCTTTCTACGCTGGCTTTTAGCTCCCGGGCGTCTCCATGGTCAGGTTGCCGCTGAAGTATCAGGTCCAGCGTTTTGAGAGCCGCCTCATAATCTCCGCTAAAAGCCTGGGCTTGGGCCAGAACAAAGCTCACTTCCACATCAGCTTCTTTTCCAGCCAGATAGCTCTGGCAGAGGTCAATAGCTTTCTGGTACTCAGACTTCTGAACAGCTAACCTGGCTCTTTCCAGCACTGTTTCCCGGTCGTATTCCTGGCCGTAAAAGACGGTTGCGCCAGCAAAAAACAGCAGGAGCAAAACGGTTAAAATCCTTTTTTCTCTATCCTTCCCCATTCTTTCTTTCCTTTTAGAAAATCTACAAAGGCTTTAACCCTGACCCAGGACAGGTACTGCCTGTAAATGATATTCTCAAAAAAACAGAAGGGCAAGAGGCTCAAGACATCCCTGGTCGTGGGATAGCGCCGCAGAGAAAACTCTTCCAGCAGAATGGAACTGAGGGAAATCATCGCTCCCACGCCCACGGCCAGAGCAAAAAACAAGGCTGCATAAAAATAGTTGATGAGGCCGAAAACAGAGCCAGCTATGAAGAAAACATAGCCCAGCAGCTCAATCAACGGTCCTAAAAGTTCAAACAGGAAATAGAACGGCATGGCCAGTAAGCCAGTCACGCCGTAGCGCGGGTGGAAAAGCATCTGCCGGCTGGCCAGCATAGTTTCAATCAGGCCCCGATGCCAGCGGTTGCGCTGATTGGCCAGAGAGCGGAGGTTGGATGGGGCTTCGGTCCAGCAGATAGGGTCAGGCAAAAATCTTACCCGGAACTTCTGCTTTTTTTCATGAAGATAACGCCTCATCCTGACCACCAGGTCCATATCCTCGCCCACGGTGTTTTTCCGGTAGCCACCAATAGCCATCACTACATCTTTACGAAAAATACCAAAAGCCCCTGAGATGATGAGCAGACTGTTGAGGGCCGAAAGACCCGTCCGTCCCCCGAGAAAAGCTCTCAGGTACTCAATTATCTGAAACCTGACCAGAATGTTTTTAGGAACAGCCATCTTCTTGAGCTGTCCCCTTTCTATTACGCATCCGTTGCTCAGTCTGATGATCCCACCAGCAGCCACGGTCCTGGCCGGGTCTTCCAGAAACGGCCGGACCACTTTCTGCAGAGCATCGCGGTCCAGCACTGAATCGCTGTCCACAGCACAGAACAACGGGTAGCGGCTGAGGTTCAGGCCAGCGTTCAGAGCGTCAGCTTTTTTGCCGTTCTCTTTGTCCACCACCACCAGCCGGGGATAATCAGGGTTGAGGTAAACGCCCCGGATGGGTTTGGTCTCCAGAACCTTCCTGAAAACGAGGTTTACTCTTTTCAGCCGAAAATGCTCTATGAGCTTCTGCAGGGTGGCGTCAGTTGAGCCGTCGTTGACCACGATGACTTCATAGACCGGATAATCCAGAGACAGAAGGTTAGTCACACTCTGGACGATGGAATTTTCTTCGTTAAAGGCTGGGGCGATGATGGAAACCGGTTTAACCAGTGGAGTGGGTAAAATTTCTATGGTTTTCAGCACCAATTGAAGATGCCGGTATCGCAAAAGCTCAAAGACAGCAGTCAGGATAAAAAATAAGTAGAAAGAATTTAGAACCAAAAAATAGACGATTATGCCCCAGGATGAAACCGAAAGNACCAGCTGCAGCACTTCTTTCATGCCTTAAACCCGCTGATGAAATTCCTCGTATTCCAGCAAACCCATGCTGGCCATGTCCGCGGCAAAGCGGTCCGGAGAGTTTGCCGCAACTTGCCTCAGCGCTTCAATTCCGGGCTCACCCATCAGCAGCAGGGCTTCCTTGGCGTTAAGCCTGACATGCCAGAAAGGAGAACTGAGGGCCTCAACCAGAAAAGGAATGGCTTCCGGGTTTTTTAACCGGCCCAGGCCCAATATGGCCTGAGCCTGAACTTCCCAGGAAGAATCAGAAGCCATTTCTAAAAGAACCGGGTAAGACTCGGGCAGCTCCATCCTGGAGATAGCCCGGGCCGTTTTTATCCTTACTTCTTTATTTTCGCTGTCCTTAAAAGGAAGGAGGTCGGGATAAAGCCGGCGTAAAGGAATAACTCCGGCCAGTTCTATGTAAAAAGACAGAATTTCCGGGCGCAAGGTTTTTTTCAAAGACTGTCGCAGCGGATTTTCCAGAGCTTCTCCCAGAGGATACAGAATTTCCAGGTAAGCCTGAAAATCAGGGGCCGGGTCTGATTCCAGCGTCTCCAGAATGAAATTCACCGTCTTCTCTGAAGGAATGCGGGCCAAAGCGCTTATGGCCGCCAGTCGGACTGGTGGCTTATCCTTAAGCAGTTTCCTTAACAACTCCGGAGCCGGAAGCTCAGAGAAAAAATCCAGCAGCCGGGCGGCCATTAATCTTCTTATAAGAAAAGGCGACCTTAAATAACGATTAACCTTTTTCTCTACCGTCAGGTGGAAAACAGCCGACAGTTTTTCTCTTTCCGGTCCTTTAATTCTTCGAGCCAGGTCCAGAAGGGCGTGGGTTAAGGGCCCAAAAAACTTTCTGTTTTTCTCCGCCACGGCCAGGATTTGTTGCGGGTCAGAAGAAGTCAACATTTCCAGCAGTTCGTCAGTAATCCTTTGATAGTTTTGCTCAAACCAGGCCGCTCGCCTGGCGTTCAGATATCTGTAAATTATGATGAAAAGAATTAAAAAAAGCAGAAAGACAGCCAGGACTTCAAGAGAAACGAGCAGGATTTTTTGCGCCAGTAAACCCGGGTTTTCTATCATCACCGTTCAGACCATGTTCAGATAATGTTTGACTTTGGCGCTGACTATTCTCGGAGAAAAGGGCTTGGTCAGATAATCAGATGCTCCCATTTCCAGGGCTTTGATTATCTCTTTTTCGCCCGAAACAGAACTCATCATGATGACCGGGATTTTCTGCCACTCTGGATTTTTCTTAATCTGGCTTAAAAGCTGGAAGCCATCCATGCCGGGCAGAATTAAATCCAGAAGAATCAGGTCGGGTAATTCCTTTTTGAGATAATCAAGAGCAGCTTCAGCCTCAGTAAAGGCAATAATCTCAGCCTTAAGGTCTTTCAAATAATGTGAAATGAGGCGCGAAGTCAGCGGGTCATCCTCAACTACCAAAATTTTATAGGACCTCTGGGGCACCTGAAAGTGAGCTGAAGAGATGTCCAGAATGGACTGAAGTCTGGCTTGAAGAAAGAAGGCTTCCCTGTCTTCACCGGAAAAGCCGTGGCTTTCAACCCAGGCTTTGAGGGAAGTTAAAAGACTGCTGAGCTCAGCCCTGCCTGGAAATTTCTCCAGCTCTGGTTGGCCGGAAATCAGATTTTCGAGCTGACTGATTCTTAATTTCAGCTGTTCGGCCTGATGGTTTAAGAGAGATAAGCTGGTTAGAAGAAGTTCCAGGAGGTTGGTTAATTCAGAACATTCAAGTTTGTCGTCTTTTAATCTTTCCATTATTTCCGACTAAAATTATAGTCATCCCAACCAAAAAGGCAATTTAAAAATTATGTATTATGGCCGCCGCTTTTGGTAAGATAGTGAAGAAACAAATAATCAGTAACCGAGGAGTTGCTCCTAATAAAAGCTTACAAAATAAAAAGGAGTAGTAAGGAAATGAGGAAAATGGTGGCCTTATTAATGCTCGGATTTATGGTCCTTTTTGTAGCCGGCTGCAAAAAAGCACCCGAAAAAGCTACCGAAAGCAAAGCTGAAACCAAGCAGGCGTTTAAATGGCAGGTTGACCAGTTTGCTGACATCAGAATTCTTCGTTACCAGGTTCCAGGCTTTGAAGAATTAACCCCTAAACAGAAAGAGCTCATCTACTACCTCAGCGAAGCTGCCCTCTGGGGCCGGGACATAATCTTTGACCAGAATTACCGACACAACCTTAAGGTTCGCAAAACCCTGGACGCCATAGTTAAAGGCTATCACGGAGACCGCTCTACACCAGACTGGGAAAAGTTCATGGTTTATACCAAAAGAGTCTGGTTCTCCAACGGTATCCACCATCATTATTCCACCGACAAAATCCTGCCGGAATTCAGCCCCGAATACTTCGAGGCGCTGGTTAAGGGCAGTACGGGTGTCAACTTCCCGCTGGAAGAAGGCCAATCGCTCGATGAGCTCATTGCTTTTCTGAAGCCTATAATTTTTGACCCCAAAGTTGACGCTAAGAAAGTCTGTCAGGACCCGTCTGTGGACCTGGTGGCTAACTCAGCCGTCAATTTCTACGAAGGCGTGACCCAGAAGGAAGTTGAAGAATATTACGCCCGGCTTATTGACAAGAATGACCCGACCCCAATTTCTTATGGCCTTAACTCCCGGGTGGTGAAGAAAG
>JGI24185J35167_1000951_pt1 | contig 13107 bp, 4 predicted proteins | sample YNPBryunderm2012_FD_35167 | JGI IMG/M metagenome (IMG submission 35167) | reverse complement strand
GGGATCGGCCCGATCGTCGTTGTCGAAGCCGATGCCGTGCAACTCGCCTTGGAGCGTACTGAGGAAATCGAACTCCAGCACAGTGGCCGGCGTTATGGTGTACCGCAGCGGTACCTTCCGCCAGGTGTTGCCGGTCAGCTTTACAGTGGCGCCATTGTCCTCGATCTGGACCAGGCCCCTGGCCCCTTCGCTAGTCCAGGAATAAGAAGTGATGTTGAACTGCTCCTCGGTGAAGACCACGTACTGGTCAGGGCCGAGAACCGTTCCGGCGGGAATGCGGTATTTTTGGTAACTCAGGCGGGAATCGCTGAGCAGCCAGCCGCCGATATCCACCGGGAAATCGTTGGGATTGTGCAGTTCTATGGAGTCCCATAGCGGCGGATCGGTGTGGCTAAGCACTTCGTTGATGTATATCTTCGCTGGCCGATCCATGCCCGCCCGGCCCGGCGAGCCTAAATACTCGTGACTGCTCCGCCACGAGGCGGCCTGGTCGTATGGCAGACCCACCTGCCGCAGCTCCAGCGTGCTGCCGGCGCCGTCGGCGCGGCTGGGCCAATCGCCCGAGTCCTGGTAGCTGAAATCGGCGATCGGCTGTCCGGCCCGATCGCGCAGCACCAGCCGCTCGCCGGCGTTATCCAGCAATCCCGAGTACTGCCCGGCAACCGTCACCGCCGGATAGCGCACCGCCATCGCCGCCGGATCGGCTGCCAGGACCAGGTATTGTCCTGGTTCCAGCCGGGTAACGCCGGCGGCGGTGAAGTCGAAGTGGATGCCGCGATCGAAACGCACGTTGGTCAGGTCGATCCAGGTGCTGGCCGTGTTCAGCAGCTCGATGAACTCGAATCGTTGCGCGGTAACGCCTGGCAAGGCGGCCAGTTCGGCGGCGGTCGGTTCGGGCGGATTGTAGTTGATTTCGGTGATGACCAGGTTCGCTGCGCTGGCCGGAGTGCCCACGTAAAACCACGCTTCGCTCAGGGCCGACCAGTCGCTGCCGTTGAGCGCTCGGGCTTTGATCAGCGTGCTTTGCGAGAGCGTCAGCGGCGTGCCGGTGTAGCGCACGGCCTTGGGGCTGATCGCTCCGCCTGGCAGCCGCGGATCGGAGCCGTCCAAGGTGTAGTAGATCGTTCCGGCCGGTGCGGTGAAGCGTATCAGATCGCTGGCTTGCACCTGGCCGCCATAACGCACTGCGCCGTTGACGGTAAAATCGGGAGCATCGGTCGCCGGATACAGCGGGGCGGCCAACAACTCGGTGCGGTCCCAACTGTAGCGCTTGGCATTGCGGAACTGGTTGAGCACCACATTGGTGCGGTTGGGAAAGAAATTGTTGATCTCGTTATTTACTGCATTGAGCCACGTGTTTTTGCTATAGGCCAGAAAAGCAGTAATCTGGCCGGTGGCTGGTCCCGCGGGAACACCGCTCATCGTGTACTGGAAAGTATTGGAAGTGACGTTGAAGATCGTAAAGCTGCCGTTGTACTGCGGCTGGTTGGCTCCGGCGATGTAAACCGTATCGCCGTTGACGTATCCGTGCCCATAGAGCGTTACCGTGGCCGTAGTCCCGCTGAAGCTGATGCTGGAGACGTACTTGGGGCTTTTCTTGGAATCGCCCCAGCGGGCCGATTCGGCCAGCATCGGTCCGCCGTCGGGGACGCTGTAGCCGAGCTGCTCGGCCAGTGCGCGGAAGCGGGCCACCGCGGCCGCGGGCGTCAGCAAGCCGTCGTAAAAGAAGTACTTCCTTACCCGGTCGGCGAACCGCAAGCGGTACTCCGGCTCCATCATCAGTTCCTGATGCACGTACAAGGGTTGGGTACGGATGAAATTGCCCCAACCGATGGGCCACGGGCCAGTGCGGTCGACCAATCCGCGCGACAGCGTGTGTTCGGCGTCGTGAAAGAAAAAGTGAAATCCGGCGCCCCCATGGCGATTGATTCCGCCGTACCAGTTGTTCACCGCCGTGCCCGACCGGGTGATCGGCGCATCGCCATCCCCGGTGTAGAAGATGACGATCATGTAGTCGATCAGGCTGTCGACGTTCAGCAGCACCGGCAGATTGGGGTTGCGCGTCCCGTCCTGGTTCAGCCCTTGTATCTCCCAATAGAACGGTCCGGGACCGCTATAGGGAAGCGCTATGGCTACGTCGCGGACCAACTGGAAGGAGCTGTTGAACGACGGGTGGCTTCCTTGGGCGTAGAACAGCTCGAACTCCGCGCTGCCTACGTTCTCGAAATACACCACACGCACCTGGTAGATGCCCGCCTCCGGCAGATTGAATACCTTCAGCGCGTCGACGGCCGAGCTGCGCGTGCCGTCCAGCGACAGAGTGTCGCTATATGCCCCCCTGGTAAGCGTCAGCCGGAAGCCGTCGTTGCAGTTTGCCCCGAAGGTCCACTGTCCGGCCGCNGGAATNTCNATCAGCCCGACGGCTTCCACCACGAAGTTGTTGTCGTCGGCGGTGGTGTCGCCGGGAAACGCCGTATTGGCGCCGAAGCGCCCTCCGGAACCGCTGGCTCCGGTGCTGTCCAGGAAGTTCAGTGCCGCATGATACGCCGTGGTAGCACCGGTGCGCCGGGAAGGATCGGCGATCACCGACTCGGCCGTNGCCAGGTCGGTTACCGTTATATTGGCGGTGTATGTGGTCACGCGGAATCCGCTGGTGGCCACGTCGCCCACCAACCGAAACGCCTGGGAGTTGAAACTGGTGTAGTTTCCCCGCGCGGCAAACAGCTCCAGGCCGGCAGCGCCGGTNTACTCGAAGAACACCAGCCGCACCCGGTACGGCCCTGGCTGGGGTATGTTGAAGGTGGCCAGGGTGTCGCCGCCGGTGGTGCGGGCGTTCGGGTACGAACTGGTGAAGGTGTTAGTGCCGTCGCTCAGTTCCAGCAAGAACCCGTCGTTGCAGTTGACGCCGAAGGTCCACTGTCCGGCCATGGGGATGTAGATCGTCCCCAGCACTTCTACCACGAAGTTATCGGCGTCGCCGGATGTTATTCCCGGAAAAGATGCGTTGTTGCTGGTAAACCGACCATCGCCCCCGTTGTTGGTGAAGTTCACCCGGTCGTAGTAATTCGTGGTNACCGNGCTCCATTTNGACTGNTCGGCAAGCACGGCCAGAGCGGTCGTCAGGTTGGGAACCGGAACATTGGCCCGGTAAGTCGTGACGCGGAAGCCGGTCTTGGTCAACTGCCACCAGGTGTCCAGCGTGCCATCGGTGGCTTCGATGCCGCCGCCGGAGTGTTTGATGATGTCGTAGTCTTCCTTCTGGCCGCCCAGGTAAGAGGCCGCAAAAAAGGCTTCCGGTCGTTCCTCGCTCTGAAACAGCCCCCAGTACTGGCCGTTGATGTACACGTGATAGAACCGGCTGTGGGTCTGTACCTGGCCCATTGCCAGCCCAAGATCGCGGGAAAATACCTCGCGTACCTCTGCATTGTCGCGGCTGTTGCCGAAGGCCCAGGAGTAGTTCTGGCTACAGCGCAAATCGAGGTGGTCGAACTCCTTGGCCCCTTNGTCGCCGAACAGCGGATACCGCAACTTGGCTGCCCCGTACCGGTCGCGGAAGAACAGGCGAAAAGCGTGTTTCGGGTTGTCGCCGCGGACGCTAAAGCCGCCGCGAATGCGCATTCCGGCGTCGATCTGAAATCCCTTGCTGCCGTCGGGGTTGATCAGCTCCACGGAAACCGGGCGCTCCCAGGCAGGCCCCGACTGGCTGGCGTTGACGTAAATGCCCGTGCTAGGATCGAACAGGTTCGGCAGGTCGGTTACCATCGAGATGGTGGGAATGGACTTAAGGGCGTCTTTCAGGCGCGGCCCCCACACCGGGTGTTCCAGGACTTTGGGGTCCATTCCGTAATCCAGCAGTTGGCCCGGGACTGTGCTGAGCCACGGCGCCCAGTTTCCCGGCCAGTTGCTTATCTTCACGTCGTCCAGCAGCAGCTCCACCCAGTCGTCGGCGCCGGAGGCGGAATTGTAGTACACGCCGATGGCGATGGTATGCGTTCCTGGGCTGAGCTTCGCGCTNAGGCCGGCCATGTGCCAACCGAACACATCGATCTGATTGTCATTGTCGCCGCTGGCCGAGATCACCGTGGTGTTGACGTCCAGGCCGTAGCGCACGCCGTCGATGGTGACGATAACCTCCGAACGCTCAGCGGAGGAAAACCCCGGCCCCTGGGTCATCCGGAACCAGAACGAAATCCCATAGTTCCAGGTGCGCCCCACGGTGAATGTGGTGGTGAAGGCGGCAGCCGTGGGAACGGGACTGGGGCCGTTCAGATACAATCGCAGCCCGCCGCCAGTACGCCCAAAGCTAGCCCCCCACGCGCCGCTAGTGACCGCCGAACTGCTGGTACCGAAGGCGTTGGGGGTGAAGGTGAAGCCCTGGGCCGAGCTGTCGAAGCGGGCGTTTATTATGTCCGGCTCGCCCACGTGCGGCGGAGAGTTGTCGGCCGATTGCCGCACCACATCGTCCAGGAAGATGTACGTTTGGGTATCCACATCGCTGGGAGTCCATCCTGGCTTGAATGCCGCAGCCCGCACCGTGGTCGTCTTGTCGATCACAATCGGACCGGTGTAGGTGTAGCAGGCTGGTTGAGTCAGTCGGGCGGTGATAGCGCCGGTAGCCGGGGTGGCGGGCGCACCGGAAACCTGGAACTGGAAGGTGTTGGCNGTGGCACTGGTGATCACGAACACGCCGTTGTACTCCGGCTGGTCGGCCCCGGCGATCTGCACCGAGTTGCCGGCCACGAACCCGTGGTTCAACACCGTTGCCGTGACGGTGTTGCCGCTGCGGGTAAGACTGGCGACGGTCTTGGCCACACCGGCCGCTGTGGGCGTGCTGCCNTCGAGCGTGTAACGGATCTCCGCACCCGGGGTGGCGGTGGTGATTACCAGCGTCTGCGGCGAATCGTAAAAACCGCGGTCGATGCTGAACTTGGTGTCGGCCACTACGCCCAAGGCCCCGGCGGTGTTGGGCATTCCAGGAGTGGCTTTGACGAAGTAAGTGGGTCGCGTCGGGTCCGGCCGCCAGCCGATTGCGAACAGCTCGGGCATGAGGAAAAAGTCGCTGTCGTCGGCCGAGCGGTTCATGCCGTGTACTGCCAGCACGTTCGTTCCCGGCGTCAGCAGATGCTTGAAGGCGGTGATGTCGTACCAGACGCCGTGGCGGGCCAAGCCGACAGGCTGATCGCTGCTGGCCGTCGAGTCGAACTGCGGCGACGGGGGGACATTGTNNCTGCGGGCGACCTCCACACCGTTCAGGTAGGCGACGAACCCGTCGTCGTACTTCATGTTCAGCACCAGGGAGTCGAACAGCTCGGGGTCTTCCACCGTGAAGCTGCGGCGGAGATACACCGAACTGCTGACGCCTTTCATCGCCGCTTGCAGGTCCACGCCGATGAGGTTGGCAAACCCCAGCGTCATCAGGCCGCCGTTGTAGTAGTCGCCCACCAGTTTGAACGAGCTGTCCCAGACGCTCTTGGCGCCATAAGCGGCCGACAGTTCCAGTCCGGCGGCCCCGGTGCTGTCGAAGTAGTACAGNTCGAACTCGTAATCGCCGGCGGCCAATGTGGCCACGCCCAGCGAGTCGGCGCTGCTGCGCAACCCGTTGAACTGCAATGTATCCCCGGCGACGGTCGTACCGGTGCCGTAGGCGGCCACAAAGGTTGCGCCACGAATTCTCAGCCGGAATCCCTCGTCGCTGTTGACGTGGAAGGTCCACGAGCCGCTGGTGGGAATGCGGATGGCCCCGCTGACTTTGACGGCGAAGTGATTGTCGTCGGCCGACGTATCCACCGGAAAAGNAGCNTTGTTGGTGAATCTTCCCGGCGCTGCGTTCTGCGAATCGATGAAATTCACCACGCTGGCTGCNACNGTCGTGCCCGCCCCGCCCCGCAACAATTCGATCGCCTGGTCGATGCTGGTAAGCGGCGTGGTGGAAAAGACTTGCTGGACGGCAAGGAAGGCTCGGTCGGGCAGGCCCAATTCGTATTCGATGATATACGGACGATACACACCGGTCTGCACGCCTTCGCCGCTGCGGTCGTCGCTCCAAAAACCGCTGGAGCGCGACAGGAACACGCCGTCTTGGCCGGGGCTAGCGTCGTCCGGCTGTCCGCTGTTCCATCGCTGGAACACCAGCGGTTCTCCGGTCACCCAAACAAATCCTGCGCCGCGCTGTGTACTGCTGGGCGGCGTACCGGCCGGCGGCAGCGGCCAGGAACTGGTGTTGCCGTACTCGCGCGCTCCCAGCGCGGCGAAGGTGTCGCTGTCGGTAAGCCCGATCCACGGATCGTTACTCAGACCGCCGCAAATGCTTTGGATGAACTGGTTTTCGCTGATGCTAGAGATCGTCACCAGATGCCCGGCGACTCCCCCGCGCTGTCGGCTCAGGGCGTCGTAATGGGCGTCGATCCAGGTGCGGGGCGTGGTGACAACCTCGTACAGATTCCATGTCCCCTGCGGGCCGTATGGCCCGTAGAACAGGCCGCTTCCCGATACCGGTGGCGCCACTAGCAGCTCGTAACCCGCTCCCAACGGCCCGGACAGCGCCCAGTCCACGTCTGAGAAGCTCGGGCTGATCCAGGCGGAACCCAGANTGTTGTCGGTGGGAACCAGCAGTTTGGCGTTGTCGCCCAGTTCGATCAGCCGCGCACCGGTGTCCAGGTAGGTCAACCCGTAGGAAATATCTTGCAGTTGTTGCGGATAGACCGGCGCATACTCGTGCTGGACGTACAGTGCGCCTGTGGACGGGTCGCGCCACGTTACGGCCAGGTACTCGCCGCTTTTCTCCAGCTTGAAGTTGGTGTGCCAGTAACCGGCGGGGTCTTGCACGTAGCCTTGCGGATATTCTTCGCCTTTGCCGGAAGCGAAGACCACAAGGTGCGAGTGCGGCGCCAGGGTAATATCGGGAAATCGCCACTTGTCGAGGTTGCGGGAGTTGTCTGTCAGGTAATAATCGCGCAGGAGGATCGTTGCGTCGCTGGCATTGTAAAGCTCGATCCAGTCGGAGTTCTTGCCGTAACCGTCCCTGAGGCCAGTGTTGTTGTCGGCCACGAACTCGCTGACCAGCAGCGTGCCCGACAACAGGCAACGGTTTTCCAAAGCCTCAAAACCCAAGCGGCGCTGGCGCGACCTGCGCGCGCTGTGGCTTGCCTGCCTGCCGCGCGCTGGTGTTCCCNTGATGTTTCGCCAGTCGCCTTTGCGTAGCCTAAGATGCGCAACGCCATTCTGCTGTCGCCTGCGCACAGCTTCNCCCTCCGCCAAAACAGCTTTTTAACAATCCGAAAAGGCGCCCGAAAGGACGTGCCAGAGCGCATCCCACCCGCTTATCGTAAGCGATGGGCGAAAAAATGTCCACGCTATTGGGTTTGCGCTGGGTTTTCATATTGCAGCCGGTCTGCTTGCGCGCGTTCTTGCTACTGCTGGTTTGCCAAGCAGTGGCACCCGCTTACTGTACATATGTACAAAAAACTGCTAAATCTTGCCCGAAGCTCAGTCCTGAAGGTTTCCACTTACCATCAACAGGCGCACGCACTATCCCGCTGCAACCAGCCACCTCCGGCGCGGTGTGTGCATCAGTTTTGTAGGTAGGCATTTGGGAAACGATCATATGGTCAAAATGCAACAACATGGCAAATCGCGACGTGCCACTGCCGCTGCTGGCTTGTTTAGCAGTGCCAGCCTGTCGCACAGGCTACAATAACCAGCAGGCTAATGCTCCAGTCGCCCCCAGCGCTGAAAAGGGGCAGCTACGGCTGCGATCCACCTTCCTACAGCCTCACCAAGATCCAGCAAGACCTAGTGCACTGCGTAGTGCGTAGCTTTGGCACCAGCGTATCGGCGCGCACTGCTGGACAAGCCAGTAGTGCCACGCAATTACTGTTTGCGTAATGGAAAATGGGTAAACCTCATCGCCGAGGCTGACCCAACCACATCTTCCCTCCACAATCTAGGCGCACACTCGACTGTGCGTTGCCGCGACGGCCACTCACAGCGCCTCGATCGTGCGTTTGGCGCACTGGCGGTCTACAGTTCTATTGGTAAGCTGAGGAAGGTGCGTCGGATTGACAATCCAGAAAGACCAGATCGGTCCGCGCGAGTGTAACGATTCTCTCGATTTTGCCGACCCTTCGGCCGATAACTGTCCCTGGGACGTTCTGTATTGGCAGTTTGCGAAGGTTCGGTCATGACCAATCGCGTCTTTTCGCTAGTGCTGCTGCACGCGATACTCAGCACCGTTGCGGGTTGTCGATTGCTCTGCGGCACTCCGGACGGCTTCTGTCCGCCAGGCTTCTGCGATCCGCAGAACTGCACCGATCAATGCGGCCAATGCGGCTTGATGCTGGACGAGGATTGCGGCTACGCTCGTCCGCCGGCATTGCCGCGGCGGCCAGCAGCAGTCGGCTGGCGTATGCCGGTGTACGACGATCCTTGCGACGGTTGCGAGGTTGCCTGTCGGCCTTGTGGGTACCACGGTGGGCCATTGCGCTGGCTTTATCGCCTGTTGACTCGCAACTGCTATTGGGGTCGTAGTTGTGGTGAACTGTATTGGGGCGATTGGTGGAACGATCCCCCCGACTGCTGCGATCCGTGCGACCGCTGCGGCAACTTCACCGGAGTTCATGTCCGCGGCTGCGTCGACGGCGACGGGGGCATTGCGTACCACCATGAGACTCAACCCTATAGCAGCAGCCGGTGCCAACAATGTCAGCAACCAACCGCAGTGGCTGCCACCGCAAAGGGGCGCACGCCGCCGTCATCGCNGCAAACCGCTGCCCCGTCAGCCAATAGTCCCATGCCAGCCAGTTCACAAGTACAAGATACGGTTCGGCATCGATCCCGTGCCGTCACCTCGGGCAATAACCCTACGCCCGCAATGGCAAGACCACCTGATGCGTCAGGCGCGGGTGCCTCGCGTGCCTTAAGGGTCGAGCCACGGCAAGCAGCCGCCCGCCCAGCGTCAACCGCCGTTGCCAAACCGCGCCGCTCAGAACCGGATGGACACAATTTATCGCTGGGACCACACTATTTCTCGCCTGATGCAGCGGCCCGGGGAGACTACTCACCCCGATTGATTTCGGTCGAGGAACGGGTACTTACCGACGAAGAAGTCGCCGCCCGGCAAGCAGCCGCTCGAAACCGCCCGGCCGATACCACGCGACGCTAACCACCAAGCTGACGACCAAATCGATGTCTCCCATCTCGCGTCTATCCTTTTAGCTTGCACGGCCAAACGCCTGGCGTTGTGGCGCGCAAACTGCACAATACAGTTGTTACCAACAAGCCGAAAACTCTCCCGTACCTGCAGCACTGGGAACAAAAACACAGGGCGCTGTCCCGGGCGCGGAGCATGTGCCCGCTGGAACATAATCCGGCGGGCTATTTTTTTGCGCCGCTTCGAATGGGGCATTGGCTCAGCCCTGTGCGAGATATTGGCTGCTCCTGCGTTTCTTGAGGGGCCTGCTTCGCTAGACCCCGATTGCCATGTCGGCAATAGGTTGCCATGTCGGCAATAGACTGTCCTGGCATCGCTCGAGGAGCGTTGAAGCACAAGCGGCGTCAACGGCGGTGGCGCTTGCCCACTGGTGCGGAAGCCGTTGCTCCGCCAAGCGCTTGAACGGTCCGCTGAAGCCATTTAGACTGACGCCAATGGCGCATCGGAACCTACGAGGCAATCATGGCCGTTAGCGGCATTGGCGCACTGTTGGAACTACTTGCCGGATGCGGGGTGCGGTACTTGTTCGGCAATCCGGGCACCACCGAACTGCCGCTCAACGATGCACTGGCCGCCCAGCAGCGCATCAAGTACATCCTAGGCTTGCAGGAAATTCCGGTGGTGGCGATCGCCGATGGCTACGCCCAGGCATCGCAATCTCCAGGCGTGGTCAACTTGCACGCATGTTGCGGTCTGGGTAACGCCATGGGCATGCTGTACAACGCCTACCGCGAGGGCACGCCGCTGCTGATTACCGCCGGCCAGCAGGACCGTCGATTGATGTTCGAGGAACCCATCCTCTGGGGAACGATGGTCGAGGTGGTTCGCCCGTGGACCAAATGGGCGGCCGAGATAAGCCGCGTGGAAGACCTCCCCTCGGCGGTACGGCGGGCGTTGCAAACAGCCCTTACCCCGCCAACCGGCCCGGTGTTCCTCTCATTGCCGCTAGATGTGCAAATGGCCGTAGCCGAACAACTGGACCTGACGCCGCCCCGCCCTGCCGATCCGCACCTGCGACCGCCTATCGCAGCCCTGCAAAGAGCGTCGCAGGCAATCTTGGCGGCGCAAAACCCCGCGATACTGGTAGGCAGTCGACTTTGCCAGGCCGACGCCACCGAGGAATTGGTCGCCCTGGCCGAATTGCTCGGTGCGCCAGTGTTTTACGAAACGCCGGTAACCTATGGTCGATGTGCGTTTCCATCGGGTCATCCCTTGGCTGCCGGTCCGCTGCCGTTCTGGTCCCCAGAAATCCGCCAACGGCTGGCCGAGTTCGACCTGATCCTGGCCGTCGGCGTCAAACTGCTGGAACTGTACATATACCACGAACCATCGCGGGCCATTCCGGAACAGATTCGCATCGTCCAGATCGATGACAGCCCCTGGGAACTGGGCAAGAACTATCCATTGGAAGTAGCAGTCTGGGGCCATCCCAAGCCTGCACTGGCCGAATTGCGGACAATGATTGCTGCCGCCATGAGCGAAGCGGAGCTGGACTCTGCGCGAAAGCGGGCGGCTGGACACGCTCAAGCCATAGCCGACAACCGCGCCCGATTGCGACAACAAGCCGTATCGGAAGCCCAAATCCGGCCCATCAGCTCGCTTTGCCTGATGGAAACGCTGGCCAAGGTCCTTCCGCCAGATGTCGCAATCGTCGAAGAAACGCCAGTCTCCACCCGACAATACCTGAGCCGGGTCGGAACNCTGCCAAACACCTCTGGCTATTTTGCACAGCGCGGTTGGGCGCTGGGCTGGGGTCTGAACTGCGCAATCGGTGTGCGACTGGCGTGGCCCCACCGGCCGGTGCTGGCACTGATCGGCGACGGTTCGGCACTTTACGGTATTCAAGGGCTATGGACGGCTGCGCACTACCGCATACCTGTGTGCTTCGTAATCTGCAACAACGCCCAGTACCGCATCCTCAAAAACTGCGCCCGCTTGCTGAAGCTGCCGCAGGCTTCGGCCGGACGATTTGTAGGCCTGGACGTGACCGAGCCGCAGATCGATTACGTGGCGCTTGCCCGATCCTTCGGTGTGCCTGCCCTGAGAATATGCGAGCCGGACGTGCTGGCCGACGCCGTTGCCCACTTCCTGCGTGGTGATGTACCGGTGTTGATCGACGTACCCATTTCAAATCCCGACTAACCCCACCGCTGGGGTCAGCATCTGGCAACTGCCTTACTCTCACCATAGCGCCCGATGTCCGCAGCGGCGCCCCGAATGGCAGCCTTACACTTACGATTGGCAGAAGCTTTTTTGAGGCTGCTTTGCAGTGTCGCCCGCAATAGCCGTACAGGGCTGGCGTGCTTCTACGGCCCGAATTGTGCACCGTAACGTCTTGTCGGCCAGTGCCTCCCGGCACATCCGACACCGGCCACAAACCTTTATACTTCACGCGGAACGTGTTGCGACGTTTTTCTCGCAATAACGCTACTGTTCTGCTCGCTCAGATTATAGTTCCACTTGCGAACGCTCCCACTCGCGCTCGGCGGCAAGTCAGCCTTGTTAGACTCCCGACGAGCACGAATGGCGCGTTTTCGCGCCAGAAAACCAGTCAATTCATCCCGCGCGAACCATAGTCGGTGGCCAGGCTTTATTACCGCTGGGCGACATCTTGCCAACAAGCGTACCAGAAGCTAGTATAATATCGCCTGCCGGACGAAATGAACCCACGGCCGACACGGCAAGCACCGTGCCCAGTTGGCGCATATGGTGGCTAGGTTCGGGTCTGCCGTGCATGCGAAGCGCTTGGCGGGGGGCGGCGTTGTGGATGGCGCGAGAGCGCCCGAACAGGCCGACGAAAAAGCGTGCCGCACCGAGATTGGTGCGGCTCCGTTTCGGGATCATTACATTCCCCGATAGCTCAGTTGGTAGAGCAAGCGGCTGTTAACCGCTGGGTCGGAGGTTCGAGCCCTCCTCGGGGAGCCTAACATTTTAGTACGAGAATCGGCGGCCGTGGGGGGTTGCTCTCAACGTCGTGGCGAGGGACGCCGCGCCAGATAGGTATGCGGTTGCACAAAACTTCGGATAACAAAGCACTTGCGGCGATTTTATCCCTTGCCGCGCGCCTTGCCTAAGCTCTTTTTTGTTCGTATGGATTCGTTCGGGGCGCTAGCGAAACCTGCCGGGTTTCGCTCGCCCCAGGAAACGAACGCGCCGCGAACTCTCAGACTCTCTGCCGGACTGGCTTATTTTGGTTATGCTTCGCGCGGGATGAATTGACGGGTTTTCTGCTGCGAAAGCGTGCTATTGGTGCCCGCGCGGAGGGCAAGCCACGAGTATTGCCTATACCGTGCCTCGAACTCCCGGGATGTCGGCCCTCAATGGGCAGCCGGGCACGACGGAGTGTGGCCCTTTCCGGAAAGGCCCGCTTACTGACAAGCGCTCCAGATTTCGCGACGTGTCCCGTCACAGCCGCCGGTTACGCCCGCTGCCCGGAGTGCGGCTACGAGTTCCAGCCGTCTGAGCGTCAGAAGCACGATGCCCGAGTGCAACAGCCGCCGTATTTTCAGGTGAAGTGACTGACACCGAGTACGAGGTCCTGGACATCCGCTACAGCGTTCACACCACGCGGGACGCCCGGCTGGGGCCGAGCGAGCCGGTAGTGCAGGCTTTCGCCGATCTGGCGAGCGTGTGCCATTTCGCACTATCGCGGGGCCAATCGCACGCGTTGGGACTGCACGACGCCAGGATGCTTCAAACGGAAGAAGCCGCAGAAATATCACGTCCTTTCGGGTTGCCTTTCCGGCGGGGTCGTCTTCACCGCTATCGATGCTCTGGCCGAGATCGGCGGCAGTCTGCTGCTGTTGGAACGTAAAGACCACGCGGAGCTCGAGCGGGGCCAACGCCTTGTGTGTGAGCGGATGAGGCGGCCGTGCGCCGGCGGCTTGCAATTCCCCCGG
>JGI24185J35167_1000949_pt1 | contig 13115 bp, 8 predicted proteins | sample YNPBryunderm2012_FD_35167 | JGI IMG/M metagenome (IMG submission 35167) | reverse complement strand
CCAGGAAAAGACCATTACGGGCATCTCACGTGCCCGCACGGGCGCCGCCGCGGGGGCTATTCCCAGAGCCCTCTTGCGAATACGGAAAATTCTGTATCTTTGGGGCATGCGAATCCTCGTAAACCTCAGCGTAGCCGCCCTTTTGTGGGTAGGCGTGGTGCTGGCCAATGACGGTCAGTCCTCCAAGATGGTACTCAAAGTAGACAAAGACCAGGTTGAGCTTGCGCAAAAGACCCTCGCCTCCATCAAGGGTGTACAGGAAGTCTCGTATGATGAAGCCAGCGGCCAGCTCGTCATTCTTTACGACAAGCCGACCTTAGGCTGCTGTAGCCGCATTCATAGTGCCCTTCAGAGCGCTGGCGTCAAGTACACGCTCGTCTCCAATGAAGAAGTCCCGGTCTGTAAGGGTAAAGAGCATTCTCATGAGCACTCTGAGGCCGGGGTGCCCGCCACACCTGTCAAGCAGAAGTCCAAAAAGAAAGGTTGCTGCAAGGAAAGCAGCAAAGCTAGCTGCGCCGGAAAAGGCGCGTGATTAGCGGCCAAGCCCGCTGTATAAATAACTTCTGCGTGCCCTCCTTATCCGACCTCCAAGAGGGCGGTTGAGGAGGATGCTTTATTTTGTAGGGGCGCTGCCGCTCTGACCTAAGCCTGTCTCCTTGTTATTGCCACAATGTAACAATCCGTACTTTGCTGCCATGGCTTTGTACGAATGGGGCATAGGTATTCTGATAGGCGCAGCTGCGGGCTTCCTGAGCGGCTTAGCGGGCGTAGGGGGCGGGATCGTTATGATTCCGCTCTTATCGTACGTCCTGGGCTACCCGCACCATACAGCGCAGGGGACGGCCCTGCTGGTTTTTTCTATTCCAGTACTGGCAGGAAGCGCATACACGTATTACAAAAACCGCCGAGTCGACCTATTTCTGGCGGTATTTATTGCGGTTGGGGTGCTTCTGTCGGGCTACCTGATTGCCACGCAGGTGCAAAAGCTGCGTAGTGAAACCCTCACCCGCATCTTTTCGGGATTTCTGGTGCTGATAGGGTTGTATCTGCTTTTGCGAGAGAGGCTTTTCTCCGCTGTGGCAGCGGTAACCCCAGACAGCATCCCTCGAGCGCAGAAGGTCTTACGGGGCCTTTTGATTGGCTTCATTTCGGGTACGCTAAGCGGGCTGACGGGCGTGGGCGGGGGCATCATCATTGTGCCGCTCATTCGGTTCATCCTGAGATACGACCAGCATGTAGCACAGGGGACGAGCCTGGCCACGTTGAGCATCCCCGTTCTCATCGGGGCCATGTTACCTTATTACCGGAGTGGGCATGTGAATGTACTGATGGGACTGGCTATGGCTGTGGGCCTATTGATAGCCAGCACGCTCACGGCGCGCTGGGCCCAGCGCCTGCGCAGCCGAACCCTGGAGGCCTTTTTTGGGATTCTCGTGCTGGCTATTGGTATTCTGGGCTTTTTCAAGTGAGTCTTTGCGTATCTTGCCGGGGCAGAAAGCTCTCCCTTTATGCATTATGCCCCGCGCAGGTGGTTCTGGGTCATGCTCCTTTCTTCCCTCTGGGCGCAGACAGGCCGTCTATTCCTCAAGGTGGTCTCTTCGGAAAACCGCCCCATGCCCTATGCCCGGGTAGAGACGAGTGAAGGCACTTATACCACTGACTCGACGGGGCGCCTTCTCCTAACCCTGCCTGCGGGAAGAGCGCGCCTTCGGATTTCCCATATAGAGGGTTATCCCTTGGAGACGGAGGTGTGGGTGCAGGCTGGGGCCACCACGCCCCTCACGCTGAGTCTGCGCGCCCGGGAGGTGCGCACCGACACGCTGACCATCCAGAGCGAAAAAGCCAAACCGACTGATCTTTCCGAGCGGCCGTTTTTGCAGCCTATTCCCATTCGTACAGAGGCCCTCCCCACCATGCCCAGTCTCAAACCCGACCTGGAAAGCCGTCTCGTCCTCATGGGCGCCCATTCTACCAATGAGTTTTCCTCGCAGTACCGGGTGCGCGGGGGCAACTTCGACGAGAATCTGGTCTATGCCGGCGACGTAGAAATCTACCGGCCCTTTTCGGCTCGCAGCGGCCAGCAGGAAGGCCTCGGCTTCGTCAATCCCCTCCTGATAGAAGAGGCCTTTTTCAGTACGGGGGGCTTTGAGGCTCGGTACGGCGATAAGCTCTCATCTGTNTTGCAGATTACNTATAAGCGGCGGGCGCAGCCGCAGANGATAGTAGAGCTGGGCCTCCTGAGCCAGAGCATAGCCTTCATCGGCAAAAAAGGCGGCGTTTATTATGCGGTGGGGGGGCGGCGCTTCGCTATCGGCTACCTGCTAAATACCCTCCCCGTCAAAGGCCAGTACCGGCCCGTTTTCTACGATGGGCAGGCGTATCTCTCCTGGTCCCGCTTCCGAGAAGACCAAGAAAAGTGGCGCATAGACTTCCTCACCACGGGCCTACTTAATCGCTACCGGCTTTTTCCCCAGAGTGGCGAAGCCACCTTCGGCTTAGTTAACTTCGCCCTTCGGGTGAATCTTTACTTTGCCGGGGCGGAACTGCTGCGTTACAATACGGGCCAGACGGCTCTGACCCTTACGCATCGGCCCTCTGCCCGCCTGCGCCTCTCGCTCATTGGGAGCTTCTTCCAGAGCCTGGAAGATGAGCTGATAGACACCGAAGGCGCCTACCTCCTGGGTGAGGTGCAGACCAGCCTCGGCAGCAGCCTGTATAATGAAGTGGTGGTTTTGCGGGGTGCGGGGAGCCAGATTCGCCACGCCCGAAACTATCTCGACATCAGCACGGGCTATTTAGCGCATCGGGGGGAGTGGGCTTGGGACCCGAACCTCCGGCACCGGCTTTTGTGGGGTGTGCGCGGCCAGTATGAGTCCTTTCGTGACAGGGTGTATGAATGGAGCGCCATAGACTCGGCGGACTATGTGCGGCTGGATGAGGGATACTTCTGGGATCAGCGCCTCGTGAATCGGCGCCTCATGGGCTTTGTCCAGCAGAGCTTTCGCTGGAGCCGCTGGCGGATAGAGGCTGGCCTGCGAGCTCACTTCGCGGGGAATAATCGCCAGCTTCTTCTTACGCCCCGGCTGCAGGTGCTTTATCAGCCCGCTCCTCAGCTGCAATATCGGTTTGGGGCGGGCTTTTATGCGCAGCCGCCCTTCTATCGGGAGCTCCGGGCGATTGACTACCGGCTCATCCCTACACTGCGGGCTCAGCAGAGCTTCCAAGTGGTGGGCGGGGTAGACTACACCTTCACCTTATGGGGACGTCCCCTCAAGTACTTTGCCGAAGCCTACTACAAGTACCTCTGGGACCTCGTCCCCTACGAGATAGAAAACGTCCGCCTGCGCTATTATGGGGCTAACCTCGCCCGGGGTTATGCCTACGGCTTGGACATGCGCCTCAATGGCGAGTTTCTATCGGGGACGGACTCGTGGTTTAGCCTAAGTCTCCTTCGCACCCGGGAAAAGCCCGGCGAGCTGCCCTGGATGCGCCGTCCCAGCGACCAGCGTATCAGCTTCGCTTTTTACTTTCAGGATGAGCTCCCGACGAACCCCCTCTACAAGGTCAACATCCAGTTTGTCTTTGCGTCGGGGATGCCTTTTGGCGTGCCCCGTCAGCTTGAGCGGCGGACGGTCTTCCAGATGCCATTTTACAATCGGGTGGATTTGGGGCTGAGCCGGGTGATACTTTTTTCAGAGGGGCGCTGGATGCGTTCGCTGTGGGTAGGCATAGATGTGTTCAATCTCTTCCAGCGCTACAATGTTGTCTCCTACCAGTGGATAGCGGATGTGTATGGGGTACGGTGGGCGGTGCCGAACTACCTGTCTGCCCGGCTGGTGAATGTGCGGGTGATTGGGGAATTTTGAGTGAGGGCGCCGGCGATGGCAATGGCGATGGCGTCTGTGGCATGATGGTTTTTGGGGAGGGGCGTCTCCGGTAGAAGGTAGTGGGCGAGCCATGCGGCTACTTGGGCCTTGGTGGCAGAGCCTCGGCCGGTCAAGGCTTTTTTGATATCCGTGGAAGCGAGCATTTGGAGGCTTGGGGTGCCGCTTTCTTGCAGCAGGGCCCAAGTAACCCCTTGTAAAGTCCCTAAGAGGAGAGCACTGCGGATGTTTTTGCCGGCAAAGGGCGTTTCGGCGAAGACGCCTGCCACGTCTGACCTTAGGTGGGTCGTGATCTGTTCTTTGAGCCAGAGGCGATAGACTTCCAGGCGCTCCGCTACGGTACCAGCCGGTAAGTTGAGGACTTTCACGCTCTCCAGCGCCCATGGCCCTGAGGGGCTACCCGTAACTACCGCTATGGCTGCTGTCTGAAGTCCCAGGTCGACTCCCACCCACCTCATACTGGAATCCGCACGCCCCACACTGTGACGTCATCGACCTGTTCCTCTGCGTCGCCTTTCCATTCGCGCCAGATTTGATTGAGGATAGCGCGGCGCTTGGGCATGGAAGGCTCTAAGTAGGTCTCCATGATAAACTCCTTGAACCGCTTGGTGCCGAAGCGTTTGCCGTCGGGGCCGCCGGGCTGGTCTACCAGCCCATCCGTAAAGAGATAGAAGCAGTCGCCTGGCTCCAGCTGCACTTCATGCTGGGTGAAGAAGCGCTCTTCCTCGAGCTGCTCGCCGCCGATAGGTTTTTTGTCGGGTTTGATTTCGCGCAGGTCGGGGCCTTTGAGGCAGTAGTAGAGGGGGAGGTTAGCGCCGGCATAGACGAGCCGATGGGTTGCGGGGAAGTAAGAGACCAAGGCTATGTCCATCCCATCGCGGGAAGGGGTTCCCTCTTCCAGGTCTTGCTTGAGGGCCTGTCGCACCTCGATATGCAGGTCATGCAGGATTTGCGCAGGCTCCCACACCCGGCGCTTATTGATAATCTGGTCCAGAAAGATACTCCCAATAAGGCTCATGAAAGCACCCGGCACACCATGCCCTGTCCCATCCGCTACGACAATGAAATAGCGGTCCTCGTACGGGGCAAACCAGTAAAAGTCCCCGCCTACGCCATTGCGCTCTTTGGAGCGCCAGATGATGAAGTGGTTGTCTACCGAGGTAGGTATTGAGGAGGCTTTCTGGGGGAACGATATTGCGTTGGATGCGCCGGGCGTAACGGATGCTTTCCTGGATGTTTTGGATGGCCTCTTCGAGCTCCTGGGTGCGCTGGGCGAGCTCGCGATTGGCTTGCTCTAATTTTTGGGCATAGGCATGAGCCTGCTCTTCGATCACGGAGGCGGCGGAGGCGGCGACGCGCGCAGGAAGTTGACCTCATCGAGGCGCCACTCTCGTTTGGCATGGCGCTGCTCTACGCTGATGAGGCCTACGCTGCGATTCCCCACGCGGATCAGGGCATCCATCACGCTCATGATGTGGTTGGGCTTGAAGAGCGGGAGGGCCAGCTCTCGGGTACGCAAGTCAGAGAGCGCATCCGTGACAGCAATCACCTGTTCCAGTTCGAGGCTCTGGAAGTAGAGGGGATAGAGGCTGCGGTTGACGACACTGCCCACCTCGTGGAAGTGGGGTTCTTTTTCGGCGACGGCTACACAGCGGGCGAGATCGGGCTCCTCAAAGAGCCACAAGGCCACCCGATGCGTTTTGAGTGTCTGGAGCGTAACTTCCGCAATCACCTGGAAAGCTTTTTCAATATGGCCTTCGCGCAGAGCGGGGTGCGAGGCCAGGAGAGAAAGGGCATTTTGCTGTTCTTTGAGGCGAAACTCCTGCTCTTTTTGCTCCGTGATGTCGACGAGGATGTTGATGGTTTTGAGGAGTTTTTGGGTGCGGGGGTCGATGAGGGGGGTGCTGGCGAGAATCGCCCAAAAGGTTTGCCCGAGGGCGCCTTTGAGTTCTACTTCGGATTTCCAGACCTGGCCCTGGCGGATGGTGCGCCAGTGGCCCTGAATGAGGGAGAGCGGCTGCCGGTCGGAAAAGATCACCCCATAATGCTTGCCTTGCAGGTCCTGGGGGGTGTAACTTAGACTTTCCAGGAAGCTCGGGGAGAGGTAGGTGAGGGTACCGTCGCTATCTGTTTCAAAGAGCCAGGCGGCATTATTGAGGGCTTCCAGCTGAGCGGAGAGCTGCATTTGAGAGGAGCGGAAACCCTCGTTGCTGCGGCGCAGCTCCTCCGTACTGGCCCGCAGCATCTGCTCCTGTTCATAGGCAAGCTGGAGGGCTTTCTGGATTTCCTGCTCCTGCTGCTTTTGGAGGGTAATGTCAAAGCCGACCAAGATAAACTTGTAGAGTTCGCCTTCTGCGAGGTAGGCGGGGGTAATGGTTTGCTGGACCCAGAGGGGTTCGCCAAAGGCGGTCTGGTACTGGACGACCTCTTGCCAGATTTCGCCCTGTGATAGCTTAGTGAAAATGCGGTCCAGGACAGCAGGGTCGTCGGCTTTTCGGAGTTCCCGGTAAGAGTGGCCTAAGAGGTCCGATGTTTTGTAGCCAAAGAGCCGCTGAAAGGATTCGTTGATGTAGATGATGGTGCCGTCGGGGCGGAGTTCAGCTACGAGGGCGGCGGCGTTGAGCGCTTGAATCTGTCCGCGTAGCTCTGCCTGCGTGCGACGCATCTCTTCGGCGGAAGCTTCCAGCTCCTCGATGTTTTGTCGCAGCTCTTCCACGAGAGATTGGTTTTCCTCCAGAGACACGAGGAGTTGCTTTTCTACGAGGCGGCGATGCCCCTGCTGAAAGAGAAGCGCCGCCACTTTGGAGAGGATAAAGAAAAACTCCTTGTCTTGGAGGGGTTGGTTGGCTGGGGCTTCTATGAGGAAGGCGCCGACGAGGGTTTCGTCCATGAGGAGAGGGAAGGCGTAGAGGGCGGTCTGGGTAGCGGTAGCGATGGGGGCGAGGGGGGTTTCTGGCGCCGGGAGCGGCCCGAGAGGCTGTTCTGGACTGAGTTTTTCTCGGAGCCAGTTTGCTGCGTCTGCTGGGAGGTCTAAGGTATTGCTGTGCGTGAGCAGGGTGGGGTCGTACCTTTCCAGGCAGTGCAATCCTTGCCCTTCCTCGTCAAAGACCCAGAAACTATATCGGGCTTCGGGGGCGATGGTAGCGGCTACCTCGCTGATAGCGGATAGGCCTTCTATGACTTCGCCACTTTGGAGGGCGGGGTTGCGGAGGAGCGCAGCGAGACTCTCCCGCTGCCGCATGAGCCGCTCCAGCTCCACCTTGTGAGTCTGCTGGAGGCGGGAGAGTTTCAGGTGCAGGGTCTCTATCTCCTGCTGTAAGCGCTGGATGGTGTGCTCAGCTTGATTGAGCTGGCGCGCTAAGGCTTCTTTTTGGGTGCGTAGGTGTTCTACGGGTGCCACTGCTATCACCAGGCGCGGCTTTTCACCTCGCCGCAGCCGATACGGCAGAAAGTACACCACATAATCGCCCTTTTGGCCGGAAAAGATCTCCTGACGAGCTAAGCCCCCCTCCTGTAAGGCATCCCAGGCTATCCGAATGGGAAAGTCCTGCACGCGCTGCCACCCTTCCGCCCGTGCAATCGCCGCAAACTGGTCATTCTGAAAGAGAAATGCCCCTTCTGCATCCGCCTGCGCTAAGGGAAACGCATTTTGGAGGGCGCCCAGCTCCAGGCGCAGCTTTTCTATCTGCTCGCGCAGGTCAGCTTCCGTCTTTTGAAAGGTTTCGACAGTTTCTTGCAAACTGGCTTGGAGCTTAGCATTGTGGGCTTCCAGGCTTTCTAAGGTTTCTCGGNTGGTTTTGAGTTTTTGCCAAGATTCGCCCAGGAGGGTGGACCATTCCGTGTCTTCGGTGTCGGAGGCTTGGTAGTTAGGCCAGGCTTCTACGAGGGAGGAGAGGCCCTGCCATCGGCGAAGTAGGTGGTTGTAGGCTTCGGATAGGGGTTGGAGGGAGCCGGGTAGAGGAGGCATTTTTTCGCCTTTGGTGATGGCGCTGAGTCCCCGGCGAAGGGCTTCTTCTTCGGCCCGGCCTACTCGGGAGACGACGATGGCGAGGAGGAGGAGCCATAGGAGCATGGCTATTCCCATGCCTATCAGCCACAGGCGCCGCTCTGCGCGATAACGCGCCGCTTCCTCTTTCTGGACCTCTTCGATGCGCGCCCGGGCCTTCCGAAAGGCTGTCTCTATATCGGACGTGGCCTTAGGCGCTTGGGAGAAGTAGCTTTCAATCACGCTTTGGAGAATGGCTTTGTCGGTGGGGTTTTTAGATAGGAGCTGCATTGCGCTCCTTAAGTTTCTATCCCACTCCAAAAGGGACCTTGCCAGCTCGCGGATATGAGCGGGCGTCAGGATGCCCTTGGCGTGCGGCTCTACGTCTTTTGTGAGGCGCTGTTGGATATTCACGTGGGGATAGAGGGTCGGGGGGAGGGTGCGCTCCAGAAGTCTGGAAAAGAGCTCCGCCTCGAAACGAAGCTGTAAACGCCATATATCGACTTCGGTTTCATTAAGGGCTGTTTGGAGAGCCACTACCCGAGGCTGAAATTCCTGGTAGTCCTTTTCCAGCCGGTAGAGGCCCACCCCACCCAAAAGAACTATGAGGGCCATCCCGAGAAGGCCTATTAGCGCCCAGCGCCGTACGCGCCGAATCCCTACCATGCCACTAAGTTAGGCATTTTCACGGGAGGGGCGCCTGAAAACCCAGTAAAAACTGCACCTTCCCTACTTGCCCGTCCTCGATGGGCCAGAATAGACTCCCCTCCACCGGTAGCCCCATTAGCCGGAATTTCAACCCGGTCCCCACACTTAGCAGAAACGGGCTGCGCAAGGTCTGCACGGAAATCACCAGGGGTGGCTTGTAGATGAATTCAGCATCGATGGGGTTTTTCTGAGAGAAGGGATTGCCGGTGCTCCAGACTGTGCCGGCGTAAAGGGCGATTTTCCATTCCAGGTTGTAGATAGGGCGGGTGGGCAGGATGGCAGGAGGGTTTACGGCCAAAAGGGGCACACGCAGCGCTACGTTTCCCATGAGCAGGTTTCGGCCACGTCGGGCATGGTACGGGTAGCCCGGTAGGGTGACGAAGGTATTGAGGTAGTAGCCTCCCACTGGCCCTAAGAGGGGGAGCTGCGAGCGGTTTAGCACCTCGTAGTTGACCCAGTCGGGAATGCCTCCCAGGAGAAAGTAGCGGGGGTTTGTGGGGCTTCCCAGGGCAGCCTGCGCAGATAGGTCGCCCACCAGCCAGGGAAGGAGCGGCTGGTGCCAGCTTCCCGCCGCCTGGATCACGCCAAAGCCGTTTTCGGCGCCGCGTCGGTACAGTTCAGCCTCCACTTTCAGGCTGCGCCCCCACCATAAGAACCCCTCCCGATAGCGGTAGTGCTGATAATGCGTCCCTACTCGCCCGCCTATCCAGAGCGCTTCGCCATTAGCGGGGGTTTGGTCCCGGAGGATCAGCACATAGCGCCGGCTATGCAGAAGAAGACCAGCTCCTGTCAGTTCCCACCTTCCCTGCGGTTCGAGGATAAGCTTCACGCCGCTTTCACCCGCCCAGCTAAGGAGCCGCAGGCCCTGCCCATAGCGCGTGGCAGAAAAGTAGTGCATTTGCCGATGGGCTTGCAGGTAAGGCTGCCACCATCCCACTCGCCGCCGAAGTCCCAGCCATAGGTCGGAGCTTCGGCGGTCTACATACGGCCGCCAGGCCCCCCACACAGAATACCGCCTCGAAAAAGTCTCTGCCCCCGTATGAATATGCAGGCCCAATCTCATGAGGGGATGAAGCACTGGCACCACCCGAATCCCCTGCCAGAGCCCCTGGGGCCGCATCCGCCCGGCGCTTTGTACCTGGAGCGAGTCTGGATAAAAGTACTTCCCCCGCTGGAGGGGCGCCACGATCTGTCGGCGATTCCGGCGGCGTGGCCGCTCATACTCCTCGTCAAAGTAGTAAAACGCGCCACGAGCTTTGCGAGGCGTATCTTGAAGCGTGGTGTCTACAGTAGGCTTGAGCGGGGGGGGCTGACTATACCGGCTAAGCCGCTGTAAGCGCAGTTGGATCCCCTCCGCCGCCATCGCGTCCGGATAGCTTGTCCCAGCCTGCAAAAGCACCGCCCACGATACGCTCCCTACGGCTTTTCGGTCGCTACTCCGGTAGTACAGGTAATAGGCTTTATCCCCGCTCCAGCCAATCCACCGGATAAATCCGGGTATTCCCCATGCGCTGGGATACAGGGTATCAGGCGTTACGATCCACGGACGCCACCATCCGCTTAGATTCTGCGCGGAAATAATCGTGTCCCCGCGTTTGAGCCAGCCGCCCCCCCAGTCATGCAGCGCTTCACGATAGGCCCATAAGCCAGCCCCCTCTGCCCAACCGTAGGGTTGCCAAACTGCCGCGTACCCACCCCGCCCTAAGCTATCTGCTTGCCAGAAGTAGGAAAACGTTCGGCCCAGCCAGAAAACATCCTTCTTATCGCCGGGGCTCTGCGTAAGCGCTCGCAGACGCTCCCGCCGTATATCGTACGCGTACACCTGGGCGGCTGCATCCTCCCACCCCACTAAGAGTATCGTCTCTTCATCCTGCCAAGAGAGGCTTTGTATGCCTTTCAGGGAGAGCGTGTGCCGCTTAGCTCCCGTTTCACCGGCGGGATTCCAGACCCATAACACAGCACTGCTGGGGGTATAACTTACCCAGGCTATCTGTCCCTGTGGCGAATAGCCCAGCGGGAGCCCTATCTCATAAAACCCGTAATATTCCCCGCTCCCTATCCATGGGAAGCCCCCCGGTAGACGAGTCCAGCCCCTCTCGGTAGAAAAATACCAGTATTCCACCCGGTTGGCCTTCTTCTCCCACGCTGCCACTGCCAGCTCATCTTTTGAGGAGACTGTCGCCGAAATGATCTCTAACTTGCCCATATTCAGCAAGTCATCCTTTGCCGGGGACAGGGCCTCTCGCTGGAAGGTGCCTAAAAATTCCAGCCACTTTTCGGTCATTTCCTCCTCAGTGATATTCAGAGTCAGAGACAAGGCCTCTGAAACTTGCCGCGTGAGCTGAACCATATAAAGCAGGTCTATCAGCTTTTTCTGGCCGTAAGTGCGATACAGCCAGTACCAGATAGCCTTGTAGAGGGAGCGGTAAGTGGGGGAGGGTTCGGCTTCCCGTTGCCAGAGGCGCTTCAGATGCTGAGGATGTTCCATGGAGAGGCGAGCTCGGTCAGCAGTTGTCCATCCTTCTCCCCAGAAGAATGCAAATCCCCATAAAAACCAGTCTGGTAGGTAGAGGAGGGTGCGATTTTGAAATCGCACGCCCCTGCCGTAATAAAACTGTGTGAGAAAGAGGACGGCTACCTCACTGCGCACCTGCCCTACAAAGGCTGGCTTATCTGTAAGGCGAGCTATCTCGGCGAGGTTTGGGGGCGCGCTCAATGCGCTGGAAACTTTCCAGCGTGGTGTATGACCATAGCTATACAGGGTCGGGTGCAGGCGAAGGGCGACTTGCCCCTCCGGTTGATAATCAAAAAGGTGCACGAGCTCCTCATAGGCATCCCGTGCATAAAGTATAGCCTCTTTAGCTAATCCTTCCTGGCCGGCCATGTAGTAAACTACTATTGGCCCACTCTCTAAGACGTACCAAGGACCGGCGCCCCCCCCTTCATATCTCGGCGGGGAGAGCATCCCCTGCCCCCAGAGTAACCCTGTCCAGCTCACTACCAGCAGGCTTATGCCCCACGCGCTTGCCACTACCCAAAATAAACGAATTTTGCGCCATGCGAACTTCCCTCGCCATTCTGGCGCTCGGCTCTCTTCTCTGGTGCCAGAAGAAGCAAAAAGAAACAAACGTTCCCATGCCACAGGCAGCCAAGGTAGACTCCACCGCTATCAAAATATACCAGCAAGCGGTGCAGTATAATGATCCGCTCACCAAAATTTATGCGCTGCATCACCGCATAGCTGCTGAAGGGGCTTCCTTTGGTCTTCTGGATAGTGGCACAGGCGTACTTTGAGGCGGGTTTTTATCGGCAAGCTATTATGGTGGTAGATGAGATTCTCCCCCAGCAGCCTCGAAATGCCACGCTCGCTGAAATCAAAGCGCTGAGTTATTACTACCTCCAGGACTTCAAAAAAGCCATAGAGGCCTACGAAAAGCTGTATGAGATTACGAATGAGCCTCTCCACCTCTATCAGGTTGTCACGTTGCAGTTCAACCTTCAGCGTTATGGGGAATGCCAGGCTAATATCGATCGGCTTTTGAACCTTCCGGAGTCGGCGCAGGCGCGGGTGCGTATCACCACGCCCGAAGGCCAAACCCAAGAAATCCCCCTGCGCGCCGCCGCCTATAATGTGCGGGGAGTCATCTACCGCCTCCAGAAAGACTACCCAAAAGCCAAAGAAGCCTTCGAAAAAGCCCTTCAAGTCGCTCCCGAGTTTCTCTTAGCTAAGGGAAATCTGGAAGATATGCAAAAAGAACTTTCTGCACAGCCGCCCGGTAAGAAGAATTAGTCTTCTTACCGCCTATCATTTTTATGAGCATACTTCAGCAGGCAAGGGTTTTGATTACGAGTGTGCCTTATGCGGCATTTTTGCTATGGCCAACGATCTACCTGTACTACGCAATCTATTTGTATCAGCCGTATGTGGTATTCCTGGCCCAATTGCCAATATATATGCTGACTAATCTCATTGTTTACGGTCTATCTTACGTGCTGACTGGCTCAAAAGAACGGGCCACTCTGGGAAGTGCCGTATTTTTTATCACTAATCTTGTGCTTATCCGTAGCGGGACGCAGCTTCCGCTGCTTCGGACCTTGCATGAAGTCTGGAATGTGCATCCCGAAGCCCTGGCTATCCCGCTTCTCACTTTGCCGCTTCTTCGGCTAATACAGATCGGTCAGCGAGTAGCACATTTTATTCATTTATCTGTTTTAGCAATGACCATTTTACCACATGCTCGTTTGGTTATTCGCCAGGTTCGAAATCATTTTTATCTTCATAAACCTTCACCCACGGCCTGTCCGGAAGCGGCCTTGCAGGACAGTACCTTTCGCTATCCAGACATCTACTGCTTGGTTTTTGATGCGTTTGGTGAGCCGGATACGCTTGAGCGATACTTGCATTTATCCTTCTCTTATCCGGATAGTCTTTTGCAGAAAGGCTTTCTTCTTTCCTCGCTTTCCCTTCCTTATAATGCCACAACTCATGCTCTGTATTACTTTTCATCGCCGGATAAGCTACTCCTTTCACCGCCTGA
>JGI24185J35167_1000947_pt1 | contig 13120 bp, 11 predicted proteins | sample YNPBryunderm2012_FD_35167 | JGI IMG/M metagenome (IMG submission 35167) | reverse complement strand
GGCGTTTTTACCCAGGTCTAAGTTACTAATCGTCATGGTCTATCCGGCAGGTACGCAGCGCGTCTGCCCATTGGGCACAATCGGATTCTTTTCATTGAGAGGAATGCACCCATCACAGGTCGGCGGGGGGCGGTGCAGGTGGTGGACACTGCGCCACGATAATGCCCAGCAGCAGAGAGAGGAGGCTAAATACGCGTGTCATGTGGCAGTACACGAAAAATTTCCTTGCACAGTTGCAAGAGGTCACCACCGCCATCGCCACGTCAGCGCTACCTGCCGGATAGGCATGGGGTAACCACTGATCACCGCATAACTCTGCTTAGCCCACCGGCTCAGCTCCAGCACTAGTACACTCGAAGCAAGCGTGCACTGCACTTTGAGCGAATGGAGCTGGTAGGCGGATAAACGGTTGAGCGCGCCGGGCGCTAAGCTAATAGGGCGTTCGCTTACAAGCTCTATCTGATAGCGTGCTTCTAACCATTTCAGGCGACGGCTCAGCCAGAGGGTAGCTATCCAGGGGGGCACATAGGGCAAAGGGCGTCCCGCTGTTACGGAAAAATCCTGTGCGCGGGTGTAGGTGAGCGCGAGGCGCCCCTGGGTGTGGGGGGTCGCGTAGCTGAGGTGGGTTTCTACGGCGAGGGTACGGACATAGCCGAGGTTATAGGCCTGCCAGCGCACTGGCGAGAGCGGGACAGTGAGAATGCGGTCTCTGACCCAGGCGGCAGTCAGGGCGCTGCGGAAGGACCAGGCCTGCCATTTGTAATGCGCGTACCCCTGCACCTGATAAAAGCGTTCTGGCCGAAGGTCCCACCGCCCATACCCGATCCAGTAACGTTCATACAGGGAGGGCCACCGCACGCCTTGCATCGCTTCGAGGCCCCAGGTCTTTCGCTCTATGTGGAGGAGAGCGCCAGGCAGGGGCTTGAAACGTTGCAGCCAGCTTAGCCGGCCCTCCGCCCGATACTGCCACCCGCGCCAGGTTCCCTGCGCCTGTATCCACAGCGCCGCCTCCCCCTGCCGAATCCGCCCTATTGGCACAAAGCCTATCCCGATGCGGGGACTGTGTAGTTCGTCTACGGCCCCATAGAGAAGGGCCGTAATCTCCTGCCCCTTCCACCGCCATTCTCGCCGCAGGATAGCCTGCCCACTATACTGCCGAGTAAGCGAAAAAAGCCCTATGTAATCCCGGTAGCCAAGCTGGCTATAATGCCCTTGGACGCCCACAGCCCATTTTCCGCGATACCAGAGGGTGGGCAGGAGTTGCCACTCACGCAGGTGCTCAGGGGGAAGGCGTGGCCCCGTAGGACCTATGGGGCCAGGCACCTCCTGTTCGCTACCAAAGCTCCAGAGGGTAGCTTCCCAGGCTCCCCGAGCCAGCACCATTCCCGACCGCAGCAGGCGATAGGCAGCAGACGTCATGCGTCCCTTTGCCGGAGCGTCATACGGGTATCGATTGAGCGTCGTGAGCGCACCGCCATGCCAGATGAAGTGCGCGCGTCCCATAGCACTTTCTACGGCGGCCTCGCCATAACGGCNTAAGCGACCTTCTCCCCATGCCACGGGCATGCCTGGCCGAATACGAAGGTCTATCCGTCCCGCCCCGCCGGGATGGTGTGCCAGTTCGCCCCGCCCGGAATAGGTTATCTCCGAAAAGCCCCCCAGAAAGTACGGGGCGATGTTCACGATTCCCAACTGGGGCTGCCGAATAGGAAAGTCCTGAAAGGTGATAACCGTGAGGGTAGGCGAAAGCCCCCGGAGGGAGACGGTTTTGAGGGCACCTTCTCCCCCATAATCCCGAATATACAAGCCCTCCACCTGCGACAGAAGCTGGGAGAGGTGACTACCCGCCACCTTCCAGCCACCCAGCGAGTCCACCCGCCAGGTGTACAGCCCGAGTGGCCGCTGCGCCATGATCACCACCGGCGCCAGCTCAGCACTATCCCGCTGCGCCCACCCTAATGCGCTCCAACCAGCAAGAAGGAGGATGAGCCCCCCAAACCAGCCTATTCCCTCAGGCTGCGAGATACGGAGCCAGCACCAGCGCCACAATGCCCGTGAGCTTCACGAGAATATTCATAGAAGGGCCAGAGGTATCTTTCAAAGGATCGCCCACGGTGTCGCCAGTTACAGCGGCCTTATGCGGATCGGAACCTTTATAGTAGGTCTCTTTACCAATGGCGACGCCTTTCTCAAAGGTTTTCTTCGCGTTGTCCCAGGCCCCACCCGCATTGCTCTGGAAAAGGCCTATGAGAACGCCACTCATCGTTACCCCAGCCATATACCCCCCTAAAACTTCGGCCCCAAAGGAAAGCCCAATCACCGCCGGAATCACCAAGGCCAAGGCCCCCGGTAGTACCATCTCCCGAAGCGCCGCCCGGGTAGAAATCTCCACGCAGCGCTCATATTCTGGCTCCGCCTTCCCCTCCAAAAGCCCCTTGATCTGCCGAAACTGCCGCCGCACCTCCTGAACCATATCCATAGCCGCCCGCCCCACCGCCGATATCGCCAGCGACGAAAAGAGAAATGGCACCATGGCGCCTACCAGCAAAGCCCCAGCACCGGCGCCTTGTAAATATCTATCCGGTCAATCCCCGCTACGCCTACGTAAGCCGCAAAGAGCGCCAGCGCCGTCAGCGCCGCCGACGCAATCGCAAAGCCCTTTCCCATAGCCGCAGTCGTATTGCCCACCGCATCCAAAACGTCCGTCCGCCCCCGCACCTCGTCCGGAAGGTCCGACATCTCCGCAATCCCCCCAGCATTATCGGCTATCGGCCCAAACGCATCGATCGTCAACTGCATCGCCGTCGTACTCATCATACCCGTCGCCGCAATCGCCACCCCATACACCCCCGCTAAATAATACGCCCCTACAATCCCCGCCGCCATCACCACCGCCGGCAGCGCCGTGGACTCCATCCCTACCGCTAACCCCCCCAGAATATTCGTCGCATGACCCGTAAGAGACTTCTGCACAATCGTACGCACAGGCCGCTTCCCCATCCCCGTATAATAGTCCGTAATCCAGCTCATCAACGCCCCCACCACCAGCCCCACCACAATCGCCCCATATATCTGAATTCTATTGAAGAGTTCGCCCCGTAAACTCAGACCTTCCGCCGGCAAAACCCACTGGACCAGGGGATATGCAGCTATCACCGTTAGTAATATAGCGCCCCAGTTGCCCAGGTTGAGCGCATTCTGCACACCCCGCGCATCCGCCCCCTCCCGCACCCGCACAAAAAACGTCATCACGATAGAAAACAGCAGCCCTGTCCCTGCCAGAATTAGCGGCAGAACTACCGGGCCCCAGCTTTGTAGCGAAGCCACCATCTCCTGCCCCAGCACCATCGTCGCCAGAATCGTCGCCACGTACGACCCAAAAAGATCCGCCCCCATCCCCGCTACATCACCTACATTGTCCCCGACATTATCCGCTATCACGGCGGGGTTGCGCGGATCATCCTCAGGAATCCCCGCCTCAATCTTCCCCACCAGATCAGCCCCCACATCTGCCGCCTTCGTATAAATCCCACCCCCTACCCGGGCAAATAACGCTATACTCTCCGCCCCCAGCGAAAAACCCGTCACCACCTCAATCACCCGCCGCAGCGTCGGACTATACCAGTCTCCATCCATAAACAGCGCCGCAAACAGCACAAACAGCCCCCCCAAACCCAGCACCGCCAACGACGCCACCCCTACCCCCATCACCGAACCCCCATGAAACGCTATCTGAAAGGCTCGGGCTAAGGAGCCCCGGGCCGCCTGCGCCGTCCGCACATTCGCCTGGGTCGCTACCCGCATCCCAATATACCCCGCCAACGCCGACGTAACCGCCCCCACCAAAAACGCTACCCCAATCAGCGGATGCGACGACACCTCACCCTTCCCAGATAGCGTCCCTAAATACGCTAAAAGCCCCGCCACTATCACCGCAAACACCGCCAGCACCCGCCACTCCGCCTTCAAAAAGGCTAATGCTCCCCGAGCAATATAACTCGCTATCCGCTCCATCCGCTCCTCCCCCACCGCCTGTCCTCTCACCCAGCGAATCCGCCACAACATAAACAGAATACCTGCCAAGCCCAGCCCTAACGGCACAAAAACTTTCACATCCATACCGGCGGCAAAAATACAGCATTCGCCTCCGATACCTCCCCATCCCGCAGTTCCCCCACCGATGCTCTGTGCCCTCGGTGCGCTGCGCCACCTATCTACGGCGTACTTTTGTGCTGGTGATTCTCTCCGCACAGGGTCTCTCTAAAACCTACGGCAAGCGCCAGGTCGTCCAGAATGTCTCCCTCTCCGTGCGCGCCGGCGAAATTGTCGGCCTCCTCGGCCCCAATGGCGCCGGCAAAACCACCTCCTTCTATATGATCGTCGGTTTCATCCGGCCAGATGCCGGCGAAATCTCCTTCAATGACACCCCCATCACCCACCTCCCCATGTACAAACGCGCCCAGATGGGCATCGGCTACCTGCCCCAAGAAGCCTCCGTCTTCCGCCGCATGAGCGTCGAAGATAACCTCCGCACCATCTTAGAACTGCGGGGCGACCTCTCCAAAAAAGCCATTCAGGAACGCATCGAGCAGCTTCTGGACGAATTTACGCTCGGCCACGTCCGAAAAAGCCTCGGCCTCCAGCTCTCCGGCGGCGAACGCCGCCGCACCGAAATCGCCAGAGCCCTCGCCAGAGAACCTAAGTTTCTCCTCCTGGATGAACCCTTCGCCGGTGTAGACCCTATCGCCGTAGAAGAAATCCAAAACATCGTCCTCCGCCTCGCCAATCAAGGCATTGGCATCCTCATCACCGATCACAACGTCCACGAAACCCTCAGCATCACCCACCGCGCCTACCTCCTCCATGAAGGCGTCATCCTCAAAGCCGGCTCNGCCGAGGAGCTTGCCAACGACCCCCAGGTCCGAAAAGTCTACCTCGGCGAAAAATTCCAGCTCCTCCGATGAGGCCCAGACCCTCCCTCCTCAGCACCCTTCATCCCCTCCTCACGCCCCTGTACCCACTTCTGCGCACCCCTTACAGAGCCATCACCCGCCTGTATCAAGACCCCATCACCCCCCAGAAAAAATGGCTTCGTTACCTCCTCACCAGAGGCGCCCAGACCATCTACGGGAAAAAATACGGTATCACCCCCACCTGGAGCTATGCACAGTTTCAGCAAAACCTCCCCGTGGTGTCGTATGAGACGCTCTACACCTTTATTGAGGAAACCATGCGGGGGAAGCCGGATGTCGTATGGCCTGGCCGTATCCGGTGGTTTGCTAAGTCCTCCGGCACCACCAACGACCGCAGTAAGTTCATCCCTATCGCGCCGGNAACCCTCTCCTACAATCACTTCCGGGCTGCGCGCCAGCTTTTCGCCACTTACCTCACCCGCTTCCGGGACGATACCCGCCTCCTCGCTGGAAAAATACTCGCNATCGGNGGCAGCCACACTATTAGCCACTTAGGACCCCATGCCCGCTACGGCGACCTAAGCGCTGTCCTCATTGAAAATACCCCCTGGTTCTACACCTGCTTCCGAGCCCCAGAAAAGGCCATCGCCCTCCTACCCGACTGGAACACCAAAGTTCACCGCATGGCCGAAGCCATCCTCGGCACCAACCTCACCGGCATCGCNGGCGTCCCCACCTGGACCGTCGTNCTCTTCGACGAAATCCTCCGTCGCACCGGCGCCAGCCACATCTTAGAAGTTTTCCCCGACATGGAGGTCTTCTTTCACGGCGCGGTGAGCTTCACCCCCTACGAAAAGCTCTTCCAGCGCTACCTCCCCTCCCCCCGCATGCGCTACATGGAAATCTACAACGCCTCCGAGGGATTTTTTGCCTTTCAGGATCAAGCCCACACGAAAGACTTGCTCCTCCTGACTGACCATGGCATCTTCTATGAGTTTATTCCCTTCTCTGCCTGGGAAAGAGGCGACTGGACGGCCATTCCCCTTGAAGCAGTCCAGGTCGGTGAAATCTATGCCCTCGTCATCACGGCGCCCGGGGGGCTGTGGCGGTATCTGATTGGGGATACCGTCCGCTTCACCAGTACCCAACCTTACCGCCTGCGGATCGTAGGACGCACCCGCCACTTCATCAACGCCTTTGGCGAAGAGGTCATGGTGGAAAACACCGATGCCGCCATCCAACGCGCCTGCTCCGAAACCGGCACCCTCATCCGCGACTATACCGTCGCCCCCCTCTACTTAGAAGCTGGCCAGCGGGGCGCCCACCAGTGGCTGATTGAGTTCATCACCCCCCCCGCAGATCTCCAAGCTTTTGCACAGGCCTTAGATAAAGCCCTTCAAGCTATTAACTCCGACTACGAGGCCAAACGGACCGGCGACCTGGCCCTCGGTCCCCCGCTCATTGTTCCCATTCCGCCCGGTACCTTTGAGCGCTGGCTATCTCAGCGCGGCCGCCTTGGCGGCCAAAATAAAGTCCCCCGCCTTAGTAATACCCGTGAATATGTGGAAGCCATTCTCGCTCTTCTGCGCGATAGGGGTGAGCCTACTGGCGTGTAAAAGCCAGCGCTCCCCCTGGCCCGCCGAGGCCCCCATCCCCATGGACACGGCCGCTATCATCCTCGCCCAGCTCTACCACAAGCGCGCCGCCCTCAGCGCGGAGGGCCTTCTCACCCCTTCTCACGACACCCTCTGGCATAGCTACACCAAAGCCGTCTTAGATAGGTATCAGGTCTCAGAAACCAGCTGGGACAGCCTGCGCAAAGTCCTCGGACGCCACCCTAAGGCCATGACCGCCCTCGCTGAAACCACCCTCGCCCGCTTAGGCCGGTAAAAAAACAGTTGGGCGCCCGCCACTACGACGAGCGCCCAAGGCTATAATGCGTGAGAGCGCTTTATTCCAGCACCACCAGCCGGGCTTTGTAGCTTTCCTTCCCTGCCAAAAGCTCTACGATGTATATGCCTGCTGGCAGCTGGAGGTCGGCCGTATGCTCGCCAGGGAAGAGGACTCCCATGTCTCGCTCATGCACTACCCGCCCGCTCGCATCCAAGGCACGCACCCGCACCGGCACCGAGTAGGTCGTCGTAAAGCGCACCATCGCTACACCCCAGGTCGGATTCGGCGACAAAACTATACCACCCTGCAGGGCAGACTCTATAGCCGTAGAGGTGTCGACAACATACACAGGCCCATAGTAAAGCGAAGTATCCGAGTATAAGGGTTGGCCAGTAAAAGGAATCGTCGGCATCAGATCGGCAGTGTCCTTGTTACCGGCGTCGTTGCCTATAGCATTTGAGGGGACAAAGGCTCGCAACAGGATATAAAGGGAGTCGCCCCCTGCTGGAGTAGGCTGTCTCCCCTTTATACAGGCCCGGACACATCCCCGCGGCGGAGAAGGCTGTCCCGAAGGTACGCCCGCCTCAGAAGGGGAGGGATTGCGGTACACCACCACCTGGACAGCAGGGGCACCACTTTGTACCTGCTTATAGCGAGGGTCTTGGTCAAATGCGAAGGCCCCATTCGCATAGCTCACTGGGGTAGAGGCCGTACCCTGTACCACCACATAATTATCCCCTCCTGCCATCCGCAGGCTATCTACAAAAATGGCATAATTGGGGTATAAAGTAAGGCCGAACCGCTGAGCCGTGTCCGGCAAGGTAAACTGAATGACTACTTCCGTGTCCCGTCCTACGGTCAAAGTGATGGAGTCGGGATCGAAACCCTGGGGTAAGATGGGCGAGCCAGAAATGCCACACCTCGCACACTGCGCATACAGGCCATACAGGCCTACGACTAATACGACTAACAGTCTCATATCGGGACAAAAATAAGACATTTTTCTCAAAGTCAAGCGGCTGCAAAATCCAGTACCGACTTTCCGATTTGTTGTCCCCGCCACATGTCTACCAGAGCTTGGGGGAGGTCTTTTGCGGGATACAGCCGACCGATGTAGGGCCGTATGCGGTTTTGCTGGACGAAGCTTAGGAGGTTCTCAAAGTCTGTAGGGCTTCCCATGGTGGAGCCGATGAGGTGCTGTTGTCTCCAGAAGAGGCGGCGCACGTCGAGGCGGGGCGGATTGCCCCGGGTAGCGCCGTATATCACATAGCGCCCTGCGGGCGCCAAAAGCTCCTCAAAGAGCTTCTGGAATACCTCGCCCACTACCCCATCTACAATCAAGTCAAAACTGCCCGCTCGCTTTCGGAGGGTGGATACCCAGTCTGCTTCGGTGTAGAGGACGCCGCCCGANGCGCCTAACTGCTGGGCAATCTGGAGTTTCTCGGGCGTGGAGGTCGTTACCCAGACTTCTGNGCCTGCGGCTACCGCCAGCTGGAGGGCCCATAGAGCGACCCCGCCCCCAATGCCCGGAATGAGCACCTTTTCCCCTGCCTGGAGTTTTCCTTGCACGAGAAGGGCGCGATAGGCGGTAAGTCCGGCCAGGGGCAGGGCGGCCGCTTCTTGGGGGGACCAGCCCTCTGGTGCCTTATACACTTGGCTCGCTGGCACATCTACATGCGTAGCAAAGGTCCCCGCGGTTGGCATGCCTAAGATGTGGTAACTTTCTCCTTGTACTCGCTCATCGCTTCCCCACTCCAAACTGGGGTTGATGAGCACCAGCGAATTTTCCCAGCGGTTTGGGGTATCTGGGCCGGTAGCCACGACCCATCCCGCCCCATCCGATCCCAAAATCACAGGATACTGAATGCGCGGATANAGCCCTGCCACAATCCACGCATCGCGGCGATTGAGCGCTGCTGCNGCCACCTGTATGCGNACCCACTTNGNAGGAAGGGGTTTTTCGGGCACAGGCTCCCAGCTAAGCACCTTNGCCCAGCTCTTTTCCACATCCTGCTCCCATCCCGCAGGTAAAGGCCCCTTAAGCACCCATGCCAGCATACTGCGAAGGTTGGTATTTTTGCCCAACTTATGGACCTTTCTGCCGTGGAAAAGGCGATCTTAGAAGCCCCGCTGTCTACGCCCGAAGACCTCCTATCCTTCCAGAAAAACTTCCTCAAAAAGGGCGGCGTGCTGGATGGCTATTATGGTCAGCTTCGCACGCTGCCAGCTGCAGAACGGCCGGCGTTTGGGCAGGCGCTGCAGCGTCTGCGGGTACTGGCCGAGGAGCGCTTTCAGGCAGCACAGGTGCATCTACGCGCCGCAGAGGCTATCCGGCCTACCCTCACCGACCCTACTTTCCCGGCCTTTACTATTTCGCCGGGGGGCCGCCACCCCCTCTCCCTCGTAGAAAGCCAAATCGTGCATATTTTCTCCCGTATTGGCTTTACCCTCGCGGATGGCCCCGAAATCGAGGACGACTGGCACAACTTCTCTGCGCTCAACTTTGAGCCGGATCACCCTGCCCGAGACATGCAAGACACTTTCTTTATTGACCCTGCGCGGGGGCTTCTGCTGCGTACCCATACCTCTACTATTCAGGTTCGGGTGATGGAGCGTCAGAAGCCCCCTATCCGGATTCTGGCGCCGGGCCGAGTCTACCGCCACGAAACCATCTCCGCCCGCGCCCATGTGTACTTTCACCAGATTGAAGGCCTCTACGTGGCGGAAGGCGTCTCCGCTGCCGACCTCAAAGCCACCCTGGAATACTTCGTGCAGGCCTTCTTTGGGCCGGATACCCCCGTTCGTTGGCGCGCCTCCTACTTCCCCTTCACCGAAATGAGCGCCGAACTGGATATCGCCTGCCTAATATGCCATGGGGAAGGCTGCCCCGTCTGCAAACACACCGGCTGGGTGGAAGTCTTAGGCTGCGGCATGGTAGACCCTAACGTCTTCCAAGCTTGCGGAATTGACCCCGAAAAATACACCGGCTATGCCTTTGGCATGGGGATAGAGCGGCTCGCCCAGCTCAAGTATCAGATTCCAGACCTACGGCTTTTCAGTCAGAATCACTACCGCTTCCTCGCAAACTTCCAGGGCTATGACCTCCCTCCAAACTGAGCAGCTGCCCGAGCTCTGGGCCGAAATCCAACGGCTCTATCCCGCTCTCACCCCCAGCCCCGCGCTCCTACCCCTGATTGAAGCCGTCGATGCCTTCTACCGAAGCTACCACTACCCCCTTCTCATCGTTGAGACCGACGAAAAAGGTATCGTCAGCTATGTCAATGAAGCCTTTGCCAAACCCTCCGGGTACACCATAGAGGAGCTCTTGGGCCAAAATATCAACATCCTCCGCAGCGATGCCAATCCCTCTGGCTATTTCACCGACCTCTGGAATACCATCAAGGCCAATAGGCCCTGGCGTGGTATAATCCGAAATCGCACCAAAGACTATGAGCTTTACCAGATAGATCTTTTGATTTTGCCGCTGCCAGAGAGTGTTACGAGTGGTCAAAAGCGCTATCTCGGGATTGGGTACGACGTTACCCATCGGATGCCTGAGCAGCAGCGCTTAGAAAGCCTGGAAAAAGACTACATAGATGGCCTCACGTATGCGCGACGTATTCAGCGGGCCATCTTCCCGACCAATAATAAAGACCTGCAAAAGTACTTCCCCGAAAGCTTCCTCTTGACGCACGGGCGGGATATTGTAAGCGGGGATTTTTGCTGGATTATTCGCACGCCTATTGCCAATCGGACGATTTTAGCCGTAGCCGACTGCACCGGCCACGGCATCCCCGGCGGCCTGCTTACCATCATCGGCTACAACCTCCTCTCGCAAATCATTCTTTATAAGGGCCTCACCATTCCCGCCAAAATCCTCAGCGAACTCCACAAGGGCCTGCGCGAGTACTTCCTCCAAGACGAAGCCGAAGAGCGCTACGTCAAAGACGGCATGGAAATCATCCTGTGTAGCTTTGACTACGCCCTGGAAGAACTGCAATTTGCTGGGGCCAATCGCCCCCTCTGGCTCATCCGAGAAGGCGAACTGATAGAATACAAAACCGACAAAGAATCCATCGGCGGCGAAAAGCTAACGGAGGATATTGAGTTTACCCACTATGAAATCACGCTCCAACCCGAGGATCGGATTTACCTTTTCACAGATGGGATTACGGACCAGTTTGGCGGGCCGCAGGGAAAGCGCTTTGGCACGCCACGCCTACGGCAGCTCCTCCTGGAAATCTGGAAAGAACCCAGCATGGCCCGCCAGCGCGCTTTATTCAATAACGTCTGGAAACGCGAATGGATGGGCGATAATCCTGCCACCGATGACGCCACCCTGGTGGGCCTGCGCATTACGGAATAAGGCCCTCCTTATAGGCTTAGGGGCCCTATGCCTCCTCTATGGGCAGGGGGAAGCCTTTCAAGCACCCGTACCCCCCTTTGAAGGCCTTATCTCCTACAAGGTAAAAATCAAAGGTAAACAGGCCGCCATTCTCCAGGAAAACGAGCCCCACAACCGCATGGATTTGTATATCCAGCAAAACCGCTTTATTGTCAATGAGCATGGCGGAGCCAACCCCGTCACTCGCATCTATGACCCTGATCGGGATCGGCTATTCGTGCTGGACCCCCGCTTCAAAATCGCCTACATGCATGAGAAATATCGCAAAAAGCCCAAAAACTACCCAGCCACCTACACAGGCCAGACCGACACCGTTTTAGGCATTCCAGTTTACGTCTTTCAAGTCAAGAAGCCGAATGAAGAGATACTGTACTACGTGTCGCCGAAATACCGAGTAAATCTCTCGCTCTTCCAGGGGAAAAAGCGGGCCTATGCATTCTTTCTCAATGATGGGCTATATGGGGCTATTCCACTCAAAATGATCCGCAAGCAGGAGGGCCTGACCATAGAAGTAACGGCTGTTAGTATCCGGCCGATGAAGTTAGACCCTGAGAGCATGAAAATCCCGAAGGACTACAAGATCGGGGGGTATGACCCTCGTCCTCGGTGAAAATATGCACCGGGTAGAACCGGTACCAGGGTGGTTTCGGCACACGCCCCGGGCTGCGCCCGGCAAGCTTGTGGTCGTCCTGACAGGCGCCGGCATTTCCGCCGAAAGCGGTCTAAGTACCTTTCGCGATAGCGGCGGCCTTTGGGAAAAATACTCCATCTACGAGGTCGCCACTCCAGAAGCCTGGGAGAAAAATCCCAGGCTCGTCTTGGACTTTTACAATGCCCGTAGGAGCCAGCTCGCCGAAGTCTCCCCAAACCCCGCTCACCTCGCTCTGAAAACCCTGGAAGCCCATTACACCCTCATCGTCATCACCCAAAATGTGGACGACCTGCACGAACGGGCCGGCTCCACTTACATCCTGCACCTCCATGGCGAGCTGACCAAAGCCCGCAGCACCAAGAACGAGAACCTCGTCTATGATATTGGCTACCAGCCTATTAGGCTGGGGGATACGTGTGAGGAGGGTTCGCAGCTACGGCCGCATGTGGTGTGGTTTGGGGAGGCGGTGCCGTTATATCCGATTGCGGAGGCGTGGGCACGGCAGGCAGATATCTTCATCGTCGTGGGCACGTCATTGCAAGTTTATCCCGCCGCTGGCCTCCTGGAAGAAGCCACCCACGCCAANCAGAAGTTCCTCATCGATCCAAAGCCCGTACGCACAGGACGGCGAGATGTGGAGGTGATAGCTGCACCCGCAAGCGAGGGCATGCAAAAAGTTTTAGAAAAGCTGGTCCCATGAGCCTTAGGCGATGGGGGACGTTTGTAGGGGGATGGCTCCTGCTGGTAGGATGTGCGAATATTCGGGCGCCGGAGGGCGGGCCGCGTGATATTTGGTCCCCCCGCCTCAAAAGTTGGGCGCAACGTTACGATCGAAAAGGCCGCCTGCGTTATACGCTGCGATGGAATGAGTTTTTAGACCCGGGAGGGGAAGCGCTCTCTACCTTAGTCTGGGTTAATCCCACACCCCAGGACAGTATGCCGGAGGTATGGCGGCGGATTCGGGGGAAGCGCCTAATAGTCAAGGTACCCGGACCGTATGCCGGGGGNATNCTCTGGATAGGNCCAGGGGCACGCGACTTCACCGAAAAGAACCCCGTATCGCCAAGGCCGCTTTTGCTGGATACATTAGGGAGGGTTTTGCGGTTACATCCGCCGCCATCCGGCAAACAGCCTGTNTGGCTCCTCGTGCNGGGCACAGNGGGAGTTTATCGGTTTCTCGCTGAGGGGGATAGCATTCAGATAGCGCATCTGCCGGATACAGCCGGGCCAGCGTACGCCTTTGAGGATGCGAATGGG
>JGI24185J35167_1000941_pt1 | contig 13137 bp, 12 predicted proteins | sample YNPBryunderm2012_FD_35167 | JGI IMG/M metagenome (IMG submission 35167) | reverse complement strand
ATCAGCAACGAGCCGGTGGAGCAAGTGTTCGCCGAGGTCAAAGCGACGCTGGAGCAGGAAGCAGAGCCGGTCAAGCGCGACCTGGCTGCGCTGGGTTAATCGTCCGTCATACAAAGCGCCGAGGGGATCGCCCTCGGCGCTTAATTTTTTGCGCAGGCCAAAGCGGCGCTCACGCGCACCACTGTGCCACCAGCAGATCGAGCGCCGTTACGTCGTCCAAGTTGCCGGTCTTGATGGCCAGGTCGGCCTGGAGCAGGGCGATGTGGGCGCGCTCTAGCTCGGCCATTGAGAAGCGGGTGGCCTGCTGGCTTAACTTGCGCGCCACAAAGGGGTGAACGCCGATCGCTTTCGCCAACTGATCCGGGCTGAGGTCAGGGTGTTCCTTGGTCTGGATCAAAAGGCGCGTCTGGCGGGCCAGATGAGACAGCACCACCAGTGGCGGTTCGCCCCGCGCCAGTAGGCTGCGCACAGCGCGGCTGGCCGCATCGGCGCTGCGCGCGCTGATCGCGTCAATGAACTTGAAGATGTCGGCGCTGTCCTCGCCCTGCACCAGCAACTCCACGTCGCGGCTCTCGATCCGCCGGCCCAGCGCATAGCTCACGAGCTTCTCCAGCTCGCTGTCCAGCTTTAACAGGTAATGGCGCGCGTCGGCATCGGCCTGCGTGCGGTCGCCGCTGCTTGCGCTGATCTTGCTGGCCAGCAATTGCGCGGCCTGTGGGGAGATGTCGCCGCCTTTGGCCTGCGCGCGCGCGGTAATCCAGCGGGTGGGGTCTGCCGGCGCAGCGTAGTGTTTCACTGTGCCCCCCAGCGCAGCGGCCTGCTTGATCAGCGGATGCGATTCGCTCAGCGTCGCATCCTCGGCGAAGACCAGCCGGGTGGTCTCCGGCATCGTCGGCAGGTATGCAAGTAACGAGGCAATGCTCTCTTCGCTCTTCTTCCCGCGTCCTTTGCCGCTGCCCAGCCCGCTCACCCAGTTCACGGCCACCACCAGCCGTTTCTCGGTCAGGAAGGGCATCGCGTCGCAGGCGGCGATCAGCTCCCTGAGCGTCGCGCCCTGTTCCAGTCGCGTGAAGTTCAGCGCGGCCAGGTCGGGATCGCCCAACTTGGCCTTCAACCTGGCAAGTTCTTCGTCACGCGCCAGCACGTCCGGGCCGTGGAAGACGTACCACATCCCTCTTCGCTACGGTTCAGTGATCAGGCCGGTGAACAGTATGCTGCCGGTGCTGGTTTCCTCGATGGCGAAGAAGAACGGCCGGTCAACTTGCATCACGAAGGGTTCTTCTATAGGCATAGCGGATGTGATGCCCATCTCTACGGAAGTCACGGCTGCGGCCTCTGTGCCGGCCTCGTTCACGTCCACGTAGGCCACATGGCGCACCTGGCTGATGAAGACGTTCGGAGGGATCGGACGCATGCCGGAGAAATCGGCTCGGCCGCCGTCAAACGCAGTGGCCATCCCCATCGCCTTAAGCGCCTCGTTGAGCTGTGCGTCGTAGCGCGTTGTGAAGCGCGGCAGATAAAGCTGCCCTTCCTTGACCGAGAACTGTTCGCGCCAGCTTTCCCAGTTCTCGATGCTGAGCTGGTCCATGAGCTGCGCCAGCGTCCGGTCCGCATCGGGCAGGATGATCACCATCCGCACGCCACCGCCGGCGTAGGGCAGGCGCACCGCTTGGAAGCCATCGCCCTTCAGGTACTCGAAATCATCTGAGCGATACATGGTGGGCAGTTCTTTGGTTGTGCCGTTCAGCAGGTAGAACGGCCGGTCCTGGGTGAATTCGGGGTTGAAGGGCGTCTCCCACTTGCCGTTGAAGTAGATCGCGCTCATAAGGAGCAGGATGGTCTCTTCGGGGATGCGCTCGACGACGGCAGGGATCTTGTCGTTGGTCTGGCGGCGCACCCATTCGTTGATCGTTTTGGGTGCATCAGGCTGGTCAAAGTCCAGCGCCTCGACCCTGGCGTCGTAGAAGCCCTGCGTGCGCTGGAGGAAATCGGCGTTGAACGCTACGCCGGCGCGCGCCCATAGCGCGTTGGCGATGGCGATCGTCGCGCCGGGTTCGTCGCGTACCAGCAACGCCTGAAGCGCAGCGAAGTTGCTGTTGACCGTTTCGAGGTCTAGCGTATTCAGATTGAGGGCCGATAACATGCTCTGCAGCGTCTCGCCGCGCGCGCCGTTGGCGGTCATGGCCAGGGCGATGGCAACGTTGGCCGGCGAGAGGAAGACGTTCTGTCCCGCGTCTTGCCGGCCAAGTTGGACCGTGAGTTCAAGCGCGAATTCGTTGACGGCCCGCAGGAAGGCCGGGTCAAGGCGCTGGGGCGCTCTTGGCTTGCCCGCACTGCCGGGCGTCTCAGCGGAAGTTGCAGTGGGCATAGGCTCCGCCGGCGGGGCAGTGGGCGCGGGCAGCGGCGCGCCGGCGCAGGCGCACAGCATCAAGGCCAAAACAGACGCTATCTGCCTCATATTGGGCAGTGTAGCAGAGGCAAGTTGTTTTGCGTGAAGGTCAGAAGTATGACGCGCCGCTGCGCCNATTGTGAAGAGGAGGGATGCTTTCTTTATGCGCTCATGCGCTCAGCCATGTAGGCTGCCAGGTCGGCCACCCGGCAGGCGTAACCCCACTCGTTGTCGTACCAGGCCACCACCTTCACCATATTGCCGCCGATCACCAGCGTATCCAGCGCGCTGAAGATGGATGAGCGCGGATCGCCTTTCAGGTCCATCGAGACCAGCGGCTCTTCGGTATAGCCCAAGATGCCCTTCATCGGCCCTTCGGCATACTCCTTCATCGCTGCGTTCACCTCGTCCTTGGTCACGTCGCGGCTCAGCAGCGCGGTGAAGTCCACGACCGAGACGGTGGAGGTGGGCACGCGAAAGGCCATGCCGCTGAACTTACCTTGTAACTCTGGGATCACCAGGCCGACCGCACGGGCGGCGCCGGTCTCGCTGGGTACGATGTTCAGCGCTGCTGCGCGCGCGTCGCGCACATCTTTGGCCGCCAAGTCCAGCAACCGCTGCGAGTTGGTGTAGGCGTGGATGGTGGTGAGGATGCCTTTCTCGATCCCGAACTTATCGAACAGCACCTTGGCCACTGGGGCCAGCCCATTGGTTGTGCAGGAGGCGTTGGACACCACGTGGTGTTTGGCAGGGTCGTATTTGTCGTGGTTCACGCCCATCACGATCGTGATGTCTTCCTTCTTGCCTGGCGCGCTGATGATCACCTTCTTTGCCCCTGCCTTCAGGTGCGCGCGCGCCTTGTCGGCATCGGTGAACAGGCCGGTGGACTCAACCACGATGTCGGCGCCCATGTTGCCCCAAGGGATAGCTGCCGGGTCTTTCTCTGCGAACACTTTGATCCGATCGCCGTTCACGATCAGGTCGCTGCCATCCACCGCCACTGTTCCATGGAAGCGGCCGTAGTTCGAATCATACTTGAATAAATGGGCATTGGTATGGGCATCCACCAGGTCGTTGATGGCGACCACGTCGAACTTATCGCGATGGTATTCAAATAACGCCTTGAGCACCTGCCGGCCAATGCGGCCAAAGCCGTTGATCCCGATCTTGATCTTTGACATGAAAGGTCTCCTTCCTGATGTGCAGTTTACGCGATCGGAGTATAAGCCTATCACACGTCGGCAGGCGATCGGTGCGTTCATAGCCAGAGACAGAACGCCGGATGGGCGACGGCAATGCCGTCGCTCACCTTGCTTTGCCCCTCTCCATGAATACATCCAACGCACCCCCAACATGGGAGTGCTCAACTTTGGAGTTGACTTGGCTCACTGACGTTTAAACCGCCGAGGCGCAGAGAAATAACCTCTGCGTCCTCCGCGGTGCGTGCTTCTTGTATCACCCTCAAGGCGCGCTCCCTAAACAACAAGTTAGCTTTTGCGAATGTTAGAATCCCATCCCTGCTAGGCGTATGGCAGAGCCTCAAAAAGTCATCTACTCGATGGTGCGCGTGGGGCGCGTTCATCCGCCCAACAAGCAAGTCCTCCGCGACATCTCGCTGGGCTTCTACTATGGAGCCAAGATCGGCGTGCTTGGGCTAAACGGGGCGGGAAAGAGCACGCTGCTGCGCATCATGGCCGGCCTCGACAACGACTACATCGGCGAGACGGTCCTCTCGCCTGGTTATACGCGCGGGTTGCTGGAACAAGAACCACAGCTCGACCCCAATAAAACGGTCAAGGAGGTGGTGGAAGAAGCGGTCCAGCCGCTCGTGGACCTGATGAAGCAGTATGAGGCGATCAACGAGAAATTCGCTGAACCTGATGCCGACTACGACAAGCTATTGGAAGAACAGGCCCGCCTGCAAGAGGCGCTAGACAAGCATGACGTATGGACGCTTGATCAGCGGCTGGAGGTGGCGATGGACGCGCTGCGTTGTCCGCCGCCCGATACGCCGATCCGCGTGCTCTCGGGCGGGGAACGCCGGCGCGTCGCGCTGTGCCGGCTGCTGCTCACCGAGCCGGACATCCTCTTGCTCGATGAGCCAACCAACCATCTAGACGCCGAATCGGTGAGCTGGCTGGAGCATCACCTGCGCGACTACAAAGGAACCGTGATCGCCGTGACCCACGACCGCTACTTCCTGGACAACGTGGCTGAATGGATCCTTGAACTGGACCGCGGTTACGGGATTCCCTGGAAGGGCAACTATTCCTCCTGGCTGGAGCAAAAGAAGAGCCGGCTGGCCCAGGAAGAGAAGGCCGACCTCAAGCGCCAGAAGACGCTAGAGCGCGAGCTGGAATGGATCCGCATGAGTCCCAAAGCGCGGCAAGCGAAGAGCAAGGCGCGCGTGAACGCCTACGAGANGTTGCTCTCTCAAGAAACCGAGCGCCGGCGCGAAGAGCTGGAGATTTACATTCCCCCTGGCCCACGGTTGGGTGACATCGTCATCGAGTTCGAGGGAGTGACGAAGCGCTACGGTGACCGCGTGCTATATGAGGGNTTGACCTTCAGCGTCCCGCCGGGCGCGGTGGTCGGCATCATCGGCCCCAACGGCGTGGGGAAGACCACCTTGTTTCGCATGATCATCGGGCAGGAACAACCCGATGCAGGGACGATCCGCGTGGGTGAGACGGTGAAGCTGGGCTACGTTGATCAAAATCGCCCACTCGACCCAGAGAAGACCGTTTGGGAAGAGATCAGCGGGGGTGAGGAATACATCCAACTGGGCGCGCGCAGGATGCTCAGCCGCGCCTATGTGGCCAGCTTCAACTTTCTGGGCAGCGACCAGCAAAAGAAGGTGGGTATGCTCTCCGGCGGGGAGCGCAACCGCGTGCATCTGGCCAAAGTGTTGAAGGAGGGCGCAAACGTGCTGTTGCTCGATGAGCCGACCAATGACCTGGACGTGAACACGCTGCGCGCCCTGGAGGACGCGATTGACCAGTTCGCCGGCAGCGCCTTAATCATTAGCCATGACCGCTGGTTTCTCGATCGCGTGGCCACCCATATTCTGGCGATCGAAGATGACGGGGAGGTGCGCTGGTTCGTTGGCAACGTCAGCGAATACGAGGCGGCCTATCCGCGACCCATACGCCGCCGGCAGCGCAAACTGCAACGCTAAAAGCGCTGCCCAACGCGACCGCGGCTAAACCTGAATGGGCTATGATGCGCTGAGCTTCTCATGAGGTCCGTTCACGTCATCCGTCTGCGGCGGCATCAGCAGCATACGCGCCGCTTTGGCCTTGGCTATCGCCTGGTGCAGATAGCGCTGCCGGCGCTGGCCTTGCTCTTCGCGCTTGTCGTCGCTATTCCCGCCTTCGGCGCGTTCGCGGCGGGCGCGGTATATGCCTCGCTCACGCGCGACCTGCCCGACCCAACCCAGATCAAGAAGGCAGAAGAGGATTTCCAGACGACGAAAATCTACGACCGCAACGGCGCGCTGCTTTACGAGATCATCGATCCCACCGGCGGGGACCGCCAGTGGGTTGAACTCAACGAGATCTCTCCCTACCTGATATGTGCCACGATTGCCATCGAGGACAAGACGTTCTATGAAAACCAGGGTTTTGACCTGCGCGGCATTGCGCGCGCGCTGGTGGCGAACCTACAAGGCGGCGCAACGCAGGGCGGATCGGGCATCACCCAACAACTGGTCAAGTCGGTCGTCCTTCTGCCCGAAGAGCGCGCCGGCCCTGGCCGAACCACCGCCGTGAAACTCAAGGAGGTGCTGCTCGCGGCGGAGGTCACGCGGCGATATACCAAAAATCAAATCCTGGAGTGGTATCTCAACACGAACTTCTACGGCAACCTGGCCTACGGCATTGAGGCCGCAGCGCGGGTGTATTTTGGTAAGCCGGCGCGCGACCTGACGCTGGCCGAGGCCGCGATGCTCGCGCATATCCCGCAATTCCCGAAACAGAATCCCTTCGATAGCCCTAATGAAGCAAAGTTTCGCCAGTTGCTGGTGCTCGAACAAATCGCAGAGCGCGCGTTGACAGGTGTCCCGGGCTGCGACGTAACCCCTCAACAAATCGCCGAAGCCAAGCTCGAGCCGCTGCGCTATGCCAGCCGGGTGCAGCGCTTTAATATCCAGGCCCCCCATTTCTCCGTATATGCCAAGGACAGGGCGATTGATCTGCTGGCCGACCACCTGGGGATTGGAACGGACACGGCGCGCCAGTTGGTCGAGCGCGGCGGCCTGCGCATCTATACCACGCTCGACCTGAACGTGGACAATCAAGCGCGCGCGATCGCCAATCGGCACATCGCCACGCTCCAGGCGCAGGGCAGGGACGTCAACAACGCCGCCGTAGTGGTGATCAAACAGGATTCGGGCGAGGTGATCGCAATGGTGGGCAGCCTGGACTACTTCAACGACGCGATTGACGGCAAGTTCAACGTCGCCCTGGGCTTGCGCCAGCCTGGCTCAGCCTTTAAGCCGATAACTTATCTTGAGTTGCTGCGCCAGGGCGCCTCGCCGGCTACCTTGTTCTGGGATGTGCGCACTGCGTTCGACGTGGGCGGCGAAGTGCCCTACATCCCGGAGAACTACGACCGCAAGTTTCACGGCCCGGTGTTGATGCGTCAGGCGCTGGCGCGCTCTTATAACATCCCCGCCGTAGATGCGCTCAACCGCGCCGGCATCGGCAACGTCATCCGGCTGGCGCACGTCTTGGGCATCACCGACCTCGACCGCGGGCTGAACTTCTATGGCCTGGCGCTCACGTTGGGCGGTGGCGAGGTCAAGTTGCTGGATTTGACTTATGTCTATGCCAACATCGCCAACCGAGGCACAATGGTCGGCGTGCCCAAGCCGGCGACCCAGAGAAAGGCTGGCCGGCGCGCGTTAGACCCGGCTGTTATCCTGCGGGTGGAGGATAGCAAAGGTCAGTTGCTCTACGCCTATCAGCCGGCGGCTGTCCCGCGCCTTTTGGGTCCGCAGAGCGAACAACTGACTTATCTGCTCACCAGCATCCTGGCCGACCCACGCGCGCGCGCGGCTGCGTTCGGCTATCCCTCTATGCTGGACCTCTCCGGGCCGCGGCCGGCTGCCGTCAAGACCGGCACCACCAACGATTACCGCGATAACTGGACGGTGGGCTATACGACCGATTTCACCGTCGGCGTATGGGTTGGCAACACGGACAATCGGCCGATGAGCCGAGGGGTGACTGGATTAACCGGCGCTGCGCCCATCTGGCACGATGTGATGGAGTATCTCCATCAGGGTTTGCCGATCCGTGACTTCCCTCGCCCGGAAGGGCTGATCACCCTGAGCGTGTGCCAGATAGACGGCCTGCTGCCGAATGGGGTATGCCCCACTGTCAGTGAACTCTTCATCCCTGGCAGCGAGCCAACCCAGCAGAGCACAATGGTCCAGCTCTTTCCAATCAATAAGGAGACCGGCAAGCTGGCCCTGCCCGGCACGCCGCCTGAGTTGGTAGAGACACTGCCGATGTATGTCTTCCCGCCACAGGCTCAGGATTGGTATGCTTCGTTGAGCGAGGAGGAGCGGGCCAGTCTGCCACAAGCGCCGGCGGACTTTGACACCCGCTTTGGCGGGCTGGTGAGCAGCGCCGAAGTCGCCATCGTCTATCCACTGAACGGCGGCTATCTCAGTCCGCTGCTGCCCACGTTTGACCCAAATGCCCCTCCCGACCCGAACACCGGACAACCCGTGCCAGCGACGCCGCCGGGCATCGTCCAGATCCGCGGCAATGCGCGCGGCGACGTATGGGCCGCTTATCGGGTGATGTTTGCGCCTGGCTGGGCGCCAGGCGCAGATCAATGGATACAAATCGGCCCCGACCATCCCGAACAGGTCGTGGGGGGCGTGCTGGAGAACTGGGATATTACCGGCCTGCCGCCTGGCCCTTACTCGCTCAAGCTCACCCGAATTGGCAGCGATGGCAGCTATACGGATTTCATCAGCCAAATAACGATTGACAACACCCCGCCCACGCTGCGCTTGCTCCAGCCGACGGCGGATGAGGTCTTTCGCTTAAAGCAAGATGAGTGGGTGCCCTTGGTCGCTGACGTACGAGACGACTACGCGATGAGCAAAGTGGAGTTTTACGTCAACGNACAGCTCTTTGAAGCGCGCACGGTGGCGCCATTTACCACGCGCTGGACGCTTCAGGAGGCTGGTGACTTTGAATTCTATGCTGTGGCCTACGATGCCGCCGGCAACCGCACGGAGAGCGCGCGCGTTAACGTGCGCGTTGACAAAGAATAGGCCAATTCGCAGACGTTCCCTCCTGTTTAAGCACGCTTAATAATATAACCAGTCGTCCAAGTATTATTCACCGATAGTGAATGTAAAGATTCTCTGCTCGTCTTCTCCTGTCATGCCATGAAACACGTCACGCTAAACGTGCGCGCCTGGCATCGCTGGCTGCGCCGCCCCATTAAGGGCCTGATGCAACTGACGCGCTACAAAGAGTATGTCCTGTTCGTCACCGTTACCACGCTCTTGGGGGCAAAGCTCGGCGGGGGAGCGTTCGACCTGCGCTTACTGATCGTGCTGGTCGCCAACATCCTGGTGGTGGGCTTTGCGTTTATGTACAACGATGTGGAAGACGCCGCGGACGATGCCCTCGATGCGCACAAGGCGAAACGCAACCCGATCAGCGCCGGCATGATCTCGCCACGCATCGGCAAGGCTGCCTGTGTGGTCGTCAGCGGTCTGGTGCTGGGCTTATATGCATTGCTGGGCGGCATGACGCTGCTCCTGGGCGCGCTCTGCCTGGCCTTGGCCTTTCTCTATTCCTGGCGGGTGGCCCGCTTAAAAGCGGTGCCCGTTGCCGACCTGCTCACCCATGGTCTCTCGCTGGCCGGCTTGCAGTTCCTCTGCGCCTACTTTGCCTTCGACCAGGGCAAGCCGTATAGCTGGCTGTTCTTTGTGTTCGTTGTCCTNATCTCTGTGTATGGCGAGCTGAACAACGAGCTGCGTGATATCGAAGTTGATCGCAAGGCCGGCATTCGACACACCGCAGACCTGCTCGGGGTGCGATGGACAAAGGTGGTGATGGTTGGGTCGCTGGTCGCTGCGTTCGCTGTATTGGCGATCTTTCTGGCATTGGAGATGATCCCATTATGGCTGCTGAGCGTGCCGTTGATCGTCGCTCCGATGCTGTTTGCCGAGTCGCTCTGGCGGCTGGTGCGCGGCGAGATGAGCGTGGTGGATGAACGCGAAGCCATGCACGAGCCGGCTGTGTTGCTGGGCTTATTAACCTGCGTGGTGTGGTTCGTGGCCGACGCAATGCCGAACGTGCGGCTCTTTTAATACAATACCCGTCAGACAGATCATCCCTTTAGGAAGGCCAAACGATGCTGAAATACAACCTGCTTCATCCTGAGATCTTGGCTGCGTTGGGCGGGGCCGGCCACGGTGCTAAAGTGCTCATCGCCGACGGCAATTATCCGTTCAGCACGCGCGCCCATCCAGCCGCCCGCCGCGTCTACCTCAACCTCGCGCCTGGCTTGGTCAATGCAGTGGACGTGTTGCGCGTCCTAGTGGGCGCCATCCCGATTGAATCGGCGGACATCATGCTCACGGCGGAGGGCAAAGAAGCCCCGATCATCGCTGAGTTTCGCGCGCTCCTGCCGGCGGGCGTCCCGGTGCATGGGCATGACCGCTTTGCGTTCTATGACTTATGCCGCGATCCGGATACGGCGCTGGTGATCGCAACCGGTGAGCAGCGCACGTATGCCAATATCCTGCTGACAATTGGCGTGGTACAGCCGTGATAAGCAAAGAAGAGGCGCTGTGGTATGCACAGCGCCTCTTTGATGAGTATTCGTACTGCTCAGTTGCTGCTGGCTTCCTTGGCAGCGTTCTCGTACTTGGTGGGGCACTGCAACAGCAGCGAGTCCGGTGAATTGCCGGCGTAGAACTTGCCGTCCCCGTTGAGCTTGCCGGTCACGATCGCCCGCGCTTCGTTGACCAACGTATCTGGCTTCACCCCGCGATAGACCACCCGCACGCGCTCAGCGTTTGGCAGCTTCTCGAACAATTCCTCGCGGGTGTGGACAAGGTCGAATTCCAAGTGCAGCGAATTCGGGTCGTACACGATGCTGTCGCCGACCACCCATCCGATCAGCTTAAGCGAGCGATCGGGGGTGATCTGCCCTGCACGCTGCTTAGCGAGCAATTCACCGACTTGAACCTCCATGCTGCTATTGCCGACGACGGTGAATGCCATCACTGCGATCACAGCAGTCAGGATGAGGCTGATCCCGAGCATAAACTTGGGCTTCATACTCCCTACACCTCTCTTCGATGATTTTATCCAGCCTGAATGAAGAGCAAGTGAGTTTGATCACATTGCTGTTAGTATGTTCGGCGCTCAGGGGCGCCAGAGGGTGCCGTCCGGCAGCCGGCTCTGCGTCCAGCGCACCACGCCGCCCTTGAACTGGCTCATCTCGTCGTGAAGCGGATATTTGGCCGCCAGGGATTCGTTGATGTCAATGCCCAGGCCGGGGCGGTCGCTCACGTAGAGGTAGCCATCGCGCAGCTCCGGGCAGCCGGGAAAGACCTCCGGCAGGGGGTCTGGCAGCCCGCTGAACTCCTGGATGCCGAAGTTGTGTAGATGGAGGTNGAGATGCACGTTAGCCGCGTGGCCAACCGGTGAGACGTCCCCTGGTCCGTGCCAGGCGGTGCGCACGCCAAAAGCTTCGCACAGCGCGGCCAGCTTGCGCGCCGGCGTGATCCCGCCGATGGCGCTGATGTGGACGCGGATAAAGTCTATCAGTTGCTCGGTGATCAGCGGCTTCCACTCCAGCGGGTGGGTGAACAGCTCGCCCATCGCCAAGGGCACGGCCGCATGTTGCCGGATGCGGCGGAACCACTCGATGTGCTCAGGCGGCAGCGGATCTTCCAGGAAGAACAGTCGGTAGGGCTCCAGCAACTTGGCGAAGCGCACCGCCTCGATGGGCGGCAGCCGCTCATGCACATCGTGAAGCAGCGGCGTCTCGAAGCCAAGCTTGCTGCGCAGAAAATCAAACATCTCGATCACGGAGCGCATGTACACGTCTGGGTCGTAGTACTCGCCCTCAAGCGCGCCTTCTGGGCTGCGCACTTGCCCTTTGATCCCGCCGTAAACGCCCACGTTGTCGTAGGGTCGCGCGTCGGCGCGACGGGCCGGCCCGCCGTATCCGCCAAGCTGACAGCGGATATACATAATCCCCTGCGCTTTCAGGCGGTAAACGTTGTCCAGCACTTCCTGAGGGTCGCGCCCATCNGCGTGGCGATAGACAGCGATCCCATCGCGGCTCTTGCCGCCGAGCAGGTCGTACAAGGGCAGATTGGCCTGTTTGCCCTTGATGTCCCAGAGGGCTTGATCCACTCCGCTGATGGCATTGTTGAGCACCGGGCTGTTGCGCCAGTAGCTGTTCTGGTAGCACAACTGCCAGATGTCCTCGATGCGCGCGACGTCTCGGCCAATCAGCAGCGGGCGGAGGTAATCCTCAACCGCGGCTTTGACTGCGGTTAGGCGCTGGGTAAACGTGGCGCAGCCTAAGCCGTATAGGCCGGCATCGGAAGTCTCGACCTTGACGATGGCCAAGCCGATGCCCGCCGGCGCGGTCAGGATGCAACGCACGTCGGTGATCGTGACGGTCACTTATCCTGGTCTATCCTCCTGCGCGCAGCCCCTCTCGTTCTCCCGCACGCAGCGGAGAGGACGAGAGGGGCTGAGTATATGGGAACAGAGGGCAACTTTAGATAAAGATGATCTGCGCGCCCTCGGTCATGTCGATGAAGTCGCTGGCAGTGACGATGTCAATCACGCCATCCACCAGGTCCTCCTTCTTCAGGCCCATCATGTCCACCGAGAGCTTGCACGCGTAGAGCTTTGCGCCGCCGTCCACCAGCATCTGAAGTACTCGCTCACCGGCGGCACGCCGAGCGCGCGCATCTTGTCCTTCATAAGCTTGGTGGCCAGCGCGGTCATCCCCGGCAGCACGCCGACCAGGTTGGGGATGCCGACGTTGTCGGCATGGACGCCCATCATGCTCATTTTCATGCTGGTGTTGCCCACCGGCGCGATCTCAAGGTGATCTTGGCGGGATTTGCGGATGATGTCCAGCCCCCAGAAGGTGAAGAAGATGGTGACATCCACGCCGTTGCCCAAGGCGGCCCAGCCCATCACCAGGGCGGGGTAGGCCATATCGAGCGTGCCCTTAGAGCAGATAAAGGCCATCTTGCGGGTATCTTCGCCCATGGCTGATCCTCCTTTACACGCAACCCTCCGGCTTGCCCAAGCCGGCGATGCGGGCGACCTTCTTGGCCGGCCCTTTGGGGAACAGCGCGAACATCTCTTTGGTGCTGATGCCCGTGCCTTCGGTGATCTGGCGCAGGGTGGGCGAGCGGCCGTTCACCGCATTCGCGCGACACCACTCGATCACCTTCCAATGGGCCGGCGTCAGTTCTGCAATCCCTTCTTCCTTGGCGATCTCTGCTGCGATGTCCTTGTTCCACTCGTCCAGTGCGGTGAGGAATCCTTCCTCATTCACATGAACAGCCTGACCTGCAATCGAACGTATCATCGTATTTATCCTCCTTACACCACATACGAATACGCAATACGTAATACGTAATACGCAATACGTAATACGTATTCCGTATTTCGTATTTCGTATTACGTCTTATGTGCCCCTCCTTGTTCTGCGCCGATCTTGCTGAGCGTGCG
>JGI24185J35167_1000939_pt1 | contig 13172 bp, 10 predicted proteins | sample YNPBryunderm2012_FD_35167 | JGI IMG/M metagenome (IMG submission 35167) | reverse complement strand
CCCCATGCCCCTGCGTGAGGGCGTAGCCCTCCCAGACCCTCCCACCGGGTGGGGACGTGGGGAAACCCGGTTTCCCCATGCCCCTGCATGAGGGCGCAGCCCTCACCTTCCCTGGACGCCGTGGGCGGCCTCCTCCACCACGTCGCGCTCCTCGACATAGCGGAAAATATCCGTCTCGCTGATGATCCCCACCGGCACGCCATCGCGCACCACCACGACGCGGCGAATATTCTTCTCCAGCATCAGCGCGGCGCATTCGGCGAGAGTCTTCTCCGGAGAGATGGTGATCAGCGGCCGCGTGGCGATCTGGTCCACCGTCATGCCATTGACGCGCACATCATCGCGCACGACCTTCTTGAGCACGTCGCGCATCGTCATGATGCCCCAATCCTTGCCATCGGTCGGCTCGACCACCACCGAGGTGATGCCCCGTGAGCGCATCAGATGGGTCGTATCGCTGAGCGGGGCATTACCCGCCACCGACACTACGTTACGGGTCATGAGCGCGCCAACCGTGGCCCGCGGGAAGGTTTCGTGTTCGACCGGGCGCACCAGGTCGGGGCTGACGATATCGTGGCCGGCGCGNTGCTCATCGCCNATCACCCGATCCATGTTGGCGATCAGCGCGTCGGCGAACTCGGAGGTGCGCACCTCCCGCGCGCCCTCCATCAGGCGCGCNAAGTCGTAGGTCACCACCTTTTGCTGGATGGTGCGCTCNAGGGCGGCAACGATCAGATCGGCGGCTTCGATCCAGCCCATGTAGCGCAGCATCATGTCGCCTGAGAGGATCACCGAACCAGGGTTGACCTTGTCGAGATTGGCATACTTGGGGGCAGTGCCGTGGGTGGCCTCGAAGATGGCATGCCCGGTCACGTAGTTGATGTTCCCGCCGGGGGCGATGCCAATGCCGCCGACCTGGGCCGCCAGGGCGTCGGAGAGGTAGTCGCCGTTGAGATTGGGGGTGGCGATAACATCGAACTCATCGGGGCGCGTGAGCACCTGCTGGAGGGTGATGTCGGCGATGGCGTCCTTGATCAGAATGCGCCCGGCCTTGAGGGCCTCGGCCTGCTCGGCATTGGCCGCGGCCTCGCCCTGCACCGCGCGGGTGCGTTCCCACTGCGACCAGGTGTAGACGTAGTCGCCGAAGGACCGCTCGGCGTACTCGTAGCCCCAGTCACGGAAGGCGCCTTCGCTGAACTTCTGGATGTTGCCCTTGTGAACCAGGGTCACACTCTTGCGCTTGAACTGGATGGCGTACTGAATAGCGGCGCCGACCAGGCGTTCGGTGCCCACCCGGCTGATCGGCTTGATCCCCACCCCGACCTCCACCTTGCCCTCGGGATTGGCGCCCAGCATGCGCAGGAAGGCGTCGGTCTTTTCGGCGGTGCCGAAGCGGATCTTCTCGAAATCCCTGGGGAAGGCGGTCCGCAGGAAGTCGAGCACCTTCTGCGCCTCAGGCGTGCCGGCGCGATACTCGATCCCGGCGTAGAGATCCTCCGTGTTCTCGCGGAAGATCACCATATCCACCTTCTCGGGATGCTTCACTGGCGAGGGCACGCCGCGAAAGTGGCGCACGGGGCGCAGACAGACGTAGAGATCGAGGAGCTGGCGCAGGGCCACATTGAGGGAACGGATGCCGCCGCCCACCGGCGTGGTCAGCGGCCCCTTGATACCCACCAGATACTTCTGGAACGCCTCGACCGTCTCGTCGGGGAGCCAGTTGCCGGTCTCGCGGAAGGCCTTTTCGCCAGCCAGCACCTCGTGCCAGACGATCTTCCGCTTGCCGCCGTAGGCTCTCTCGACCGCGGCGTCGAAGACGCGCACGCTCGCGCGCCAGATATCAGGACCGGTGCCGTCGCCCTCCACGAAGGGGATGATCGGACGGTCAGGAACGACCAGTTTGCCGTCCTTGATGGAGATGATCTCGCCTTCAGGGGCCGTGCGGGTAGCCATCCTCGTTTCTTCCTCCCAGGTAGACCTCTTGCCGGGGCGCCCCCCGTCTGCCGTCTGGACCGCTGGACGGCGACCAGGTGGCACGGAACGCTGCCTTGCGAACATAGGGGGGTGACCGGGCAGTATTATAGCCTAGAATGGCTGGTTATGCACGGGGGTGACGAAAGATCTTGGACGGCGCCTGGTTCCGTCGGGCTAACGTGAACATACGCCCTCGGCCAGGGGTGTGGGGCAACCGGGTTTCCCCACGCCCCCGCCCCGCAGGGGGATGGGGCAACCGGGTTCCCCCATCCCCCACCCGCGGGAGGGTCTGGGAGGGCAAAGCCCTCCCAGGAGAACCCTGTTCTCCCCTTGCGGATGCGGGCCGGAGGCCCGCGCACCCGGGCCCCGACCTACGGGAGGGTCTGGGAAGGCATCCACACGCCCGCGGCGTGAGCCGCCGGGGGCACGCGGCGGATATGCGCAGCCCCCCTGCGCATCCCTGGCCGGGGCCTGGGGAACCCCGGGTTTCCCACCTTGCGCCCCATCCGCCCTGTGGGGGCATAGGCCCGGTTTCGGGCCACTGCGCCCCACGGCGCAATCACGCCATATAATTCCAGCATACTGCAAAGTATTTGCACAGGGCGCGCACCGGTATGTTGAGCCATAGACAGGAAGGAAGGAAAGCGAATTGCCCATCGAACGCTTGATCCTCGTGTCACGATGATCGCACAGCAAAAGTAAACCTATTGCAATATGATTGCCCATCCATCGTGCACATTGACACAAGTTTAAAGATGCGTATAATTCCTTATAGCGCCTGATCTGATCGCCCGCCTTGCCCGCCACGACCATCAGGTCATCGCTTCCACCCGGGATACGAGCACTCGCGCACCGACGCGCCGTGTCACCGTCACAGCGTCACGGCGTCCGCCTGATGGAGGGAGCCATGCTCGGTTCGTTCCTTCCCATTCTCATCCTCTTCCTGATCGCCGTCTTTATCGCCGTGTTCGTCATCACCCTCTCGTCGCTCCTGGGGCCCAGGCGCGGCAGCCCGCGCAAGCTGGCCCCCTACGAGTCGGGCATGGAGCCGATCGGCCCCGCCATCCGGCGCATCCCGGTGAAGTTCTACATCGTGGCGATGCTGTTCATCGTCTTCGATATTGAAGTGGTCTTCTTCTACCCCTACGCCCTGGTCTTCCGGCAACTCGGCGTGCCGGGCCTGATCGCCATCGGCGTCTTCTTCCTGGCGCTGGTGGTTGGCTTCGCATATGAATGGAAGAAAGGGGCCCTGACATGGGAATAGAAGAAAAAGCTGGCGATCTGGGGGTCATCACCACCTCCCTGGAATATGTCGTCAACTGGGGCCGCACCAACGCGATGTGGCCGCTGCTCTTCGGCCTGGCCTGCTGCGCCATCGAGATGATGGGCGCGCAGAGCGCCAACTACGACCTGTCACGCTTCGGTATGGAGATCAACCGCGCCTCGCCCCGCCAGGCCGACCTGATGATCGTCGCCGGGCGCGTCAGCCGGAAGATGGCCCCGGTGGTGCGCCGGCTCTACGACCAGATGAGCGACCCCAAGTGGGTGATCGCCATGGGCGATTGCGCCGCCTGCGGGGGTATTTTCAACAATTATGCCATTGTGCAGGGAGTAGATGAGGTGGTGCCGGTGGACGTCTATGTCGCCGGGTGCCCGCCCCGCCCCGAGGCGTTGATCCACGGCATCATGCTCCTGCACGAGAAGGTCAAGCGGGAAAAGATCAGCGGCAAAAAGGAGGACCCCATCCGCCTCTCCCAGCCGCTGCTCCAGGTGGATGTGGCGAAGAAGTAGCCGCCGACCCGTCAATGCTCTGACGTGAACATACGCCCTCGGCGACGGGGGTGGGGAAACCGGGTTTCCTCACGCGCCCGCCCGCGGGAGGGCCTGGCCCTCACGCAGGGGGATGGGGAAACCGGGTTTCCCCACGCCCCTGCCCCCGGGAAGGTGAGGGCGCAGCCCGTGCGCAGGGGGCTGGGGAAACCTTTCCCCATACCCCCTGGAGGGTTTGGGAGCGCGCAGCCCGTGCGCAGGAGGTGGGGAAACCGGGTTTCCCCATCCCCCCACCCGGTGGGAGGGTTTGGGAGGGCTGCGCCCTCCCAGGAACAATCTCATGTTCTTCCCGTTGGTATGTGGCTCCGCCGCATGGACGGCTGAAGGGACAGGCCCCGCCTATGGATAACCGGACCTTGCTCGATCGTATGACCGCCCAGTTCCCCGATGCGGTGCTTGAGCCGGTGGAGTTCCGCGGCGATTTGAGCCTCGCCGTGCGCCCTGAACGCTACTTCGAGGTGGCCCGCTTTCTGCGTGATGATCCCACCCTGCGCTACACGTTCCTCGAGAACCTCTGCGGCGTGGATTACCTGGGACGCGAACCGCGCTTTGAGGTGGTGGCCCACCTGGTGAGCATGCTGCACCTGCACCGCGTCTGCCTGAAGGTTGGCGCGCCGGAGGAGCATCCCCACGTGCCCTCCCTTACCCCGCTCTTCCCCACCGCCAACTATCAGGAGCGTGAGACCTACGACCTCCTCGGTATCGTGTTTGACGGGCATCCCGCCCTTGCCCGCATCCTGATGCCCGATGACTGGCTCGGCCATCCGCAACGCAAGGATCATCCCCTGGTGGAAGAGGAAATCGCCTTTACCTTCAACCAGGAGCGGATCTACGCCCATAAGCCCTTCGCCAAGGAATAGCACCTGACGCCCCCGCCCGGGGGCGCACGCCGAGAGACGCCCATGACCAGCACCCTCCACGTGCCGACGCCCCAGGAGATTACCGAACCGGCCATCGCCGGCAAGACCGAGACAATGGTGCTCAATATGGGGCCGCACCACCCCAGCACCCACGGNGTGCTCCGCCTGGTGCTGGAACTCGATGGCGAGGTGGTGGTGAACGTCGCTCCCGATGTCGGCTACCTCCATACCGGCATCGAGAAGACCATGGAGAGTAAGACCTACCAGAAGGCGGTGGTGCTCACCGACCGCATGGATTACCTGGCGCCGCTCTCCAATAATCTCTGCTACGCCCTTGCCGTCGAGAAGTTGCTGGGGGTCGAGATCCCCGAGCGCGTCCAGGTCATCCGGGTGCTGCTGGTCGAACTGCAACGCATCGCTTCGCACCTGGTCTGGCTCGGCACCCACGCCCTCGACCTGGCGGCGATGAGCGTGTTTCTCTATGCCTTCCGTGAGCGCGAGCAGATCCTCGATATCTTCGAACTGGTCTCCGGCGCGCGCATGATGACCAGTTACATCCGCGTCGGCGGCCTGGCCTACGATGTGCCGGCGGATTTCTTGCCCACGGTTGACGCCTTGCTGCGCATCATGCCCGAGCGCATTGACGAGTACGAAGCCTTGCTCACCGGCAATCCCCTCTGGCTNGAGCGCACCGTCGGCGTCGGNGTGATTGACGCCGAGGCGGCGATCGCCTTTGGCCTCACCGGGGCCAATCTGCGCGCTTCCGGCGTGCCCTACGATGTGCGCAAGGCGATGCCCTACAGTGGCTACGAGACCTACGATTTCGAGATCCCNGTGGGCAAGAACGGCGACATCTATGATCGCTACCGNGTGCGCATGGCCGAGNTGCGCCAGAGCGTCAAGATCGCCCGGCAGGCCTGGGAACGCCTCCGCGCCCTCGGCCCCGGCCCGCATATGACCCTCGACCGCAAGGTGGCCCCGCCTCCCAAGAGCGAGATTACCCACAGTATGGAGTCGCTCATCCACCACTTCAAGCTGTGGACCGAGGGCTTCAAGCCGCCGCGCGGCGATGCCTATGTCAGTATCGAGAGCCCCCGCGGCATCCTGGGTTGCTACGTGGTCAGCGACGGAAGCCCCAAACCCTGGCGCGTCCACTTCCGCGCCCCTTCGTTCATCAACCTCCAGGCGCTCCCCCATATGGCGAAGGGACGCCTCGTCGCCGATCTCGTCGCGTTGATCGCCAGTCTTGACCCGGTGTTGGGCGAAGTGGATCGGTAAGAGACACGTGTTCACATGTCTCCTCGGAGCGCGGGCAACTTGCCCGCGGAGACGCCACGCGGGGCGGAACGCCCCCCGCTCCCGGGCGCGTGGGTTACCCCAGGTGTGAACAGGTACGGTCAGAGACGATTTCACGAGACGGGGAGGCGCGGAGGGGTCGCGCCTCTCCCGTGGAGGACGGCGATGCCGCGCCTCACGGACCCCTTCCTCTTCAAGAACGCGCCTGCGTGCCACAGGTGAATGCATATGCTGCTCGAGACACACAGGGCCGACATCGAGACCATTCTCTCCCGCTACGACTCGCGGCGCAGCGCCGTGCTGCCGCTGCTCTACCTCGCGCAGGACACCTACGGCCATCTGACCGATGCGGCCATTCGCGAGGTTGCCGCCATCCTTGACCTGCCGCCCACCGATGTCTTCGAAGTGGTCGGCTTCTATACCCTGTTCTACAACCGGCCCGTGGGGACCTGGGTGCTCCAGGTGTGCGACGATGTGCCCTGCTGTTACCTCGGGGCCGAAGAACTGATCACCGCTCTGAAGCAGAGCCTGGGGATCGCCGAGGAGCAGACCACCGGCGACGGGATGTTCACCGTCCAGCGCGTCAAGTGTCTGGCCGCCTGCGACCGCGCGCCGGTGTTGCAGGCCAATCTTGATTATGTCTACGACGTGACGCCCGAGCGGGTCAACACGCTCCTGGACAACCTGCGCGCCCGCGCCGCCGAGGCCCGGCAGCGCGGCGTCAGCGGGCGCTTCGCCGAGGATTTTGAGTGGGGTCCCGACGGCGCCCTTGTGCAGATCGACCGCGCCGCGCCGTACCGGCCCCGCCAGTTTCCCGCGGCGCCGCCGCCTGCCCCGCCCCCACCCGAGCCCGTGCCCGAAGCCGATGCCGGCCACGACCGGCCCGCCGACCGCAAAGCGTCGCCGCTGTAGGGGGCCGGGAGGGCAGAGCCAGGAACACGCTATTTCATCTCGCCGCGGTATGCGGCACTGGAAATGTGAGCAGCGCAATGGGCCTGAGCGAGCATATTGTCATGCGAGAACTTGACGTTCCCGCAATCAACGACTTCGAAGTGTACCGTCGTCACGGGGGCTGGGAAGCCTATCGCATGGCCCTGAAGGAGAAGAACCCCGCCGACATTGTGGCGATGGTCAAGGAGTCGGGACTGCGGGGCCGCGGCGGCGCCGGGTTCCCCACCGGCATCAAGTGGGGGTTTCTGCCCAAAGGGGTCTACCCGCGCTATTTGCTGTGTAATTGTGATGAATCGGAGCCGGGCACGTTCAATAATCATCAAATTATTGACCGCAATCCCCATCAATTGATTGAGGGCGTGGCCCTTTCGGCCTTTGCGATTGAGTGCCACACGGCCTATATCTATATGCGCGGCGAGTTCGCCGCGGCGGCGATCACCCTCGAACGGGCCATCGCCGCGGCCTACCGCGCGGGCTTTCTGGGCAAGAATATCCTGGGCACGGGCTTTGATCTGGACATCTACGTGCACCGCGGCGCCGGGGCGTACATCTGCGGCGAAGAGACGGCGCTGATGGAGTCGCTGGAGGGTAAGATCGGCCAGCCGCGCCTCAAGCCGCCCTTCCCCGCCGTGGCCGGGCTGTACGGCAAGCCGACGATCATCAATAATGTCGAGACGCTGGCCAATGTGCCCCGCATCGTCGAGAAGGGCGTGGCCTGGTACCGCAGCCACGGCACCGAGAAGAGTCCCGGCACCAAGTGCTTCTCGCTTTCCGGCCACGTCAACCGCCCCGGCAACTACGAACTGCCCTTCGGTGTGCCGCTGCGCGAGTTGATCGAAAGCCCCGAGTACGGCGGCGGTATGCGCGGCGGCCGCCCCGTGAAGATCATCATCCCCGGCGGGGCCTCGGCCCCCTGGCTGACCCACCAGCACCTCGATGTGCCCCTCGACTACGAGAGCGTCGCCGCCGCCGGTTCGATGCTCGGCTCCGGGGCGGTGATTGTCCTCGACGATACGGTGAAGGCGCCCCACGTGGCCTACAAGATGGACGAGTTCTTCAAGCACGAGTCCTGTGGAAAATGCACTCCCTGCCGCGAGGGCACCCACTGGCTGGTCAGGGTGCTGCATCGCATCGCCGAAGAGGGCCACGCCGTGCCCGAGGATATCCCGACTTTGCATAGCATTTACAACCAGATGGCCGGGAACTGTTTCTGCCTGCTGGGCGAAAGCGCGGTGATGCCGATCAAGAGCGCCCTGACGCTGTTCCCCGAGGAGTTCGAGGCCATCGTGGCGGCCAGCCGCGGCCATCCACACGGCAATGGGCACGGCGATGGCCGCCGCGGGCCGGTGATCCCGCTGACGGCGAAGCCATAGGCGCAATACTTTTTAAGATGACTACCCCTCCCCCGGCGAGGGCGGGAGTGCGGCTCCTCCCCCGGCGGGGGGAGGCGGGGGGGCTGATAGTTGTTGAGAAATTACTCCGCTATGCCGGGCTGGCCGTGGGGCTGATGGTCTTTGAGAACTTACTCCGCTATCCCGCGCTAGCCGTCGGGCTGAAGCCCTCGGCCAGGCAAGGCGAAGCCCGCCTGCGCGGGCTATACCGGATTATTTCTTCAACGACCATAAGCCCTCGGCTAGGGAATGCGAAGCCCGCCTGCGCGGGCGAGAGCGGAGTACTTGGTCAACGACCATAAGCCCTCGGCTAGGGAATGCGAAGCCCGCCTGCGCGGGCGAGAGCGGAGTAGTTGGTCAACGACCATAAGCCCTCGGCTAGGGAATGCGAGGCCCGCCTGCGCGGGCGAGAGCGGCAAAGACCATAAGCGCCGCATGCGCTTAGGTCTTGGCGCTGAGGGTTTCCGCGAGGGCGAAGCCCTCCTGGACCCTACTGCCTCAAAGATATGGTCAAGCAGATGTACTGACGCCTGGGAAGCGAGCAGCTATGGCGGATGTAACCATAACGGTTGATGGGGTGACCATCAAGGTCCCCGCCGGAACGAACGTGGTTGACGCGGCGCGTATGGCGCAGGTCGCCATTCCGGTCTTTTGCTACCACCCGCGGATGAAGCCGGTGGGGATGTGCCGCATGTGTCTGGTGCAGATCGGCACCCCGAAACTCGACCCCGCCACCCGCCAACCTCTCCTCGATGAGGCTGGCAAGCCGATCATTGCCATGATGCCGAAGTTGCAGACGGGCTGCACCACGCCGGTCAGCGAGGGCATGGTCATCAACACCCGGAGCCCCGAGGTCACGTTCGCCCAGCGCGGCGTGCTGGAGTTCCTGCTGACCTCGCACCCCCTCGATTGCCCGGTGTGCGACAAGGGCGGCGAGTGCCCCCTGCAGAATCTGACCATGGAGTGGGGCCCCGCGATCAGTCGCTTTGACTATACCGATAAGGTCCATTTCGAGAAGCCAGTGCCTCTCGGTGACCTGATCCTGCTCGATCGCGAGCGCTGCATCCTCTGCTCGCGCTGCGTGCGCTTCCAGGACGAACTGGCCGATGATCCGGTGCTCGGCTTCGATCACCGCGGGCGCAACTGGATGATCATCTCCAGGAGCGACCCGCCCTTCGCCAGCAAGTTCTCGGGCAATACGACCGACATCTGCCCGGTGGGGGCGCTCACCAGCAGCGATTTTCGCTTCCGCGCCCGCGTCTGGGAACTGAACCCCATCCCCGCAGTCTGCACGCTCTGCCCGGTGGGCTGCAACATGACCCTGGATATGCGCCACGAGCGCCTGATGCGGGTGATGCCCCGCGAGAACGCCGCGGTCAACGACATCTGGCTCTGCGACAAGGGCCGCTATGGCCATCGCTTCTTCGAGCACGAGAGCCGCCTGGTCGCGCCGTTGATCCGCCGGGGTGAGAAACTGATCGAGGCGAGCTGGGACGAGGCCCTGAGCCTGGTGGCCGAGAAACTCGAGGCGACCCGGCGCGCCCGGGGCGGGGCAGCCATCGCCGGGTTGGCCTCGCCGCGCCTCAGCAACGAGGATCTCTACCTGTTCCAGAAACTCTTCCGCGAGCAACTGGAGAGCAACAACCTGGACCACCTGACCGGCGCGCCCGGCGAGCCGGCCCACGACGACCTCGGCGCGCTCCTCGGCGTGGGCAAGGACACCAATCTGATGGAACTCGGTGCGGGCGACGCGGTGCTGGTGCTGGGCGCCGATCCCGAGGAGGAGGCGCCGCTGTATGTGCTGCGGCTGCGCAGCGCCGCGCAGCGGGGCGCCCAGTTGCTGGTCGCCAACCTCCGGCCCACCAAGCTGGAGCGCTCGGCCACCCTCGCCGCCCGCTACCTGCCCGGCGGGGAACTGGCCTTCATCCACGGTCTGCTGCGTGCATTGCTCGCCGCGGGCGCGCGGGTGACGGTCAAGAGCAGCGGGTTGGATGACCTGAAGCGTGTGCTCAACGACACCAGCGGCGAGCAGATCGCCGAACGGGCGGGGGTGGCGGCGGAGACGATCGCCGCTGCCGCCCGCGCCCTCGGCGAAGCCCGGAGGCTGGTGATCATCTACGGCGCCGAAGCCCGCGGCGCCGGGCCGGCGGTGGTCGAGGCCCTGGGCGCGCTGCTGGCGTTGAGCGGCAAGGCCGGGCAGCCCCACAGCGGCCTGATCGCCTTGCTGTCCGGCGGCAACAGCCGCGGCGCCCTCGACATGGGCGTGCGCCCCGACGCGCGCCCCGGCTACGCGCCCCTGGCCCGCCCCGGCCTGGGCGCCCGCGACCTCTGGCCGGCGCTCCGCGATGGGCAGGTGCGCGCGGTCTGGATCGCCGGCCTCGACCCTGCCGCCAGCCTGCCCGCCGCCCGCGCGGCCCTGGCCGAGGCCGAGTTCCTGGTGGTACAGGATCTCTTCCTCACCCCAACCGCGCAACTAGCCCACGTGGTGCTGCCCGCCGTCAGCGTGGCCGAGCGCGAGGGGACGTACACCAACGCCGAGCGCCGCGTGCAGCGCTCGCGGCAGGCCCGCGCCCCCGTGGGCCACAGCCGGCCCGACTGGCAGATCTTCGCCGAAGTGGGCCAGGCCCTGAGCGCCCGCGCCGGCCAGCAGGCCCCCCGCGGCGCAGATGCTGCGTGGGACTACCTGACCGCCGCCGACGTGGCCGCCGAGATCGCCGAGCGCGTCCCCGGCTACGCCGGCGTGACCTACCGCGCCCTGGCCGCCACCGGCAAACCCGGGGCCTGGGGACGCCAGGTCAACGAGGCGATCTACTACGACGGCACCAACTACGAGAATACCGAGGGCGTCGGGATCAAGCTGCCCGCGCCGGTCGAATCCGGCGCCGCCAGCATCAACCTGGCGCCCCGTCCCGTTCCGGCCCTGGCCGACGAACGGCCGCTCCTGCTCCTGAGCCAGCCCCTGGCCTACGGCGGCGACCCGCTTTTGCGCGGGTCGAAACTGGAGCAGCACGTTCCGGCCCCGTATGTCGCCCTGAACGGCGCCGACGCCGAGCGGCGCAACATTCATTCCGGCGACCTGGTGCGGCTCGACTCCGCCGCCGGCTCGCTCACCCTGCCGGCCCGCGTGGTGAACGACGTGCCGCCCGGGGTGGTCCTCGTTCCGGCCGATCTGCCGGGGGTGGAACTGGCCGCGGTGCAGACCGGCCCACGCACCCGCGTGCACCTGGTGAAACTGGTGGTGTAGGTGATGGCCGCGGCATCGGCGTAGCCGACGCTGTGGCCCTGCGAGAGGTGCGTATGGACTGGCTCAACCTGCTCATCCTGGTCATCCAGGCCTTTGTCATTACCCTCGCCGTAACGACCGCCTTCGCCTACCTGACGCTCTTCGAGCGGCGCTTGCTGGCTCGTTTCCAGAACCGCGTCGGGCCGAACCGGGCCGGGCCGGGGGGCTTTTTGCAGCCGGTCGCCGACGCGGTCAAGCTCTTTTTCAAGGAAGATGTCGTTCCCACAGCCGCCGATAAGCCGGTCTACCTGCTGGCCCCGGCCCTCGCGGTGATCCCNGCGATNATCATCTGGGCGGTGATCCCCTTCGGGTGCCTCAACCTGAACTGGGACTACCGCGCCTGCTTCGCCGACCCGCAGACGAGCAACGTGCGCAACATTCTCCAGATCGCCGAGATCAACGTCGGGGTGCTCTACCTCTTCGCCGTGACCGGTATCGGCGTCTACGGCATCACCCTGGCCGGGTGGGCCAGCAACAACAAGTACTCGATGCTCGGCGGCATCCGCTCGTCCGCTCAGTTGATCAGCTACGAACTGGCGCTCAGTTGCGCCGTGCTGGGCGTGGTGATGACCTACAGCAGCCTGAGTACCGCCCAGATCGTCTACCAGCAAGGCGGCCTGTGGGGGATCGTGCCCCAGTTCCTTGGCTTCGTGCTGTTCATGATCGCCTCGACCGCCGAGGTGGTGCGCGCGCCCTTCGACCTGGTCGAAGCGGAACAGGAACTGGTGGGGGGCTACAACACCGAGTATGGCTCGATGAAGTTCGCCCTCTTCTTTATGACCGAGTACATCAAGTTGATCGCCATCAGCGCCATCGCCGTGACCTTCTTCTTCGGCGGCTGGCGCTTCCCCGGTCTCCAGACCCTGGGGCGCGGAATGGAGGATCTGGCCGGGCCGGTGGTGGCAAGCCTGGTGGTGGGGCTGGTTTCACTGGGCGCGTTCTTGCTCAAACTGGTGGCGTTTCTCTTCGTCTCGGTATGGATCCGCGCCTCGTGGCCGCGCCTGCGCTACGACCGGCTGATGACCCTGGGCTGGAAGTGGCTGCTGCCCCTGGGGTTGATCAACCTGGTCTATACGGCGGTCACCTTCGTGATCGTTCCCGACCAGCGCCTGGCCTCGTTCATCCTGCTGGCCCTGAGCCTGCTCACCCTGGCCGTGGCGGTCGGGTTCAGTTCCGTTCCCCGACCGGTGGATAACGTGACCTACGTGAAGGATCTGCGCCAGGGGAGCATGGTGCCCCCCGCACCGGCGGAGACCGGCGAGAGCCAGCCGGCCGCAACCAGTCCCCGCCAGCCGGTCAGTTCACGCGGGTGACCTGCGAATCCCCTCACCCCGTGGGAGGATGTGGGAGGGCCACGCCCACTCAGGAACAACCTTATCTACATCACGTTGGGGTGCGGTGTAGCCGTATGCACAACTGAGGTGACCATCGTTCGCAGGGTTCAGCCCCCCTCCCAGCCTCCCCCCGCTGGGGGGAGGCGCCGGGTTCCCGCCTCCAGCGGGGGAGGGTCAGGGAAGGGGCGGTCACCGTGCCCGCGGAGCCGTGGCGCGGGCGTCCCGCCCGCGCTCCCAGGTCATGGTCATTGGG
>JGI24185J35167_1000930_pt1 | contig 13219 bp, 14 predicted proteins | sample YNPBryunderm2012_FD_35167 | JGI IMG/M metagenome (IMG submission 35167) | reverse complement strand
ATGATAAACTCGTTGATAATGTTGAAAGACATAAGAGTCAGTTTGTTTGGGATGAGACGAAGGAGAAAGAGTTTGTCGAATTTGTCCTTGGGTAAAAAAATAAACGTGATTTGGGAGGTTATAGAATGAAAGTTCTTTCCTTAGTCGGTGCAAGGCCACAGTTTATTAAGGAAGCTGTTTTACACAAGGAGTTTGAAAAGGCGGGTGTTCAAGAAATTTTGGTTCATTCGGGTCAACAGTATGATTTCAACATGAGTGATGTGTTCTTTACGGTGCTTGATATCCGGAAGCCTGATTATTATCTCAGTGTGGGTTCCGGATTTCATGGCGAAATGACTGGGAAGATTATGATTGAATTTGAAAAGATTGTGCTTGAAGAAAAGCCAGATACGATAGTCGTTTATGGTGATACTAATACAACGCTTGCCGGTGCTATTGTCGGTGCAAAGCTTAAAATACCTGTTGCACACGTTGAAGCGGGCTTGAGACAAACGCCAAAGGATATGCCTGAAGAGATTAATAGGGTGCTTACAGATAGGATTTCGAAGTATTTGTTCTGTCCAACACAGCTGTCTGTTGAGAATTTGAAAAAGGAAGGAATCGTTGATGGTGTGTATTTTACTGGTGATGTAATGTACGATTTGTTTTTGATGATGGAGCCTATGTTTAAATACGAAGTATTTGAGCTTTTAGGTCTTGAAGNAGAGAATTATATCGTTATGACACTCCACAGAGATTTCAATNTGGATAACAAAGAGAAGTTTGAAAAGATTTTGANCGAGGTTTCAAAAGTTGCGGAGAAGATAAAGGTTGTTTTCCCTGTTCATCCAAGACCCCGTAAGAGAATTTCTGAATTTGGTTTGGATGGGTATTTGAAAAATGCTACAGTAATCGACCCAATCGATTATTTGAACCTTATGGGCTTGGTGAAGAAATCTTGGAAGGTTATTACCAACAGTGGTGNGTTACAGAAAGAAGCGTATTTTGCTGGTAAACGGGCTGTTGTTGTAATGCCTGACACAGGTTGGAGAGAGCTAGTTGAAATCGGATGGAACGTCTTAGCAGATGGTGAAGGAATTTACGATGCTGTGTTTTCTTCTCAAGAAAGGCCATATCCAACAGGGCTGTATGGAAATGGCGATGCGGGGAAGACGATGGTTGAGATTTTGTTAAGATTTTAGCTTTATTACTGAAAACAAAACGTAAGAGTTGATTGGTATCCAGTAAGATATCTACATGTTATACTTTTGTTTGGTTAATACCACAGTTATGAAAACACCGGCCGTATAGCTAGAAAAGGGTGGGTAATATGAAACTTTCGGATTTTGGTTGGTTGGAAAGTTTGACCATTCTGCGTGATGCGGAGTTCAAATATGCTGTTAAATTGCATTCACTGTCAGAACAAGGGGACAATTTGATATTTGTTGAACAATCATCATACGCTGAAAGGTTGAATCCTCAGCTTGTCTCAGCGGTTATAACCACTCCTGAGCTTGGTAATTTCTTGTTGTCGAAATATCCTGAAATAGGAGTAGCTGTATGCTCAAATCCAAAAGAGGTTTTCTACAAAATCCACATCAGGTTGGTAGAAACAGAATATTCTAAGAAGGCAGAAAACAGGATTTCAGAAAAAGCTAAAATTCATCCAGGCGCAATCATTGCTTCCTCAAACGTTGTGATAGGACCTAATACGGTTGTTGAAGAAGGAGCTATAATTAAAGAAGGAGTTATAATTGGTGAGAATTGTTTAATTCAAAGTGGAACCGTCATTGGAAATGATTGTTTTGAAACAGCTATTATAGACGGTGTTCAAAGATTGATACCACACGCTGGGAAAGTAATAATAGGTAACAATGTTGTCATCCAATCAATGTGTTCTATTTCTAAGGGGTTATTTCCAACAAGAGATACAGTTATCGAAGATGAAGTGATAATTGCAGACCACGTACACATTGCACATGGTGTTCACATTAAAAAAAGAGCAAGAATAGCCGCCGGTGTGATTGTCGCAGGCTATGTGACCATAGGAAGTGGCGCATGGATTGGACCTAGTGCGACGGTGTCAAATGGCATAAACATTGGTGACAACGCATTTGTAACGATAGGTTCTACCGTCGTATCCAATGTTAATGATTCTGATCGTGTTGCCGGAAATTTTGCAATTGATTATAAAAAATTTCTGAAATTCATGGGACAAATTCGAAAGTGAAATTAGTACTTGGACAAAATGACGGGAGGTATTAATATGGGAGTAGAAGACGTGAAAGAAATAGTGTTAAAAGCCGTAAATAAGGTTCTCGAAAAAAAAGGCAAACAACCACTAATTGAGCTAGATGAAAACCTTTCCCTGAGAAATGATTTAGGATTTGATTCGCTAGATTTAGCAGAATTGACTGTTAGAATTGAAGATGAAACAGGTGTAGACATATTCGAGCATGGCGTAATTGACAAGATCTCCGAAGTCTTAGAAAGGGTGAAAATTAGTGGATAAAATCTTTCTTATAGATCTCGAAAGAAGTCTCGTAAAAACTTACTCAGAGTTTTTTAGAGATTTGGAAAATAAAAAGTGTTTAAACAAGATAATTAAAGCCTCAAACCCTTATGACGTATTCCTGTTGGTTACCCGGTCCCTCCTCGCAGGAGTTACTGTCGATCTAATTGACAGTGATTTGTCAGATTCAGAGATTGTCAGATTAGGAATTACCGACCGAGACTTAAGTGAAAAATTAGAATTAGAAAGAATTCGAATTCCGGACTTTGAAATTTTTAAGGAATCTGTACTGCTTGGTTCGAAAACCTGGAAGATAGGTCTTTACACATCTGGAACCACAGGTAGACCAAAAAAAGTTTACCATACCTTCCATACCCTGGCTAGAAATGTGAAGATAGGTTCAAAATATGCCGACAACATATGGGCTTTTGCATATAACCCAGCACATGTGGCTGGGGTGCAAGTCTTNTTTCAGGCGTTGATGAATCAAAACCCTATAGTCTTCGTTTTTGATCTCGAAAAACAGAAGATACCATTTGCCCTAGAAAAATACAAAGTGACAAACATTTCAGCAACCCCGACATTTTACAGAACGATTCTTCCTCTGTTTGAAAAACCGGTAGAAACAATTTACAGAGTAACTCTTGGCGGTGAAAAATTTGATCCAGGTTTAGAGGGGGAGTTAAGAAAAGTTTTTCCGAACGCTAAGATAGTCAACATTTATGCTTCCACCGAAGCTGGAACCTTGTTAAGCACAGATGGAGAGTTCTTCAGTATTCCTGCAGGAAAGGAGAGATACTTTAAAATAGCCGAGGACGGAGAATTGCTTGTCCACAAGGAATATCTTGGTGAGAGTACTGATGTTATTCTGGATGGGGAATGGTATCACACAGGAGATATAGTCGAATTTACTGAGGACGGACGAATAAAATTCGTTGGCAGAAAAAACGAGATGATAAATGTCGGTGGATACAAGGTAAATCCAAATGAGGTTGAGGAGGAAATAAAAAAGATAAACGGGGTCTTGGATGCATATGTCTACGCCAGAAAAAATCAATTAACCGGTAACATCCTTGTAGCTGAAGTAGTGCTTAAGGATAAAGAGCTTAATCTACAAGAAATGGAAAAAATTATATACGAAAACCTACGTACATCCCTTCAGAATTGGAAGATACCAAGGATTATAAAGTTTGTCGACGAAATTAAACTCACTCGAACAGGAAAGAAGGTGAGACAATGAAAACAGTGGTAGTAACGGGTGATAGTGGTGCGTTGGGGTCAGCGATAGTTGACAGATTGCTTGAAGAAGGATACAAGGTTGTGGGGTTAAGTAGAAGAACTACAGATGAAGTGAAGGAGCGAATTAATAAATACAATCAACAATACGTACACGTTAATTTTGATTTGTCAAAGGCAGAGGAAGTAAAAGAACTCTATCTTAAGGTGTTGAAAAAAGAAGGACCTATATACGGTTTAGTCAACAATGCAGCGTTTGCTTACGACGATATTGTTACCAACGCTGATTATAAAGAGCTCGAGAAGATGTTTAGAATTAATGTATTTTCACCAATAATGCTTACAAAGTATGTTATCCGTGACATGCTGTTAAATGAAGTGAAGGGGAGCCTTGTCCACATTTCTTCCGTGAGTGCACACACTGGTTACAAAGGGCTTAGCATGTATGCTGCAACAAAAGGAGCTCTTGAATCATTTTCTCGAACCGTGGCAAGAGAATGGGGAGCAAAAGGTATTAGATCTAACTGCGTGGCACCAGGATTTATGGAAACGCCTATGAGCGCGTCTCTAAGTGAAGATGAAAAAGACAGAATCTATAGACGAACATCGTTGAAACGTCCCACTGAAGTGAAAGATGTTGCGGAAGTTGTGGTTTTCCTACTGAGTGAAAAATCTGCTTCGATTACAGGAACAACCATTCATGTAGATTGTGGTACTATATAAAAGTTTATCGGAAAACACAGGTTTGATTTAGGCACATTTTGATTTTCAAATATTAGTCTCTAATTACGGCTTTTTTGGTATCGAGGTCAAAAATTACAGTGAGGTTATTTAAGGTACTAAGAAGAATGCATTATAAATGTAATAACATTGGGAATATGGTTGAGCATATAAAGAGTTTTAAGGAAAAGAAGGAAAAGGTTAACTGAAAAGCTGCCCTATGGGTAGGTTTTGTTTTTATCTTTCCAAGAACTCATGCAGTGCTTGTTTGCTTTTTTCTATATCAGTAATGAATATCCACTGTTTTATTCCATCAATTTTGGCATACCCTTCTCTATACGAACCATCGATAGGAATTCTGATGCGCTCGAGTGTGTATTTCGAATAGTTTTTCATCGCAAGAGAAATGAGATCGTTTCTGGTTAGGTTTGTCTCAACGTACGGTAGCACCATGTCAATTATACGCGGTTTTGTTCCAAGTGATGCGCTTTTCACTTTTTCAAAAACTTGTTCGAAGACTCTCTGTTGTCTTTGGACTCTAAAGACATCAGCGGAAGATTGTGAACGACGAATCTTCTCGATAAATCAACTACACCTTTTCTAAGTACTACTGAGCTACTATCACTCAACCAGATCTTTTTATTTGGAAATGAGTCGTGGAGGCTTTTAACGTGCAAAGACCAATCTTTCAGATAGTGCACTTCATCGATGATGAGGCCATCGTAATTGACGAGTATGTACTGAGCCAGCTGTTGAAAGGGAACAGTGTAGATGATAGGATCGTCGGCCGAGATGTAGAAGAGGACCGGCAAGAAGTATACCTTTAGCTGTAAAACGCTTCTCCAGTTCATTGAAGTAAGGACGACGTCTTTCTGGAAGAAAAGAGATCATTCTGTTCATGCGTAGTTCTAAGGATTCAACAACGTTTTCGATGCCCACGCAGGTCGCCCCTCGAATATGATCGTTCAACTACAGGCTATATTTACCACAAAGTCGTTCTATCACGGAACGAATTCATTGAAACTCGTAAATGAGCGTTCTATCGTGGAACGAATCACTCAAAAAATCGTTCTAAATCAGAACGTTGCTGTCTAAGCCGTGGTGGCCAAGAAAAATCGTTCGAATTTATCGATCATGATTTCAGCTGTTCACAAGATGTCATAGAACGACGATGATCAAGTTCAGTTTTCCACTTCCGCGAAAATCAAGGTGGAAGCTTCACTTGCACGCGAAACGTGATTTCAACTCTTTACAGTCCGACGTTTCTCAATGCCAGAATGATGATCCTAAGATGTGAAGAAGAAGCTTTCCTTTGTCAGAACGAGATGCGGGCGTGGTATCATTGCTGTGGGCAGAGAATATGACGAAGGATGTTGGGTTTCTGAAAGACAAGAGCAAGAGATTCTTTTCCAACGCGCTGTATTTATTCGAAAGAGGAGATCATGATCTCTGTGCCTTCAATTTGGAGCAATCCTGTCAACTCTTGGTTAAGTACTTCATCGCCAAACGAGTTGGAGAGTGGCCGAAGACCCACTATCTCGATTCTCTCATGAGGAGTCTGAGTGAGATCTACGAGAAGGCGGAGATATACGAGTATTACTTGGAGAACGAGTTATTCTTCGACGATCTGTCCGACGCCCACTTCACGAGCAGGTATTTCCCGAAGGCCTTCACCAAGAACTTGACCCAGAAGCTGATAGCCGAATACAGAAAATTCTTGAACTTTCTGGAGGTCACCCTGAATGAAAAGCTTGATTNCGATAAGTAAGAAGATTTGGGAAGAGAGGAAAAAATACTTCGAGAACTACCTCGAGTACGGTGAGAAGATAAAACGGATCGCGAGAGATCTTCTCGGTGACGATGTGAAAGTTTTGATCTTCGGTTCTGTCGTTCGAGGGGATTGGAACGCGAACAGCGACATAGACGTTTTGATCGTCTCAAAGGAGTTTTCTTCCAACTGGGAAGAGAACAGATGGGTGAGGACGCACATCAAAAGATCGATCGGCCCGCTTTCTCCGTTCCAGATCCATCTGGCGAGCGTTGAAGAGTACGAATCGTGGTGGAGAAGGTTTTTGGAGAAGAACTGTGTCGAGGTGTGATGAGCACGGGCCGAAGATTCACCAGAATAAAGCGAGTCAGCCCTCGGTAAGCTCTTTCATCACAAGTTTCCAAAGCCGCTGAGCACAAAACCTCGAATGTAGTACCTTTGCAGGTACAGAAATACGACGACCATCGGTATCACTTGATAAACGAGCGCTGTTAAGATTAAGTGTTGCGTCTCCACCGTGGAGAACGCCAAAGACAGTCGGGATATACCGACGGGCAAGGTCATGAGTCTTTGTGCTGTTGAAGTAACTATCAGCGGCCACAAGAAAGAATTCCATTGGCCGATGAATGTGAGTATCGCAAGCGTTGCCAAAGCTGGTTTTATCAAAGGCAAGATGATCCATGTGTAGATCTTGAATTCCTTCGCACCGTCCAGCCGAGCACAGTCCAACAGTTCGTCGGGTATCGTCAGTATGAACTGTCTCATCAGAAATATTCCATATCCGCTCACCGCAAAGGGGACAATGAGTGACAGATAAGCTGTTCAGCCAGCCAAAGAGTTTCATCAAATAATAAACGGGTATGAGAAATATGAACACAGGGAACATCATGGTTGAGAGGACAAAGCTGAAGAGGATCTTTCTGCCCAAGAATCTGAGTTTGGCGAACGCGAAACCTGCCATGGAACTGGTCAGAAGAACCAACAGTGTGACAGAACTGGCGACTATGAGGCTGTTCTTGTAGTAAGTGAGTATAGGTATTCTTTTCAGCACCTGCAAGTAATTGTTCCACTGAGGTTTTTCAGGTAACCACTTTGGAACATCGGACATGAGTTCTTGTGGACTCATGAGTGAAGCAGAGAAGAGCCAGAAGAACGGCAGGATCATCCAGAAGGCTCCGAAAATTATTATCACGTACCTGATTATCTCCAGAACTATTCTTATCACTTTTTTCCTATTCATATCCTTTGATACCCCCACGTCTGAAGAGCCACAGTATGAACAGAGTGAAACCAAAGATCACACAGAACAGTAGGAACGCCCCTGCAGATGCCCTTCCCATTCTGAGTGATTGAAAGGCAGTTTCGTAGACATACCAAGAGACGGTCATCACACTCCTCGCAGGCGCGTTTCGTCCCATCGTGAAGGGAAGGTCAAAAACCTGCCAGGCTCCTATGAAACCCGTTGCGGTGAGAAAGAGTAGAGTCGGAGACAACAAAGGAACGGTGATGTGAAAGAACTGTCTGAATGGCCCTGCACCGTCTATCTTCGCAGCATCGTAGTAGTCCTGGGGTATGTTCTTCAACCCTGCGGTTATGATGAGCATTGAACCGCCGATACCTGCCCAAATCGCCGTGATGATTATTGACCAGAGAGCCACGTTAGGGTCTGTCAACCAGTAGATTGGTTTGATACCGAAAAGTCTGAGAATCGAGTTGAAGAGTCCGTTGTTCGGCCTGTAAAGGTACCCCCAGATCGTGCCTATCGCGACTTGTGGAGTCACGACGGGTGCAAAATAGATGAATCTCCAAAGGACCGATAACTTCGCGTTGTTTATCAAAACTGCAAGGACGAGAGCAACGACTATGTCAAAGAAACCGTCGCCAGAGCATAAACAAGCGTGTTCCTGAAAACACCCAGGAACATCTGGTCTCTCAGCAGGTACGAATATTCCGAGAAGCCGACGTTCCTCGCTCTCGAAAGAGGAACCAACATGTTCCACCTCTTCGTCGAAACGATGAAGGAAAAGATGACAGGGTAAATGAAAAAGATCGAATAAAACAGCAAAGCGGGGGCAAGGAACGCGTACCCTGCCCCCGTGTTTGTCTTCAACTTCTTTCTTCTAACGGGACCCTTTGTCTCAGACAGTCCAGCCACTTTTGATACTTCCCCTCATTTGTAGAATTCTTCCAGAATCTTGTCAATCTGTTTCTTCGCGTCACTCAGGGCCTGTTCTGCAGTCTTTCGACCGTTCCATGCCTCGACGATTTCCCTCATGAGTATCGTTTTGATCTCTTGACCTTGTGCTACGTTGGGTTCCTGATAAGTGTTCTCCAGTTCTTTAACGAAGACTGAGGTGTACAGATCGTTCAGTTCAGCCTTGAAGAAAGCGATATCCTGTTTGTTCGGAGGAATCGAGCCGATGTTCTTAGCCATGAGCTCTCCCATCCTGGTGAAACCTCCGGCGTCCTGTAAGGTCATCCATCTTATGAAATCCCAGGCGGCCTTCTTGTTCTTCGAAGCGTTGTCCACAGCGACGAACCATGTGTAACCGGTGGTGGCCGGTTTTTTCAAATAAGGCATAGGAGCAACTCCGACGGTCGCCTCGTACTCATCCTTGAAACCCAGCTTCAGTGCCGTTTCATACCAGGGCGCCATGATCATCATAGCTACCTTGCCTGTTGGGAAAGTCCACACGCTCGCGGCGGGATCCGTTGCCCCGTTCTTGAACAACTTCAGCTCCGCCTCAAGTGCTTCGATGGCTTCCTTGAGGTCAGCAGACACTCGGTGAAATCATCTTTGAAGGGTTTTCCACCGTTGCTATATAGCAAGGCGAGGAAAGGATGCACGACTGCAGAGTCCCAGCCAGCAAGGAAGGCGAAACCGTATTGGGCAGACTGTGCCGTCGGGGTTTCTCTTGGTGAGTTTTGGAGCCATCGCGATCAGCTCATCCCAGGTTTTCGGTGGCTCGTTGAACCCAGCCTCTCGCAACAATTTCTTGTTGTAAACCAGTGCATAGTTCGCAACCTCGACTGGTACACCCCATATGGCCTTGTCAATGGTTGCACCGTCGACCGCCGCTTTGACGAAGCTGGCCCTGACCTTGTCGGCGATGTCCTTCGGAACCTGATCGAGTATGCCTGAATCGACCAACTGCACGCCCCAGAGTGAGTACAGCACGTATATGTCCGATATGACTCCTGCGGTGTGACTGATCAGTATGCGCTTCAAATACTCGTCAAACGGCACTGACTGTATCTCGATCTCCACGTCTGGGTTCAGTTTCTGGTACTCTTCGACGTACTGTCTGAGCCCTTTCACCTTGACGTTACCGTTTTCGTCTTTCACTCCCTCGACTTGGTAGTCCGACCAGTGCACGGCGAAGATCAACTTGGTTTTTGCAAGAGCACTGAAGCTGAGAAGAACNCAGAGAACGACNGCTAACAAANCCANTGACCTCTTCATGCTTCACCCCTCCCTTTTAAGGTTTCAACATTGTCATTCAAGGAGAAAGACGAGTGTTTCTCCTCCATCCATGGTGATGTTCGTCACAGTCGTGAGCTGTTGCGTGCTTTCCAAGTCAACGTTCTTTGTACGGTTCAGACACGTCGCCTTTTCGAACGTACGGTGGAACAAATCTTGTGGTATGGATAGATCGAAACAACATTCGTTGCTCCCGTGGTTGAACACGAAAACGAGAACCTCACCTGAAGGCACGGTGGAGAAACGAACTTCCAAACCATCTGAGCTACCGCTCCTAACGCGAACGAAGTATTTTCTTTGAACGCCACATTCGATTGCGAGCCGTCTTATGAACTCCAGATTGTCAGGGTTGCCCGTTTCCTCGTATCCTACGCCCAGCAACGTTCCAACCATGATGGTCTTTCCCAAGACACACTTGTTCTCAACTATCACTGGTTTGTCCTGGAAGAACGCGACCGCGGTACCATTCGTCAATTTGTAGGTCGAAAGATAACGACAGGCCGAAATGGTCAGGTTCCTTTGCGGGATTCTTAACATCTTCTGTTCCTTCAGTTCTTTCATCCACAGTTCCTCGCAACCGAACAGTTCGTGCAGTCCAAGTCCAGGGATTTTTTCGCACAGAGAACCGTCTTCTTTCATCCATCCAATTCGGCCATCTGCCAACACGGTTCCACCGTTCGCGACATATTTCTTTATCGCTTCGGCACTCTTTTCGTCCAGAGCGATCGAGAAGGGTATGAGCATCAATTTGTACCTCGAGGGATCTTTGCAAAGATCAGTGATGTGTAAGAAATCGACGTTCACGCCCATGTCCATGAGCGCTTTATACATTCCAAACATGTCTTTTCTGATCAGCTCGGCACTCTCTGCTCTCAAGCACGCGAGAGCCTTGTGGGATTCGATGTTGTACAGTATCGCTACTTCTGCAGCCAAGGGTTTTGAGTTTGCAAAAACGTCCATTTTTTCGGTTATCGTTCTCGCCACTTTGCCAGCGGCGATCGCTCTTTCGTTCGTTGAACCGTCGTACTCGGCCAGACCAAATCCCGATACTTCATAACCGCAACTCATGGGAAACCAAGCGTAGTAGTTCAAACCTTTTGCGTTCCTTGAAACGGCGAGCCACGCCCATCTCTCAACGTCCTTCTCATCCACTGGCTCACCGAATCTCATTCCCGTCACGCCATGCCCAGTTTGAAGTTCACCTATCCAGAACGGTTTTCCGCGACTTTCACAGGAAGATCTGCTCGCGTCCAGTGCAACTCCCATGTGATGGGGTTTCAACGGCATCCACGAACCTGTGTGCTTGGGATAGAACGAAGTTCCCCAAACATCCACCTGCTCTGAAAGCTTCCAGTCGTCCGATGCGCCATAACCTATGCCAGGTATTCCATAAACACTCGATATCGCAGCGTGGCTGGATACTACGTGTTCACCATCCACTCTCTTGATCGTTGCGACCTTCCACTGCAGATCTTCCGCGATCTTTTCGATGCTGAACTGGATCCAATCCAACAAATCTCTGAAGCTCGACAGAGAAACGTATCTGGGTGCGATGACTTCTTCCCAACTTTCGTGCTTGCGATACCAAGCGTCGTTCAGCACCTCGATCGTTCCATATTTCTTCTTGAGCCATTCAATGAATCTGTTTTGTGAATGCTTGCAGTAGCAAAACCATGGATCTTTTATGTAATCGATCCATGACCACTGCACTATATGAGGCTCTGACCATATGTCCCACGCGTAAAAAGACTCGTACGATGCTACAACAGCGGCAAGCTTCTGAAGAAACGTTTCTATGTGCTTCCTCACGTGTGGGTGGTCTGAGCAGTACCCCGGCGATGCCTGCGAGTGTATGACCAGCCCAGATCTGTCCACGAACAGTGAGTCTGGATAATCTCTTTCCACCCAGTTTGGTGCAGAGTCTGTGTACACTTGGACGATCGCTTTGATCTGCAATCTGTCAGCAACGGAAAGCAACGTGTCAATGGTCGAGAAGTCCCATTCATTCGGCCTTGGTTCAGCGGCTGCCCAATCGTACCAAAATCTAACCGAATTGAAGCCGAGCGATTTTATCGTGGCGATGTCTTTCTCGATTTCTTGTAGGGATTTAATCTTTGCCACCATGGGGGCTCGGGATCTATGAGGGCCATACCAGACGGAGACGGGAAAGAAATTCTTCAAGCTCATCACTCCCCGTAGATTCTTCTATAGTGTGCACTTATGGTTGATGTTCATTGAAGATCTTTATGTTGTAATCCACTCCGAAGCCTTCGACATTGGGAGAAACGAAGATTTTGAGATCCTTACCTCTTTCGTGCAGGATGGTTCCCGTTTGAGCGACGAGACACATCGTGATGGCGACCGCGGCGACTGTTGAGGAAGCCGCTATCTTTTCCTTTCTTCCCTCCAACTCGACAACAGCATCTTCAGGTGGCACACAGTTGTCTATAATGACATCAGCGATGTCCGAAAGTTTCTTGCCGCTGCTGTGGATTGGATTCGCGAGTGATTGATTTTGCATCGAGAGGATCGCTATGACAGTCGCCCCGACCTTTTTGCCGTACAGTGCTGTCTCGACTGGAGCAGCGTTGACGCCACCGTGTGAATAGACGACCAAGACGTCTCCACTGGCAATGGGTTGGTACCTCAAAAAGCCGTCTTCGATGTAGCCTTCCTTTCTCTCGATGAGCAACAGTCCAGGGGCACTCGCCGGACCAGTGGGGCTGAACCACATCAATCGAGGATCGGTGAGTGGATTGAAACCAACGAAACTTCCGTATCTGGGAAATGCATCCAAGACGGGAATGATTGAATGACCGCTGCCGAACATATGAACAAAGCCACCGTTTGAAATGCTATCTGCCATGAGATTTGCCGCTTTCAGTATGTTGTCCTTCTGTTCTGTTTTAATCCTCCTCAGAATGCTTTCAATCTTTTCAAGATAAGTCTCGAAGGCCAGCAATTTTTTCACTCCTTTCGTTGTGCTCAAAGAGTAAGTATCGAGTACAACCAAGAAGCTGTGCATCCTCCCCGAGGGTGGAGACTTGCACGAGCGGTTCTGCGATGGAGGGGCTGATGTTGTGCTTGACGGCCTCAATGGCTTCAGCTTGAAACACGTCCACTGAAGAGCCAAACTCCCAGCCAAGACTATGATCTCGGGATTGAGAACGTTCACAAGAACACTCAAAAGATAACCAAGAGTGTGTGCTGTACTGCGCGCAAGATCTTTGACGCAGTCGTCCGTGACTTGTTCGTACAAACGAAAGATTTCCTCGGGAGACGTGGCGGGTTTCTTGCAAATTGTGTTGAGCCTCTTCAGTAGAGCAGGACCAGATACGATGTTCTCGACGGTTTCGAACCCTTTCGTCAATGGATCGATCACTCTTATCCATCCCACCGAACCTGCCAGCTTCTGCGAGCCGGATATCACACGACCATCCGCCAGTATCCCGAGACCGACACCGGTTCCAACGATGAGGTAAAGAACGTTCTTCTTGCCAACCGCACAACCTTTGTAAATTTC
>JGI24185J35167_1000924_pt1 | contig 13270 bp, 11 predicted proteins | sample YNPBryunderm2012_FD_35167 | JGI IMG/M metagenome (IMG submission 35167) | reverse complement strand
GAAAACAAATAGGCCTGCGCCAGCTTGCCCTGCCGGAGTGCATTCATCAGCACTTCTTTGACATGCTCCTGCCCCACCATCTCATCGAAGGTGGTGGGTCGGGCCTGGCGGTAGAGGGCACTCACGGGTTCTAGCTTAAGACCCATAGCCCAAAGCGAAAAGCTGGGAAGGGNGCAGCAGACGGACAGAATGCTAAATGTCCGGTAGATCCAGGTCGGGGATGCGGCTATAGGCGATGCGGGTCACCGCGCTCTGCTCGGTGCGGTGCATGCCAGCAAAGTAGAGGGCCTGGGGGCCGTATTTGCCGTTGGCCTGGTCCATGGCCTGGGAAAGCCGCAGGAGTTTTTGCTCCGACTCAAACAGCGGCCAGCCCAGCTCGAGCTCGGGAATCAGGTGGCCCAGGGCAATACCCACCTTGAAGGGGGTGCCCTCGGGTTTTTGCTGCCAGAGCTGCAGGCTAACCCGCAGGAGGCTCAGGGTGTCCTGGCTGGGCTGGATGCGGCTATGGGCCTCCCAGCTGCGCTGTTCGGCGCCTTCCAGAAAGCGCACAAACAGGGCTACAGAACCCGCCCAGTAGCCTTCGTGGCGCAGGCGGGCTGCCGCACGATGCACCAGCCGGGTGAGCACCGCGCGGGCCCCGGCCTCGCTACGAAATACCGGGGGCAGCACGTGCGAGTGGCTCAGGCTGCGCCGCCGGGTAGGGGCTTCGGGCAGGTCAGCCCCGCGCAGGCGGTGCCACCAGCTAAAGCCATGTACCCGGCTGCCCCAGACCTGGGCGAGCTGCAGGACGGAAAGCTGGTAAAGTTGCTCTACCGTGGTGACCCCGTGTTTGAACAGGCGCTGCTCTATACCGGGGCCGATGCCCGGCAGGTCGCGCAGTTGCAGCGAATAAAGCCGGTGGGGAAGGTCGGAGGGCTGCAGCAGGGTCAGGCCGTCGGGCTTGTGCATCTCGGCAGCCACCTTGGCCAAAAACCGGTTGGGCCCCAGCCCCACCGAACAGCGAAGCTGACCCCCAACGTGCCGGTAGATGGCCTCTTTGACCTGTTCCCCCAGCTTCCGGGCATGGGCAGGCTCTTTTTCCCCGCCCACCAGCTTGCAGACCATCTCGTCAATCGAGAGCACCGCCTCCACTGGCAGTACCGTGTCCACTGCCCGCAGAATCTGGTGATGAATGCGGACGTACTCCTTGGGGCGTGCCTCGACCAGCTCGAGCCTTGGGCACAACAGCCGGGCATCCTGTACCCGTGTCCCGGTCTTGATGCCGTAGCGCCTAGCCTCGTAGCTGACCGCGATGCAACAGGTGGTCTCGGCCAGCATGGGCACCACCGCCACGGGCTTGCCGCGCAGCTCGGGCCGGAGCTGTTGCTCCACCGAGGCAAAATAGGAATTCATGTCCAAGAACAGGTAATTGATATCCATGTTGAGCCTCCAAGATGGGTAAAAAGCAGGCTGAGTTTTATGTAAATAACATAAAACTTCCGATCTACTTTTTCTACAACAGATGAAATGGGTACCTCTGGCGCAAAAAAAAGAGCCCCCGGAGGAGGGCCCTTTTGTTTAGGCTAGACTCAAAAGTTTAGCTTGAGGCCGGCCCGCGCTCCTAGGCCAAAGTTTCCGCCGCTCTCGAAGCGGGGGTTGCCCTCTACGAAGAGGCTCAGGGGGCCAGACAGATTGAGGTCAAACCCCGCTGCAGCGCTGCCGTAGAAGGGTTCGGCTAGGGCTGGCAGGAAACGGATCCCCACGCCTAGGTAAGGGCTGATTGCTTCACTGCCGAAGTGGCGCATCAGGTAGCCTTCGAAGCCCAAGGCGTTGGTGCTGAGGTTATAGTCCAAGCCCGCACGTAATCCGAAGCCTAGGAACGCATCGCGCACTCCCAACATTCCGCTTATGTTGATGTTGCTGCTGTCGAAGACGCCGTTGGTGGGCTCAGGGATGATACGGACTGCGCTGCCCGCGCCTATGTAGACGTTACGGGCGGGGGGGTTTTCGGGCGCGACTGGGGTCGTAGGCTGCACTTCCGGCTGGGCCTGCAATGGTGGGGCGGGTTGCTGGGCCTGCTGGCGCAGCTCGTTGACCTGGCCTTGCAAGGTGGTGACCTGGTTGCTCAGGGCGCGCACCTGCTCCTCCAGGGCGGCTACGCGGGCGGCATCGGGACGGTTGCGAATCTCTTCTTCCAAAGTGGCGATGCGGCGCTCGAGGGCCACTGCATCCTGCGGGGCGGTAGGGGCGGCCGGGGCCTGAGCCAGTCGCTGGATCTGCTGTTCGAGGGCCGCCAGGCGCTCCTGCAGGGCGGCTACGCGCTGGCTGGTCTCGATGGCCTGCCTGACCTCGGCCTCGAGCGCGGCCAGTCGGCTGGCCTGATCCTGGTTGGTGCGCTCGAGGTCGGTGAAACGCTGCTGTAGCTGTTGAAGTTCGGGAGCTACCTCCTGAGCGCCTCGCTCTACAGCCAGACGGCACTCAGGGGTGGTGTTCTCGAGGCGGTTGGTTTGGTAAAGCCGGAAGAAAATTAGGGCGGCCTGGTAGCGGGTCAGGTTCTGATTGCCTCGGAAGGTGCTGTCAGGAAAACCCTCGATTAGGCCACACTGTACCGCGAACTCCACGGCCTGGCTGGCCCAGTGCCCAGCGGGGATATCCCTAAACTGGGTCTGCGCACTTGCAAATACGCCTGAAAACGTAGCCAACATGAGACCAATAGCGGTGATACGGCTTTTTTTCATGCGAACCTCCCTTTTTAGTTTCATGAAGCCAAGGGCGCTTGGCTTCGTTTCCTACGCTACGCAGCTAGAATGAGGGTTCATCTTAGTTCATCCGTAAGCGGAATTGCGAACTTTATCACCCACTTAATGTGATGAGCACGAGATTTGTTTGAGGGACGAGTTTGCGGCACGGGCACAGGTTGCATAGAGTGAGGGAGGTTGTGGCAGCTTCAGTCTTTGCTGAAGCCGCGGTGAAGTTCGGCCCTTTCCGGAGGCTCGCGGCACAGGAGTCCACCGGCACCTCAAAAGCATAGACGTCAACTCCGGTGCCCTAGGTAGCCCCGGATGGGGCCTAGCATGAAAAACAGCGGTTTAGACCTGGAGCTGGTATACCTCAATCGCGTTTTCACCCAGGATTGCGCGATTCGCTCCTCCTAAAGTCTTTTCCAAAGCCTCCTTGACTTCAGAGTAACTGGCCGCTAAGGTACATACAGGCCAGTCACTTCCAAATAAGCAGCGTGAAGAACCGAACAGCATTAGGGCCTGATGGAAATAGGGGGCAAGGTCTTCCTGCTTCCAGCGTTTCCAGTCGGCCTCAGTCACCAACCCGGAGAGCTTGACCCAGACGTTAGGCTGAGCTGCCAGGGGCTCGAGTGCCCTGAGCCAGTCGTCCCACTGTCCCTGGGCGATGTTGGGTTTGGCCAGGTGATCCAGCACGAAGCGCAGTTTGGGGAAGTTTTGCACGCAGGCCAAAGCTGCGGGCAGCTCGCGGGTGCGAACCAGCAGATCGTAGACCAGCCCCCGCTGCTCGAGCGCTGCCAGGCCGCGCTCCACTTCAGGCCGGAGCAGCCAGTTGGGGTCGGGCTCGTCGTGCACTTGGTGACGAATGCCCACCAGATAAGAACCCTCTGGCCTAGCTCTCAGCGCATCCAGCACCTGGCCCACCTGGGGGTCGCATAGGTCAACCCACCCCACCACCCCCGCCACGTAGTCGGTTGAGGCAGCGATTTGCAAGAGTTCACGGGTTTCCTCGAGGCTGCTTTTGGCCTGTACCACGATGGTGCGGTCTACCCCGCAGGCCTTTAACAAAGGCCTTAGGTCTTCCGGGGTGAAGTCCCGCCTTAGGGGCGCCAGCTCGGCGTCCTCCAGCCAGGGGTAGTGCACCCGGCTGGGAAAGATGAAGTGTTGGTGTGCGTCCACAACCATAAAAAGTCACCTATTCGGATTCGGCCACCACCTTCTGCCGCTGCTCCCCTAGACCCTCGATGCCCAGCCGCACCACCTGCCCTGGACGCAGGTAGACCGGCTCGGGCTTCTGCCCCAGGCCTACCCCGGCGGGCGTGCCGGTGGAGATGAGGTCGCCCGGCTGGAGGCTCATGAACTGGCTGACGTAGCTGACCAGCTGGGCCACGCCAAAGATCATGTTGCCGGTGTGGCCGTCCTGGTAGCGCCGTCCGTCTACCTCGAGCCAGAGCCTCAGGTTCTGCGGGTCGGGCACTTCGTCCCGGGTGACCAGGTAGGGGCCGATGGGGCCAAAGCTGTCGCACCCTTTGCCCTTGTCCCACTGGCCGCCGCGCTCGAGTTGAAAAGACCGCTCTGAGACATCGTTAACCACGCAGTAACCGGCCACATACTCCAGGGCTTCTTCTTCGGAGACGTACTTGGCAGGGCGACCGATCACCACCCCCAGCTCCACCTCCCAGTCGGTCTTGCTCGAGCCGCGGGGAAGCACGATGGGGTCGAAAGGCCCCGAGATGGCGCTGGTGGCTTTGAGGAAAACCACCGGCTCCTGCGGGTAAGCCGCGCCGGTCTCGTCCGCGTGGTCCTTGTAGTTGAGGCCGATGCAGATAAACTTGCCCACCCCGCCCACACAGGGCCCCAGCCGGGGGCGGCCCCGCACCGGCGGTAGCCTGCGGGGGTTGAGTCGGGCCAGCCGGGGCAGGTATTTGCTCAAAACCGAGCCATTGATGTCCGGCACGACCTCGGAGAGGTCGCGCAAGCGCCCATCAGGGTCCAGCAGACCGGGTTTTTCCTTACCCTTGCTTCCGTAGCGAACCAGTTTCATCGAAGCCTCCTTATCTCTGGGGCCCCGGCCCGAAGCGGCAGACAGGCTTGATGCGACTCTTGGCCGAGGGCTTCGGATGGGGTTCCTACTACATAGCCCAGCCGCCGTCCACGAGGTGTACGGCCCCGGTGGTGAAGGCGGCCTCGTCGGAGGCCAGGTAGGCGGCCAGGGCTGCGACCTCTTCGGGGCGGCCCACCCGGCCCATGGGCTGGCGGGCGATAAAGGCCTGCCGCACCTCGGCCTCGCTCTGGCCCGAGCGGCGGGCCTGCTCTGCCACCCGGGCCCGCCAGGAGGGCGAGTCCACCGTGCCGGGGCAGATGGCATTGACCCGGATCCCCCGGCTCACGTAGTCGGCGGCCACCGCCTTGGTCATGCCGATGACGGCTGCCTTGGTGGCGCTGTAGACGAAGCGGTTGGGCACGCCCTTGATGGAGGAGGAGGAGGCTACGCTGGAGATGTTGATGATAGAGCCCCCACCCTGCGCCAGCATCCTGGGAATCACCGCCCGCATGGTCCAGAACATGGAGCGGGCGTTGAGGTTGAAGCTAAACTCCCAGTCGGCGTCGCTGCAGTCCAGAATGGTGCCGTGGTGGACGAAACCCGCACAGTTGACCAGGATATCCACCCGCGCCAGCGAGCCCACCACCGACTCGATCTGGTTCTTCTCGAGCACATCCATGCGGAGCTGGGCGCAGCTCAAACCCTGCAAGAGCTCGGGCTTGTGGTCGGTGGCAACCACCTCGGCCCCCTCGGCCACGAAGCGCTCGGCGGTGGCCCTGCCGATGCCCTGTCCTGCTGCTGTGATGAGGGCTACCTTCCCTTTTAGTCGCTGCATCTACACCTCCTCTGGTACCGGCACCTCCCCATCGAGCAGCCCCTCGGCCACCAGGTCGCGCCAAAGGCCCGGGGGGAGCCGGGTTTCGAACATCTGTAGGTTCTCTTGTAGTTCAAGGGCCGAGCGCGCGCCGGTGAGCACCGAGACCACCGCGGGGTGGCCCAGCGGAAACTGGATGGCAGCGGCCTTGAGGGGTATCCCGTGCTGCTGGCAGACCCGCTCTAAGGCCAGGGCCCGCTCGATCAGCTCGGGGGGCGCGGGCAGGTAGTTGTAGGTGGCCCCGGGGGCAGGGTGCGCCAGCAGGCCGCTGTTGTACACCCCGCCCACCACCACCCCGATGCCCTTTTGCAGACAAAGCGGTAGCAGTTCCCGCAAAGCCCCCTGCTCGAGCAGGGTGTACCGGCCCGCCACCAGCAAAAAATCGAAGTCACCCGCTTTAGCAAACTCCAAAAGCCAGTCGGTATGATTCATGCCCACCCCAATGGCCTGCACCACACCTTGCTGCCGCAGATCAACCAGGGCCCGGTAGGCCCCCTGCATCACCTCGGCCACGCTGCGGCCATCGGCGTCGGGGTCGTGGATGTAGAGGATGTCCACCTTCTTGAGGCCCAACCGCTCCAGGCTCTCCTCGAGCGAAACCAGGGTGCCACGGTAGCTGTAGTCGTAGACCTGGGCCAGCAGGGGCACCCCTTTGAAAAAGGGCTCCCCTTGAGGGTCGAGCTGGCTTGGGTGCAGGGGGCCCGGGCGCAGGAGCCGCCCCACCTTGGTGGAGAGCACAAAAGCTGTGCGAGGCTGGCCTTGCAGGAAGTTCCCGGTGCGCTGCTCGGCCACCCCATTGCCATACTGCGGGGCAGTATCGAAGTAGCGCAGGCCGGCCTGCCAGGCTGCCTCTAACGTGGCGCGGGCCTCCTCCTCGCCCACCGGGGCAAACAGGCCCCCCAGGGGGGCGGTTCCCAGGCCGAGGCGGGTGAGGCGCAGGCCGGTTTTGGGGTGCAACTGATGTGCGCTGGCGCGGGGCATGGCTAACCTCCTTGGTGGCCTCTCCAGTAGCTGCCATCGGGGTAACGGTAGGTCTCGCGCGAGGCGGGACAGATCTCGATGCTGTAACCGGGCTTCAGCGGAAGCCGGTAGCGGCCCCGGCGGATTACCACCGGCTCCACAAAATGCTCGTGCAGGTGGTCCACGTACTCCAGATAGCGGTTCTCGAGGCTGCCCGAGACCGCAATATAGTCGATGCTGGACAGATGCTGCACATACTCGCATAACCCCACCCCGCCCGCGTGCGGGCAGACCGGAATCCCAAACTTAGCCGCCAGGAGCAGGATGGCCAGGTTTTCGTTCACGCCGCCCACCCGGGCTGCATCAATCTGGCAGAAGCCGATAGCCCCGCTCTGCAGGAGCTGCTTGAAGACCACCCGGTTTTGCACGTGCTCCCCGGTGGCCACCTGGGTGCCGCTGCCCTGCAGAGCTTTTTGCAGGGCAGCGTGGCCTAGGATGTCGTCGGGACTGGTGGGCTCCTCGATCCAGAGAGGGCGGTAGGGCAGCAGCCGCCGTACCCAGTCCAAGGCCTGGGGCACATCCCANACCTGGTTGGCGTCCAGCATGAGCCGGTTTTCCCAGCCGATCTCCTCNCGCACGATCTGGCAGCGCCGCAGATCGTCCTGCAGGTCGCGCCCCACCTTGAGCTTGAAGGCCCTGAAGCCCTCCTGTAGGGCTTTGCGGCATAGATGGCGGATCTTCTCGTCGGGGTAGCCCAGCCAGCCCACGCTGGTGGTGTAGGCCGGGTAGCCCTCGCGCAGGAGGTAGGCCTCGCGCTCGGCCTTACCGGGGGCCATTCGGCGCAAGAGCTCGATGGCTTCTTCGGGCGTGAGGGCGTCGGTCAGGTAGCGAAAATCAATGCAGCGCACCAGCTCCTCAGGGCTCAGATCCACCACCAGCTTCCACAGGGGTTTGCCCTCGGCCCGAGCCCACAGGTCCCAGACCGCATTGATCACCGCTGCCGTGGCCAGGTGCACCACGCCCTTCTCGGGGCCCAGCCAGCGCAGCTGGGAGTCCCCAGTAATGTGCCGATAAAAAGCCCCCATGTTCTGGGTGAACTCGGCCAGCGGACGGCCTACCACCAAGGGCCGCAAAAGCTCGATGGCTGCACAGACCAGGTCGTTGCCCCGGCCAATGGTGAAGGTCAGGCCGTGCCCTTCCAGGCCGGTGTCGGTCTCCAAGATCACGTAGGCTGCCGAGTAGTCGGGGTCGGGGTTCATGGCATCGGAGCCGTCCAAGAAGCGCGAGGTGGGAAAGCGAAGATCTAGGGTTTTGAGTTCTTGAATTCGCATATTTGCCATCTAAATTTCCTCTGCCGCCCGCTGGCCCTCACGGTCGATGCGCTCGAGCGTGATCTCGGCCGATTGCTCCCCCCGTAAAAAGGCCCTCAGGTTTTCAGATACCACTGCCTCTACCGCTGGGTAGCGGGGGTGTTTGGGGGGGAACCAGGCGTATTCCAGGGCCTGTTCCAGCAGGTCCCAGCGCCGGGCCTCCAGGGTGTGGGGCGGGGTTTCCTGGCGGATGGCCGCCAGGGCATCGGTGCGGGCTGGCAGGGTACCCAAGCGGGCCTCCAGGAGCTGGGCTTCCCTCGAGGTCAGATGGCGCAGCAAAGCCAGCGCTAGCGCACGGTCGGAAGTTTTTCGGGCCAGGGCAAAGGTGTGGCTGCCAGCATAGGTCGCCCGCCGCACCGGGCCCACGGGGTAGAGGGCCAGGCCCAGGTGGTCGCGGATGGGGCTTTCCCGGTAGCGGTGAAAGCTGCCGGGCCAGTCGGTGGTCAGGCTGGCCTCCCCGGCGGCAAAACAGGCTGTCACCGCGTCGAAGTCCCACTCGGGGGTTTCGCGGGGGGCCGCTTTGTGCAGGGCGGCCAGGATTTCCAGGGCCCAGCGTCCCGCTTCGTGCTGGGCCTGGGGGCGGGGTACCGGGGTCTCGTACAGGTAGTGCCCGGCGCTGCCACAGAGCTCGAAAAAGTGCCCAAAAACCCCCGAGCCCTTGCCCGGAAAAACAAACCCGTAAGGCGGCTGGGACTGGGCTGTTTGCACCAGAGCCTCCTAGCTCTGGGGGGCTTCCTGCACCCGGTCGGTGCGGTAGTAGAGCAGTTTCACATCCAGGTTGCGCGGCAGGCCGAAGAGCGCCCCTTCGATGCGGGCGAGCTCGAGGGCGCGGGGATCGAAGACCGCCAGCTCCTTTGGGTCGAGCAGCCCGTCCAAGGGCTCCAGCCACTGCTGTTGGGCGGGGGCAAACTTGGAGTGGGTGGAGACCAGGTCGAAGCCCGCCCCCTGACCAAAGGCCTCGGCGATGCGTCGGTTGAGGTCAGGGTGGTTGACAGCCCGGATGACCTCGATCTCCACCCCTTCCCGCCTGGCAAACGGCTCGATGGTCTCGTACAGCCCGTCGTACATAGGGCCGCCTACCACCAGGGCGCGCAGACGGGGCCTCATCCTTTCACCGCCCCCACGATCAGGCCCCGCTCGATGTAGCGCTCGAGCACTAAGGCCAGGATCACTACTGGCAAGATCATCAATAGGATGATTGCCGACATGTACCACCACTCGGTTCCGCGCGTGCCGCTCATGGCGGCCACCATCAGCGGCATGGTCTGGCTGTTGGCCTTGGACAAAAACAAAGCCAGCAGGTACTCGTTCCAGGCAAACACCAAAAGCAGCAAAAAGGTGGCCACCAGCCCGGGGGCCGCCAGCGGCAGCACGATAGTCCAGAAGATGCGGTAGCGGCTGGCCCCATCGATCTGGGCGCACTCCTCGATATCCTGGGGGATGTTCTGGAAGTAGTCCCGCATCAGCCAGACCGCAATTGGCACGTTGATCACGGTGTAACTAATGATCAGCGCGGTGCGGGTATCCAGCAAACCCAGTTGCTGGAAGAGCAGGTAGATGGGGATGACCACCACCACCGGCGGCAGGATGCGGTTGGAGATCAGCCATAGGGCGATCTCGTCGTTGCCCAGGTGTTTCCTGAAGCGCTTGCCCAGGGTCTGTAGGCCCAGGATAAACCCGGCTAGGCCCAGGCCCACCGCCGACGGCCAGGGCATCCCCAGGGCCACCAGGGCCACCGTCAACACTAGGCAAGCGATAAATAAAACGATAGCTCCCACCCTGGGCCGGTACTGAAACCGCGTGAGGGCGTAGGCTGCGCTGGTGCCTAGGAAAAGAGCCAGCAGGGCGCTGCTTAGGGCCACCACCGCGGTATTGGCGTAGGCCCGTTGCACGTCGGGGCCCAGCGTGCCCAGCACGTACTCCCAGGCGTGTAGGCTGGGCTTAAAGTCCACCCAGGGTAGGTAAAAGGGGCCGCTGTTCACGTCTACCGGCAGCTTGAAGGAGGTGATGAGCAACCAGTACAAGGGAAAGAGCACGAAGAGCGAGGCCAGCCCCAGGGCCAAGTAGGTAAGCCCTACCTGCCAGGGAGAGGGGGCTAGGGGGGAGCGCGGGCGACTCATAGTTGCCCCCGGGCCCGCGGCAACACCCAGGCCGCGTACAGGCTGGTCACCAGGCTCACCAGCAGCATGAGCAAAAAGCCCAGGGCTGCGGCAGTGCCAATGTCCAGGGTGCGCCAGGCGAAGTAGGCGTGTAAAGTGATGGATTCGGTAGCGGTTCCTGGGCCGCCGTTGGTGAGGATGTTGGGAAGATCGACAATCTTGAACCCCTCAATCAGCCGGATCAGCACCAAGGTGGCGCTGGCTGGTAGCAGATGGGGGAAGATGATGTGGCGAAATACCTGCCAGCGGCTGGCCCCATCCACTGCGGCGGCCTCGATCTGTTCCTGGGGCACGCTCTGCAGGGCTGCCAACAGCACGATGAAAGCAAACGGCGTCCACTGCCACACATCTCCGATCAGGACGGCCAGCCGAGCGCCCCAGGGGTCGTTGACCCAGGAAAACCCCCCCAGGCCCAAAGCCTCCCAGAGGGGCACCAGGGGGCCCTTTCCGGTATCGGTCAGCATCCGGAACATGTAGGCGACCCCTATGGGGGTGATGGCCAAGGGCAGTATGAAAAGTATACGGAAAAAGCGGGTGCCGGGTAGGCGCTCGGCGCAAAGCAAAGCCAGCCCCAGGCCCAGTAGGTACTGCAAGGCGGTGCCAACGGTTACGTAGAAAAGGGTGGTTTGTAAAGTGCCCATGTGGGTGCCGGGCAAGAGGCGACTCAGCAAAAGCCAGGTGAAGGCCATCAGCAAGAGGCCTCCCAGCAGAGGTTGCACCAGCCATACCGAAAACGGGCGCCTAGCCCGCCAGCGTCGGTACATCACCACCCCTAGGGCGAGGGCCATGAGGGCTAGCACCCCCAGCACCCAGTCGGTGGTGCCGGGCCGCCCTAGAAAGTGCCCTTGCTCGCTGCCTAAAAGCAGTTTGCGGTAGTTGGCCAGCCCCACGAAGCTCAGCTCGAGGCCCCCATCGCTGAAGCGCAAACGGGCCAGAGAACTATAGAGAGCGCCTACCAGAGGAAACAGCACGAAGGCCAAGATAACCAGCACGGTTGGCAGTAAAAAAGCTGTGGCCGCGTTTCGCTCGAGCCAGCCTACCCAGCGGGTCCAGAGATCGGCTTGTGGTGGCTTGCTTTCTGCTTTTTTCATCTCCAAATCCCGAAATAGGGGTGGGGATAGCCCCCCACCCCTTGTTCTGGGTTAGCGTCCGGCAATTCCCAGCGAGGCCAGATAGGCCTGGAGCTGTTTCTGCCGACCTTCGGCGTTGGTGATCTCCTCCCAGCCGTTGTGGATCTGCTCCTGGGCCTGGGCGATGGTCAGCTGGCCGGCCAGGTACTCCGAGAGCACTCGATCCAGCACCACCTGTTGGTACTGCTGGGCTTTGGGAATGCGCAGGTCGAGCACCATGTTGGGACTGTTGAGGCTCTGCTGGATGGCCGTCAGGTAGTTGCGCGCCCCAGCCTCGCTAAAGCCAGCCGCCACCCAGTTTTGAATATCGCGGAACTGCGAGATGCGGTAAGGGTTGAAGCCGGTGATCCCGATAGTCACGTCCTTGTTGGACTGGGCGGGCTGGGACATGAAGCTAAAGAGGGCATAGGCCGCATCCTTTTTGTTGGCCGCCGACTTTGCGTTGATTCCACCTGACCAGCCCCCAAAAGCCGCGTAAGGGGCTCGGTTAACCCCGTTGATGGCGTGGGGGCAGAGCTGCGCGGTGCAGTTCACCAGGTTGCCGGTGTTTCGATCCAGTACCCGGCGACTACCCGGCAGAATCACCGCGCCCACTCGATCCTTGACCCTGGAGGTCTGGGGGTCGATGGACAAGGGTCCAATATCGCCCCAGTCAATAGAGAGCGCGCAGCGCCCGCTGGTAAAGAGCCCGCGGGTATCGCCCACATCTAGGTTGAGCTCATCGGGCGGGCCAAAGCGGGTGGTTTCCCTGTAGACCCGCAGAGCCTCGGCAAAAGCCTGATTCTTAACCAGTGGCTGCATGTTGCGGGTGTCGAAGAAAGCCCCCTGGCGGGTACCCTGGGTCTGGACGTAACCCCCCAGGATGCTCATGAACATCCAGTAGCTCTGGGCGTTGCGTTTCTTGGCGATACAGCTACCAAAATCGGGCCGGCCATCCCCGTTCATGTCCCGCCCATTGGCGCGCTGGGCGATGTTTAGGTAGTCGTCCCAGGTCTGGGGTGGCTGCAAGCCCAGCTGGCGCAGCACATCGGTGCGGTAGTAGACCATCTGGAAGTCACCGTCCAGCGGGACGGTTAGGATTCTGCCGCCATATAGCGCGCTGAACTCGCGGAAGAATGGCGCGATATCGTTCCACTGAATGGCAGTATCGGCCCGCACCCGCGCGGTCAGGTCCTCCATAATGCCAGCCGGGGCAAAGTCGGCCATCCATTGGGGTGCGAAGATCCAGGCATCGTAGCTGTTGGTGCCGGTGGTGGCATCGGTCAGAATCTGCTGGTAAAGGTCGGAGAGGGGCACCACCGTCACGTTGACTTTGGCTCCGGTGGCCCGCTCAAAGGTGGCAGCGTGGCGACGCAGGGGCTCAGCGATTTGCGGGCCGGTGAAGGTCAGCACGTTGATGCTGACCCCCTGGAAGCGTCCGGTTTGGGCCAGGGTTGGAAGCGCGAAGAAAACCAGAGAAATAGAGAATTTCACAAGATTTGGTACCATGTGAAGCACCTCCGCTGTGGAGAGACTTGCCTTAGGCCGAGTCGCTTTCCTAAGTATGCGAGGTACCCGAGGCTGACGTGGCCTTACGATCCATCGTTGGCGCGCTGGCTCTGGGGCCTCGCCTGCTTCGGGTCTATCTCACCTCCTCCTGCCAGGGTGGATCTGCCCCGGCTCGCGTGCAGGTCAGGGCAGCCACCTTCGTCGCGAAAGAGAGCAAGCCAGTAAGCTGCTCGGAATCTAACGAGAGCAGTTGTCCACGGGATGTGTTCCCGGAGCGATATAGGCCTACCAGCAGGCCAGCCATGAAAGCATCGCCCGCGCCCACGGTGTCGACCACGTTTACCTGGGGGGCCGCTACCCGCACCTGGTGACTTTGGGTATAGGCCATCGCCCCGGTGGAGCCCAGGGTCACCACCACCAGTGCTGGGCCCTGCTCAAGCCACTCTTCGGCAATTTGCTTCACCGACCGACCCGGGTACAGCCAGTCTAGATCGGCTTGGCTGGCCTTGAACAAGTCGCACTGGGCCA
>JGI24185J35167_1000911_pt1 | contig 13347 bp, 9 predicted proteins | sample YNPBryunderm2012_FD_35167 | JGI IMG/M metagenome (IMG submission 35167) | reverse complement strand
TGCGCTCATCTCAGCTCCCCGCCTTCACCGCGGCAGGCAGAGGTGCAGCCTCCGGCCGCGGCACCTTCACGGCATCGCGCACGAGCACATAAGAGCCTTTCGCGCCAGGCACCGCCCCCTTCACCAGCAGGAGGTTGCGCGCTGCGTCGACGGCCGCCACCTCGAGGTTCTGCGTGGTGACCCGCTCGACGCCGAGATGCCCGGCCATCTTCTTGTTCTTGAACACCTTGCCGGGGTCCTGCCGGTTGCCGGTCGAGCCGTGGCTGCGATGGCTGATCGACACGCCATGCGAGGCTTCGAGGCCGCGGAAGTTCCACCGCTTCATCGCGCCGGCGAACCCCTTGCCCTTGGTGGTGCCGGTGACATCCACCTTCTGCCCCAGCACGAAATGCTCGGCGCTCAGAACCGCCCCGATCGGGGGCAGAGCGTCGGCAGAGACGCGGAACTCCACGAGCTTCGCCTTCGGTTCAACCTTTGCCTTCGCGAAATGCCCCCGCTCCGCCTTCGAGACGTTCTTCGGCTTGCGCCGCCCGATGCCGAGCTGCACGGCCGTGTAGCCGTCCTTCTCCGCCGTGCGGTGGGCGACCACCTGAACCTCGTCGAGCTGGAGCACGGTGACGGGGACATGCGTCCCGTCCTCTCCGAACAGCCGGGTCATGCCCAGCTTGCGTGCGATCACGCCTGTGCGCATCACCCCGACCTCAGAGCTTGATCTCGACATCGACGCCGGCGGCAAGGTCGAGCTTCATCAGCGCGTCGACCGTCTGCGGGGTCGGATCGACGATGTCGAGAAGCCGACGATGGGTGCGGATCTCGAACTGCTCGCGCGACTTCTTGTCCACGTGCGGCGAGCGGTTCACGGTGAAACGCTCGATCCGCGTCGGCAGCGGGATCGGCCCCCGCACCTGCGCCCCCGTCCGTTTCGCCGTGTTGACGATCTCCCGCGTGCTGTTGTCGAGCACGCGGTGATCATACGCCTTCAGACGGATGCGGATGTTCTGGCTGTCCATCGTCACCCTCTCTCGCTCGCACCGGCGGCCGCTCTCTCGTTGTGCCGCAGGCGCTTGCGACGTTCCCTTGCGCCCAGCCTGCCCCCTCTTACTGGAGGATTTTGGTGACGACGCCTGCGCCGACGGTTCTTCCGCCTTCGCGGATGGCGAAGCGGAGGCCTTCGTCCATGGCGATCGGGGCGATCAGCGACACCTCCATCCGGACATTGTCGCCGGGCATCACCATCTCGGTGCCCTCGGGCAGGGTGACGACGCCGGTGACGTCGGTGGTGCGGAAGTAGAACTGCGGCCGGTAGTTGGAGAAGAACGGCGTGTGCCGACCCCCCTCCTCCTTGGTCAGGATGTAGGCCTCGGCCAGGAACTTGGTGTGCGGCGTGATCGACCCAGGCGCCGCCAGAACCTGGCCGCGCTCCACCTCCTCGCGCTTGGTGCCGCGCAGCAGCGCCCCGATATTGTCCCCCGCCTCGCCGCTGTCGAGCAGCTTGCGGAACATCTCCACACCCGTCACCGTCGTCTTCACCGTCGGACGAAGCCCGACGATCTCCACCTCGTCCCCGACCTTGATGACGCCCCGCTCGACACGCCCCGTCACCACCGTGCCGCGGCCGGAGATCGAGAACACGTCCTCGATCGGCATCAGGAACGGACGGTCCTTCGCACGCTCAGGCTGCGGAATATACGTGTCCACCGCATCCATCAGCTTCAGGATCGCCTGCTCCCCAATCTCGGGGTTGCGGTCCTCAAGCGCGCACAGAGCAGACCCACGGATCACAGGAATGTCGTCCCCAGGGAACTGATAGCTCTTCAAAAGCTCCCGAACCTCAAGCTCCACAAGATCCAGAAGCTCCGGATCGTCCACCATGTCCACCTTGTTCATGAACACCACAAGCGCAGGAACCCCAACCTGACGCGCCAACAGAATATGCTCACGCGTCTGAGGCATCGGACCATCCGCCGCAGACACAACAAGGATCGCCCCGTCCATCTGCGCAGCACCAGTAATCATGTTCTTCACATAGTCAGCATGACCAGGACAATCCACATGCGCATAGTGCCGCTTCGCAGTCTCATACTCCACATGCGCCGTCGAAATCGTAATCCCACGCGCACGCTCCTCAGGCGCCTTGTCAATCTGATCATACGCCATATACGTCGCTCCACCACTCTTCGCCAAAACCTTCGTAATCGCCGCAGTCAACGACGTCTTCCCATGATCCACATGACCAATCGTCCCAATGTTGCAGTGCGGCTTCGTCCGCTCAAACTTCGCCTTCGCCATGGTCGTTCTCCGTAGGGCGTCTGGTCAGGGCCAGGTCGTGTTCCGGGTTGCGTGGTCAGAAGGTGAGTGCGCTCACCAGCGGTAGTGCGAGAAGGCCCGGTTGGCCTCGGCCATCCGATGGGTGTCCTCGCGCTTCTTCACGGCGGCGCCGCGATTGTTCGCCGCATCGAGCAGCTCGTTCGAGAGCCGGTCACGCATCGTGTGCTCGCTACGCTTGCGCGAGGCCTCGATCAGCCAGCGTATCGCCAGCGCCTGGCGACGCTCGGCGCGCACTTCGACCGGCACCTGGTAGGTCGCGCCACCGACGCGGCGGGACCGCACCTCCACTGCCGGCTTCACGTTCTCGATCGCCTCGTGGAACACGCGCAGCGGATCGGCGTTCGGGATCCGGCGCTTCACCACATCAAGCGCGCCATACACGATCGCCTCCGCGACCGACTTCTTGCCGTCGTACATCAGCGCGTTCATGAACTTCGAGAGCACGACGTCGCCATACTTCGGATCGGGCAGGATTTCGCGCTTCTCGGCGCGGTGGCGGCGGGACATGGCTCACCTCCTCCCGGTCACTTCGGCCGCTTGGCGCCGTAGAGCGAGCGGCGCTGGCGACGCTTGGCGATCCCTTGCGTGTCGAGCACGCCACGCAGGATGTGGTAGCGCACGCCGGGAAGGTCTTTGACCCGGCCGCCGCGGATCATCACCACCGAGTGTTCCTGCAGGTTGTGCCCCTCTCCGGGGATGTACGACACGACCTCGTAGCCATTCGTCAGCCGCACCTTCGCCACCTTGCGCAGCGCCGAATTCGGCTTCTTGGGCGTGGTCGTGTAGACGCGCGTGCACACGCCGCGCTTCTGCGGGCAGCCCTGAAGCGCCGGCACCTTGTTCCGCTTGCGCTTGTCCTGGCGCTCCTTGCGGATCAGCTGGCTGATCGTCGGCATACACACCCTCTCGGCTCGCCGCCCGCCTCCCCGGCAGCGGCTTACGATCCCACACCACACACCGAAGCGGGCAACGACCTGCCGGCCGCCGCCCGCTGGCTCAACCCGTCTCCGACCTCAGCCACCCGCTCGGACGAGGGGGGCGGCACCGGAGCCGAATCATGTCCAAACCATCTCGCCCGCACCGCGCCCGCGGGCCGGATCGAGGGCGCGGAACCTACGAAGGGGTCATCTCCCTGTCAAGCATCGCCCCACGCCCTAACGGCCANGGTATGCGGGCCGGAATGGCTGCACCGTCTGCCGNGCATGGCATACGCCGCCCGGCCCGGAGCGGCGGCGCCTATTCGGCCGCGACCGCGCCGGCATCCGGCAGTTGCGGCGCACCACCCTGCACCCTGCCACGGTCCTTCTGCGCCGCAAGCGCCTTGAGCCGCATCATCACGTTGCCCGTGCCCGCCGGGATCAGCCGCCCGACGATCACGTTTTCCTTCAGCCCGGCGAGGGGATCCACCTTGCCCGCCACCGCCGCCTCGGTGAGCACCCGCGTGGTCTCCTGGAAGGACGCGGCCGAGATGAAGCTGTGCGTCTGCAGCGATGCCTTGGTGATCCCCTGCAGGACGGGGAAGGCGGTCGCGGGACGCTCGCCCTCCGCCAGCCGCTTCTCGTTCTCAGCCTCGAAGTCGACGCGATCCACCTGTTCCCCCACCAGGAACGTGGTGTCGCCGGGGTCCTGGATCTCGACCTTCTGCAGCATCTGGCGAACGATCACCTCGATGTGCTTGTCGTTGATCTTCACGCCCTGCAGGCGATAGACATCCTGGATTTCGTTGACGAGATAATCCGCGAGCGCCTCGACCCCGAGCACCTTGAGGATGTCGTGCGGCACGCGGGGGCCGTCGACCAGCGGGTCACCGATCCGCACATAGTCCCCTTCCTGCACGGAGACGTGCTTGCCCTTCGGGATGAGATACTCGCGCTCCTCGCCGGTCTCGTCGTTCTTCACGACGATCCGCCGCTTCGCCTTGTAGTCCTTGCCGAACTCCACCCGGCCGTCGATCTCGCTGATGATCGCATGGTCCTTCGGCCGGCGCGCCTCGAACAGCTCCGCAACGCGCGGCAAGCCGCCGGTGATGTCACGCGTCTTCGAGCTCTCGCGCGGGATGCGCGCGAGCACGTCGCCCGCATTCACCCGCGCGCCATTGTCGACCGAGAGGACCGAATCGACCGAGAGGAAGTAGCGCGCCTCCGTGCCGTTCGGCAGCTTGACGAGCTCGCCCTTCTCGTCGCGAAGCACGATGCGCGGGCGCAGATCCGCCCCCTTCGCTTGCTGCTTCCAGTCGACCACCACCTTGCTCGAGAGACCGGTTGCCTCGTCGACACGCTCGACCACCGTCACGCCCTCGATCAGATCGACATAGTCGACGATGCCTGAGCGCTCGGTGATCACGGGCAGCGTGTAGGGGTCCCACTCGGCGAGCTTCTGGCCGCGCGCGACCTGCGCCCCCTCGTCGGCGAGCAGCCGCGCACCGTAGGGCACACGGTAGCGGGCGCGTTCCCGACGCTGGTCGTCGAGCAGGAGAAGCTCGCAGTTGCGGCTCATCACAATGGGCGTGCCTTGAGAGTTCAGCACGACGTTTCGATTCTTTACCGCAACGATACCGTCCGTCGCCGCCTCGACCTGGCTCTGCTCGGCGCCGCGCTGGGCGGCGCCGCCGATGTGGAAGGTGCGCATCGTGAGCTGCGTTCCCGGCTCGCCGATCGACTGCGCGGCGATCACGCCGACCGCCTCGCCGACATTCACCGGCGTGCCGCGCGCGAGGTCGCGGCCGTAGCACTTCGCGCAGATGCCGACCCGCGTCTCGCAGGTGAGCACCGAGCGGATGTAGACGCTGTCCACACCGGCCTGCTCGATGGCATCCGCCTCCGCCTCGCCGATCAGGGCGTTGCGCGGAACGATCACCGCGCCGGTGATCGGGTCCTGCACGTCCCGGGCCGCGGTCCGCCCGAGGATCCGCTCCGACAGAGACGAGACGACCTCGCCACCGTCGAGCACCGGGCGCACCGTGATCCCCTTCTCGGTGCCGCAATCCTCCTCGACGACGATGCAGTCCTGCGCGACGTCGACGAGGCGGCGCGTGAGATAGCCCGAGTTGGCGGTCTTGAGCGCCGTGTCGGCGAGGCCCTTGCGCGCCCCGTGCGTCGAGTTGAAGTACTCGAGCACGGTGAGCCCCTCCTTGAAGTTCGACAGGATCGGCGTCTCGATGATCTCGCCCGAGGGCTTGGCCATCAGCCCGCGCATGCCGGCGAGCTGGCGCATCTGTGCGGGGCTGCCGCGCGCGCCGGAATGGCTCATCATCCAGACGCTGTTGATCGGCCGGCCCACCTCCTGCCGGCGGATCTCCTTCATCATCGCCTCGGCGACCTCCTCGGCGCAGCGCGTCCAGGCATCGACCACCTTGTTATAGCGCTCGCCCCAGGTGATCAGCCCTTCCTGGTACTGGCTTTCGAATTCCTTCACCTCGGCGGCGGTCTTGGCGATCAGCGCCTGCTTCTCGGCCGGGATGATCAGGTCGTCCTTGCCGAAGCTGATGCCGGCGCGGGCGGCGTGCCGGAACCCAAGGCCCATCAGCCGGTCGGCGAAGATCACCGTCTCCTTCTGCCCGCAGTGGCGATAGACGGCGTCGATCACGTCCGAGATCGTCCGCTTCGTCAGCTGCCGGTTGACAAGGTCATAGGGCAGGTTCGGGTGCTTCGGCAGCAATGCGCCGATCATCATCCGCCCGGGCGTTGTCACCACGCGCATCGTCACTGTCTTGCCGTCGCGATCCACTGCCTCGCGGCGGGCACGGATCTTCGAGTGCAGCGTGATCGCCTTCGCCTCGAGCGCCTGCTCGATCTCGCCCATGCCGGTGAAGGCGGGGGCCTGGTCGTCGGCGACCGCCTTGAACTCGGGCGTCTCGAGCGAGAGGTAGTAGAGACCGAGCACGATGTCCTGGCTCGGCACGATGATCGGCTTGCCGTTGGCCGGGGAGAGGATGTTGTTCGTGCTCATCATCAGCACGCGCGCCTCGAGCTGCGCCTCGAGCGAGAGCGGCACGTGCACGGCCATCTGGTCGCCGTCGAAATCCGCGTTGAAGGCGGTGCAGACGAGCGGGTGGAGCTGGATCGCCTTGCCCTCAATCAGCACCGGCTCGAAAGCCTGGATGCCCAGGCGGTGCAGCGTCGGCGCGCGGTTGAGCAGCACCGGGTGCTCGCGGATCACCTCCTCGAGGATGTCCCACACCTCGGGACGCTCCTTCTCCACCATGCGCTTGGCCGCCTTGATGGTGGCGGCGAGGTTGTACTTCTCGAGCTTCGAGTAGATGAACGGCTTGAACAGCTCAAGCGCCATCTTCTTCGGCAGGCCGCACTGGTGCAGCTTGAGCTCCGGCCCCACCACGATCACCGACCGGCCGGAGTAGTCGACCCGCTTGCCAAGCAGGTTCTGGCGGAACCGCCCCTGCTTGCCCTTGAGCATGTCGGAGAGCGACTTCAGCGGCCGCTTGTTCGCCCCCGTGATCGGCCGGCCGCGGCGGCCGTTGTCGAACAGGGCATCGACCGCCTCCTGCAACATCCGCTTCTCATTGCGCACGATGATGTCGGGCGCGCGCAGCTCAATCAGGCGCTTCAGCCGGTTGTTGCGGTTGATCACGCGCCGGTAGAGGTCGTTGAGGTCGGAGGTCGCGAATCGGCCGCCATCGAGCGGCACGAGCGGCCTCAGCTCGGGCGGGATCACCGGCACGACGTCGAGGATCATCCACTCGGGCCGCGTGCCGCTCTCGAGAAAGGCCTCGATCAGCTTCAGCCGCTTGACGAGCTTCTTCCGCTTGGCCTCCGACGTCGTCTCCTTGAGCTCGAGCCGGAGCTTCGTCTTCTCGGCGTTGAGGTCGAGACCGGCGAGGATCTGCTTCAGCGCCTCCGCACCGATGCCGACCGAGAACGCATCCTCGCCGAACTCGTCCACCTTCGCCTGATACTGCTCCTCGGAGATCAGCTGGTAGAGCTTGAGGTCGGTCAGCCCCGGCTCGAGCACGACGTAGCTCTCGAAATAGAGGATCTTCTCGATGTCCTTCAGCGTCATGTCGATCATCAAGCCGATGCGCGAGGGCAACGACTTGAGGAACCAGATGTGCGCCACCGGCGAGGCGAGCTCGATGTGCCCCATTCGCTCGCGGCGCACCTTGGCGAGCGTGACCTCCACACCGCACTTCTCGCAGATGATTCCGCGGAACTTCATCCGCTTGTACTTGCCGCAAAGGCACTCGTAGTCTTTGATCGGTCCGAAGATCCGGGCGCAGAACAGCCCGTCGCGTTCGGGCTTGAACGTGCGGTAGTTGATCGTCTCCGGCTTCTTGATCTCGCCGTAGGACCACGAGCGGATCTGCTCGGGGCTCGCGATCGAGATCCGGATCTGGTCGAAGGTGAGCGTGCCGGGCTGCGCGCCCAGGATCTTCATCAGCTCGTTCATCGTCGTCCTCGCCTTGGCCGGAAGGGCACGGCACCGCGGGGAGGCCGCGCCGCTTCCGAAGGGATCGCCGTTACCTTGCCGCGCCGCTCATCCGCCGCGGTTCTCGAGCTCGACATTGAGCCCGAGCGACTTGAGCTCCTTCACAAGCACGTTGAAGCTTTCGGGGATGCCCGCCTCGAACGTGTCCTGGTCGCGCACGATCGCCTCGTAGACCTTGGTGCGGCCCGAGACGTCGTCCGACTTCACCGTCAGCATCTCCTGGAGCGTGTAGGCGGCCCCGTACGCCTCGAGCGCCCAGACCTCCATCTCGCCGAAGCGCTGGCCGCCGAACTGCGCCTTGCCGCCGAGCGGCTGCTGCGTCACGAGGCTGTAGGGCCCGATCGAGCGTGCGTGGATCTTGTCATCGACGAGGTGGTGCAGCTTGAGCATATAGATGTAGCCTACCGTCACCTTCCGCTCGAATGGCTCGCCCGTGCGGCCGTCGATCAGCGTCACTTGGCCGGAACGATCCAGCCCCGCCTTCTCGAGCATCGCCTCGATGTCGTCCATCCGCGCCCCGTCGAACACAGGCGTTGCGATCGGGACGCCCGGACGGAGGTTCTCGGCAAGCTCGACGAGCTCGGCATCGCTCATCCCCTCGATCATCTCGCGGTAGATGGTCTCGCCGTAGATGTCCCGGAGCTTCTCCCGAACCGGCGCGAGCGCGCCCGAGCTCCGAGCGGCGTCGAGCAGCTCGCCGATCTGCCGGCCGAGCCCCGCACAGGCCCAGCCGAGATGCGTCTCGAGAATCTGGCCGACATTCATGCGCGAGGGCACNCCGAGCGGGTTGAGCACGATGTCGACGGCCTCGCCGGTCTCGAGGAACGGCATGTCCTCGACCGGGACGACGCGGCTGACCACGCCCTTGTTGCCGTGGCGGCCGGCCATCTTGTCGCCGGGCTGGAGCTTGCGCTTCACCGCGACGAACACCTTGACCATCTTCATCACGCCCGGGGGAAGCTCGTCGCCCCGCTGCAGCTTCTCGACCTTCGAGACGAACCGCGCCTCGAGCCGGCGTACAGCCTCGTCGAACTCGCGCTTCAGCTGCTCGATCTCGGCCATGGTAGCATCGTCGGCCACCGTGATGTTGCGCCATGCCCCGCGCGGGATTTCGGCGAGCAACGCTTCGGTGATCTCCGTCCCCGCCTTGATGCCCTTGTTGCCCGGGGCCGCCTTCTTCCCGATGAGCCGCTCGCGTACCCGGCCGAGGAATGACCGTTCCTGGATCGCCTTCTCGTCGTCACGGTCCTTCGCGAGACGCTCGATCTCCGCCCGCTCGATCGCGAGCGCGCGCTCGTCCTTGTCTACGCCGCGGCGCGAGAAGACGCGCACATCGACCACCGTGCCGGAGACACCGGGCGGCAGCCTCAGCGAGGTGTCGCGCACGTCCGAGGCCTTCTCGCCAAAGATCGCGCGCAAAAGCTTCTCCTCGGGCGTCATCGGGCTCTCGCCCTTCGGCGTTACCTTGCCGACCAATATGTCGCCCGGCTTCACCTCCGCGCCGATATAGACGATGCCCGCCTCGTCGAGGTTCTTCAGCGCCTCCTCACCGACGTTCGGGATGTCGCGGGTGATCTCCTCCTGCCCGAGCTTGGTGTCGCGCGCCATCACCTCGAATTCCTCGATGTGGATCGAGGTGAACACGTCGTCGCGCACGATGCGCTCTGAGATCAGGATCGAGTCCTCGAAGTTGTAGCCGTTCCAGGGCATGAACGCGACCAGAACGTTCCGCCCCAGCGCCAGTTCGCCGAGCTGCGTCGACGGCCCATCGGCGATGATGTCTCCCGTGCGCACAACATCGCCCACCTTCACGAGCGGCCGCTGGTTGATGCAGGTGTTCTGGTTGGAGCGCTGGAACTTGCGCAGCCGGTAGATGTCGACGCCTTCGGTCGAGCCGTCCTCCCGCGTCGCGCGGACGACGATCCGCGCCCCGTCGATCTGGTCGACCACGCCGGCACGCCGGGCGATGATCGCCGCTCCGCTGTCGCGTGCGACGGGGGCCTCCATCCCTGTGCCGACGAGCGGCGCCTCGGCCTGGATCAGGGGCACCGCCTGACGCTGCATGTTCGAGCCCATCAACGCGCGGTTGGCGTCATCGTTCTCGAGGAACGGGATCAGCGCCGCGGCGACGGAGACGAGCTGCTTCGGCGAGACGTCGATTGCCGTCACCTGGTCCGCCGGAACGAGCGCATAGTCCCCGTTCTTGCGCACCGACACGAGCTCGTCGAGAAGCGTGCCATCCTCGGCGACGGTGGCGTTCGCCTGCGCGATCACCAGCCGCTCCTCCTCCATCGCCGAGAGGTAGCGCGGCTCGCCCACCACCTTGCCGTTCTTCACCATCCGGTAGGGCGTCTCGATGAAGCCGTATTTGTTGACTTGGGCGTAGGTCGCGAGCGAGTTGATCAGCCCGATGTTCGGCCCTTCCGGCGTCTCGATCGGGCAGATCCGGCCATAGTGCGTCGGATGCACGTCGCGCACCTCGAAACCGGCACGCTCGCGCGTCAGCCCGCCCGGGCCGAGGGCGGAGAGGCGGCGCTTGTGGGTGACCTCGGAGAGCGGGTTCGTCTGGTCCATGAACTGGCTGAGCTGCGAGGAACCGAAGAACTCGCGCACCGCCGCCGCCGCCGGCTTGGCGTTGATCAGGTCGTGCGGCATCACCGTGTCGATGTCGACCGAGCTCATCCGCTCGCGGATCGCACGCTCCATCCGCAACAGGCCGACGCGGTACTGGTTCTCCATCAGCTCGCCGACCGAGCGGACGCGACGATTGCCGAGATTGTCGATGTCGTCGATCTGGCCCCGGCCGTCCTTCAGCTCGTGCAGCGTCTTGAGCACGGCGAGGATGTCGGCCTTGCGCAGCGTGCGCACCGTATCCGGCACCTCTTCGTTCGAGAAACCGAGGCGCATGTTCATCTTCACGCGGCCGACCGCCGAGAGGTCGTAGCGCTCGGGGTCGAAGAACAGGCCGCGGAACAGCGCCTCGGCCGTCTCGAGCGTCGGCGGCTCGCCTGGGCGCATCACACGGTAGATGTCGAGCAGCGCCTCGTCGCGGTTCTGGTTGCGGTCGATCGCGAGCGTGTTGCGAAGCCACGGCCCCGTGTTCTGGTCGATCGCGAGGGTCGGGAGCGTCTCCACCCCCGCCTCCTCGAGCGCGAGCAGCTTCGGCTCGGTGATCTCCTCGCCGGCCTCGAGGTAGATCTCGCCAGTCTCGAGGTTCACCATGTCCTCGGCGGCGAAACGGCCGACGATGTCGGCGCGGCCGACCAGAACCTCGGTCGTGCCGCCTTCGGCGATCTTCTTCAGCGCGCGCGGCGTGAGCTTGGTCCCGGCCGACGCCACCTCCTGCCCGGTCGCCGCATCGATCAGCGCCTCGGCGAGCTTGATGCCCCGGAAGGCTTCCGGATCGAAGGGGCGCGACCAGCCCTTCTGCCCCCGCGTGAACACGACACGACCGTAACAGGCCGAGAGGATCTCCTCGGCGTCCATGCCCCGAACCTCGCCCGGCTCGAGCGTCTCGCCGCGGGCCTCGCGCTCGGCCCGCAGCGCCTCGGTCGCCGCGCTGTCGAGGGCGTAGAGAAGGGTCGTCACCGGCAGCTTCCGGCGCCGGTCGATGCGCACGTAGATCAGGTCCTTTGCGTCGAACTCGAAATCGAGCCAGGAGCCGCGATAGGGAATGATGCGCGCGGCGAACAGGTATTTGCCCGAGGAGTGCGTCTTGCCCTTGTCGTGGTCGAAGAACACGCCGGGCGAACGATGCATCTGCGAGACGATCACGCGCTCGGTGCCGTTGATGATGAAGGTGCCGTTGTCCGTCATGAGCGGCATGTCGCCCATGTAGACATCCTGCTCCTTGATGTCGCGGATCGAGCGGGCGCCGGTGTCCTCATCGACGTCCCACACGATCAGCCGCAGGCGCACCTTGAGCGGCGCGGCGTAGGTCAGGCCGCGCTGCATGCACTCCTCGACGTCGTATTTCGGCTCCTCGAGCTCGTACTGGACGAACTCGAGGCGGCCGCGACCGGCAAAATCGTCAATCGGGAAGACGCTCTTGAACACCTCCTGCAGCCCGGTATGAGTGCGGGCGTCCGGTGAGGTGTGCATTTGCAGGAAGGCTTCGTAGGAGGCGCGCTGCACCTCGATCAGGTTCGGCATCGGCGCGACCTCGGGAATCCGCCCGAAGCTCTTGCGGATACGCTTGCGGCCAGTGAACGAGCCCTGCATCGAGACCCCCCGCATCAGCTGAGAGATGGCGACCCTGCCCGGCCAGGCTCGGCGCGGCCGGTTGCGCAAATACGGTCGCCCGGGCGGAGAAGGGTCGTCCCCGCCCGGTCGCCTGTCGCGGCCGAAGCCGCTTCCTGGAGGGAGCGCGCCGAAATCACTTGATCTCGACAGTCGCTCCGGCCTCCTCGAGGAGCTTCTTGATCTTCTCGGCCTCCTCCTTGCTGACGCCCGACTTCAGCTCCTTCGGCGCGCCCTCGACGAGATCCTTCGCCTCCTTCAGCCCAAGCCCCGTCACCGTGCGGACCTCCTTGATCACGTTGATCTTCTTGTCGCCCGCCTTGGCCAGGATCACGGTGAACTCGGTCTGGGCCTCCGCCGCCGGAGCTGCCGCAGCGGCCGCCGCCGCGGGCGCGCCAGCGACCGCTGCCACGGCCACCGGCGCCGCCGCCGACACACCCCATTTCTCCTCGAGCAGCTTCGCAAGCTCCGCGGCCTCGAGCACCGTCAGGTTCGAGAGCTCCTCCACGAGCTTCGCAAGATCAGCCATCGCGTTTCGTCCTCTTCATCTCGGCCGTCCGGAGCGTTCCGGAAAGCCATCGGTTCCTGTCTCTGCCTCCGCCCGGCGAGGCTCGCCGGACGGCACGGGTCATCCCCTCAGGCTGCCTCGCCCTTCTTCGCGTAGGCCTGAAGCACCCGCGCCACCTGCCCCGCAGGAGCCTGCAGCACGCCCGCCAGGCGAGTTGCCGGGCTGACCAGAAGGCCGAGCAGCTTGGCCCGCAGCGCCTCGATCGAGGGCAGCTCGGCAAGCGCCTTGATGCCCTCGGCGTTCAACGTCTGCGCGCCCAGAGCGCCGCCCACGATCTCCAGCTTCTCGTTGGTCTTGGCGAACTCGACGGTGNTCTTCGCCGCGGCCACGGGGTCCTTCGCCCAGACGAGGGCGGTCGGGCCCTGAAGCAGCGGCGAGATGCCGTCGAACCGGGTGCCCTTGAGGGCGAGACGGGCAAGGCGGTTCTTGGCCACCTTGTAGGTCACCCCCGNCTCTCTCATCCGTCGGCGCAGCTCCGACACCTCCGCCACCGTCAGGCCCGCGTTGCGCGTGACGACGACGATCGACGTCTCGGCGAACACCGAGGCGAGAGAGGCGACAGCTTCCCTCTTCTCGAGTCGGTCCACGTCCCGTCTCCATCGCTGCGACCGCCCGCACATGCCCCGATGGCACGCCGGACCGGCCGCGTTCCCACCGACCACGACCCCGGCTGGACTGGCGACCCGCCTCGGCCCAACCGGACCCGCGGCCCGGTTCGCCTGTCCAGACGCAGAAGACCAGGAACCGGAAAACACACCCGCCTCCGGCCG
>JGI24185J35167_1000890_pt1 | contig 13454 bp, 7 predicted proteins | sample YNPBryunderm2012_FD_35167 | JGI IMG/M metagenome (IMG submission 35167) | reverse complement strand
TCGCCAGCGGCGCATGTCAACGATACCTTGCCGGTGGCGCCCAATTCCGCGACATAACATCACTACTGCATACCCATCACTATTGCCCGTTCTTGGCGCCATCGGCTGCCGAATCGGCCGCCGACGGCTGGAGCTACTTGTCCGACCGGGACGCTTTTGACAGTTGTTCCCATTGTGCCAGTTGTTCCGGGTTGAGCACTTGCAAGGCTTCTTGACGAGCTTTGTCCAGAATTGCCTGGCGATACAGCGCCAGTTGCTGGCGGCTTGCTCCGGCCATTTGCTGCTCTAGAGCCTCGATTGTCCGCGCGCAANCGCTGACGATCTGCCTGACTTGCGCGCGTTGCTGCGCAGTNAACCCCAGTCGCTCGGCTACCTGGGGAAGCTCAAAAGGCGCTGCACCCGGTAGGCGTGCCACCAGCTTCCCGATGTCTTCTTGTTGTTCGCTCGGCTTGGGCTTACCGGCTGGCGCCGGCGGCTGGTGTGCGCGGTTGCTTGCTGGGTGGGCCAAGTCGGCGACAGGCAATCGCGCTTCGGNAGATGCCCGCTTGGGCGGCGGATCGCTGGATGGCTCGGCCGCAAAAAACAGCGCCGGGCCGGCGGCAGGTTTTTCCGGGGCGGCGTTCCGGTTCGAACCGCTAATCCAGCGCAGTTGCTGCGGCCAGTTCAACACCAGAAGCAACGGCCCGGCAATAACTACCACCGCTATAGTGATTCCCCCCACGAATATCGGAATGTTCCGCACCAGCAGACGCGGCAGCGGTATTAGAGACGCCAAAACACGCCAGTTGATAGGACTGGGGGCCGGCGGAACGACTTCGCCCAGCCTTTCCAAACCCAAGCGCCAAATGGAGGCTGCGGTTTGTGGCTGCTCGGCTGGGAGTTCCGGTTTTTTCCGGTCCGCTGGTAGCTTGCCGACAGATGATGTCCTGGCGGCGGCTGGCGGCGAGGCTTTGGTTTCGTCGAAGGATGGCTGTCTCTGGGGGGCTGTTTCCGGCGCCGGTTTCAGCCGGGTAGCGTGCACAACTCTGACCTCGAACCAGCCACCCTGGTGGCGGAGGCGTCCGACAGTGCCAGGCGTCGGTTCTTCCGCGCACTGAACCAGCGCGGCGAAACCGCCGGCCGATTCGTCCAACAACCGGCAGGCCAGCCGCAACTGGCCGAGTTGCAGTTCGGCTTGCGCAGCCGGTCCGAATACCTTGCAGCGAAACGACTTGCGTTCGTCCATAAGCTTCAATCGGGGCCAGTAGCAACGACCGACAGCACTGCTGGTCAAGTCTAGCATTTTGCCAAACGCAACGACGGCCGCCGCCGAGACTTGTCGCTGCGGCCTTTCGATCTCCACCGCAAATGCTGGTCATCGGGTGGGGCCGCACCACCCNTANATNNGCAATGCGACGCCTGCCGCGCTGAGCAAGCCGGAATCGGTGGCGCTGCCGCGGACATCTGGGCTTCGCGGGTCGCGCGACAACAGCCCGATGGCCCTGCTGTTTCCCTCCGCACACCTGTGGCCGAACCAAGCTGTTTGCCTGTTGGCCTTGATGTCGGTCGGCAACAGCCCGAGTGCGCCGCTNCACGCTTTGCCGGCTCCGCTGCGCGGTTGAAAAAATCTGCCAACTCGTGCAGCATGTACAGGTAAGGAGGCGACAGATGTATCGGGCGGCATCGTCCAGACCGTCACCATTGCGCCGAGCTGTTCACGCCACAGTCTTGTTGCTGATCGCAATCCACATAGTGAATCTATGGCTGGTACCCATCCCGTGGCACATCGTGGGATGCTCGATGGCCCCTGTGCTGTGGGGCAAACACGTCCGCATCCGCTGTGCCGATTGCGGACTGGTGTTCTTCCAGTGTGTGGAACACCCGGCCGATGGCAGCCCGACCGTTTGCCCCAACTGCGGCTACACTAACAACGATGGTGACGATCGCCCGGTGTTGCCTGGCGAGCATGTGATGGTCTTTCGATCGCTGTATCAGTTTCGGCTCCCTCGGCGGTGGGAAGTGGTGGCGATGCGCAATCCGCAGGATGCCAGCCAGTTGGTGGTGAAGCGGGTTGTCGGTCTGCCGGGCGAGAGCATCCAGATTCGCCACGGCGACATATACGCCGATGGGCAGGTACAACGCAAGAGCTTGCCTCAGCAGCGCGCGATGGCCATCCTGGTACACGATGCCGACCACACGCCCACGCGCAGTAAACTGCCCCCGCGCTGGCTGCCGGAAAGCCAGCAGACCCATTGGGGCTGGGCCGAAGGCCGATACGTACACGCTGCCACCGACCCGCGAGATCCCGTAGATTGGCTAGTGTACACGCATTGGCGGCGGGTGGGGGGCGAAGCCGGGCGAGTCGACGAGTCGCCAATCACCGACGATACGCCCGGGTGCCCGATGCCGCGCCGTCTGGAAGATTGCAGCTTCGTGCCCGACGTTATGCTTTCCTTTCGTGTAACAACCACTTTTGGCCGCGGTCTGCTGTTGCTCCGTGCTACCGACGGCCGGGAACAGTTCCAGGTGCACATCGATCCCAACGCCCGAAGATATTGGGTGCTGCACAACGGGCGGCAGATTCTCCGCAGCGGTGGTATGGGCAAAACCCCTCCGCTGGAAGGCGGCGTGAAGATCGAGTTGTCGCTGTTCGACCAGCAGTTGTTGCTGGCGATGGCCGGCAAGACGGTCTTGGCGTTTCCGTACGATGCCGGGGAGTCGCCGCGCAATCCCACCGCTCGTCCGCTGGCTATCGGTTCCCAAGGGCTGGGACTGGAGCTGCGGGAACTGCGCGTGTATCGGGACGTGTATTATGGGCGTCCGGCCGCGGCCGCTGGAGTTTGGGGATTGGACAAGCCGGTGAAGATAGCAAATTGGGGCTATTTCGTGCTCGGCGATAACAGCCCAGTCTCGCTAGACAGCCGATGTTGGCTCGAAGGCCCAAGCGTCGATGCCCGTTTGTTGGAGGGTAAGCCTCTGGCGGTGCTGATCTCGTCCAGCAGTGCCCAGTGGTTTGGCGGCTGGTTCAAAGTTCCCGACCTGACTAGAATTCGCTATATTCGGTAATTGATACGCTACTTCGCAGCCGTTTTGGTATCTACTAGCCGACACGGAAGTCATGCGCTTGCACTTTGTCAGCGGTCTTACAACCTCAAGCGATGGGCTTTGCCGCCTTTGCGACCGAGGATGTCTGCAATTGTATGCCAGCCGGAAGTGGCACCGGCAGAGCGTGGAGTTGCAAGCAAAGCGGAGCTTTTCGGGAGCGTTGAAGGGCAACGGGAGAAACTACTAATGACCAAGCGCGGCTCAGCCGGCCCCAAAACCAGCACAGCGCAACCAACCCAATCGCGCCGGCCCGAGGCGGGACGCGCTTCGGGCAGACCCGCCGGTACGCAACAGAAGGGAGCTGGACTGTTGTCCTCGGCTGCGGTGCGGGAGACGGTCGAATCGGTGGTCATCGCCTTCGTGTTGGCTTTCATGTTCCGCACCTTCGAGGCCGAGGCCTTTGTGATCCCGACCGGCTCGATGGCCCCGACGCTCATGGGCCGCCATAAGGACCTCACCTGTCCGGAATGCGGCTTCGCTTTTCAGGCCAGTGCTAGCGAAGAAGTCAACGAAGATGGCTCGCCCAAGCTGCCTGCGGAAAGGTACCTGGTCCGCAGTTGTACCTGCCCGATGTGCCGCCGCACGTTCGAGGTGGATAGCGGACGGCGGGAACATCGCTCTTTCAAAGGCGATCGGATCATCGTGGCCAAGTTCCCTTATCAATTTGGCGATCCGCAGCGCTGGGATGTGGCTGTTTTCCGCTATCCTGGCGAAGCGTACAAGAACTACATCAAGCGACTGGTCGGGCTGCCCCACGAAACGGTTAAAATCCACTGCGGCGACATTTATGTGCGCGACGACCGGCAGGGGGATGGCCAGTTCCGCATCCAGCGCAAACCGCCGGGCAAGCTGCTGGCGATGCTCCAGCCGGTGTTCGATAACGATCTGATGCCTGCCATCATGCGGAGCGGTTTTCCCACTCCCAGATGGCAGCCCGAGCCGCTCTCGCCCAATACGCCCAACTGGCAGCCGGAAGACGACTATCGGGCATACCGCGTCGAGGCGCGCCCGGAAACCGAAGTGTGGCTGCGTTACAGGCATTTGCTGCCCACACAGGCGCAATGGGCGAAGGTCGCCCGTGGCGGCCAGCGTCAACCCCTGCCGCGTAGTGAACCATTGCGCCCGCAGCTTATCAGCGATTTTTCTGCCTATAACACCAGTCAGAGCTGGGATTCGCCTATTCCCCCCGAAAGCATTGGCTTGCACCCGGTCGGCGATCTGGCGCTGGAGTGCCAGTTGGAAGTGCTTTCCGACACTGGCCAGGCGGTGCTGGAGCTGGTCAAAGGGGGCCGACGGTTCCAGTGCCGCTTCGATCTGCGGAGCGGCNCGGCCACTATGTGCATCGACGGCCAGGGACTGGTGGAGATCGANGGCCAACAGTACCGGTATCATCCCACGGCGAAGACGCGGGTGCGCGGGCCGGGCAAGTATCGCCTGCGGTTTTCCAACTGCGACGAGCAATTGCTGCTGTGGGTCGACGGCAGGTTGGTTCGCTTCGACGCCGACACTTGCTATCCACCGCTGCGCAACCAGCAACCGCAAGTGGCAGACCTGGCCCCGGCAGGCATAGCCGCACTAGGCGCAACCCTGCGCGTAAGCCACATCAAGCTGTGGCGCGACGTGTATTACATCGCCGACAGCAGCAGCCAGCCGTTGTCCGACTACCCCAAAAGCGAAATCGGCCTGCCCCCCAGCGTCGATTTTCTCGCCGATCCCACGCAGTGGAGCGTCTTCCAGCGCCGCCGCTCGGTACAGTTCACCCTCAAGGCCGACGAGTTTCTGGCGCTGGGCGATAACAGTCTGAANAGCAAGGACNGCCGGCTTTGGGGTGGCGTGGAAGTCGATGGCAAACTGGTGCCCTCCTGCGTACACCGCGATCTGCTCATCGGCAAGGCCCTGTTCATTTACTGGCCCCATTCCTGGGACTGGCCAGTGCCGCTGTTTCCCAATTTCGCCCGCATGGGCTTCGTCAGGTAGCCGTTAGGTCAGGTCGCCATTACCCGTAAGGTCAATCAGCCATCAGCAGCACGGATGTAGCAATGCTCGAAGCACAAGGACTGGTCAAGAGCTACGGCAGCCGCCGGGTGGTCGATGGAGTGGATTTGTTCGTAGAGCCGGGCGAGGTGGTCGGACTGCTCGGCCCCAACGGCGCTGGCAAGACCACCACTTTCCGCATCGTCTGCGGGATGATCGAGCCAGACGCGGGCAAGGTCTTGCTGGGCAATCTCGACGTAACCGACTGGCCCATGTATCGTCGTGCCCGCGACGGCGGGATGGGCTACCTGGCCCAGGAATCCAGCGTCTTCCGCAAGCTCACCGTCGAGCAGAACTTGCTGGCGGTCATGGAACTGCTGGGTTTCGACCGCCGTACCCGACTGCGCCGCACCGACCAACTGCTACAGCAGTTCGACATCGCCAGGCTGCGCAAGTCGCTGGCACTGTCGCTATCCGGCGGCGAGCGGCGGCGACTGGAGATCGCCCGCGCGCTGGTCTCCAACCCCAAAATCATCCTCCTGGACGAACCGTTTACCGGCATCGACCCAGTGACCATCGCCGGCATCCAGCAGATCATCTGGCAATTGCGCGGCGACGGCATTGCCATCCTGATCACCGACCACCAGGTGCGCGAAACCCTCCAGATTACCGACCGCAGCTACGTGCTGGATCAGGGTCGGGTGCTGTGCCACGGAACGCCCAGCGAAGTGCTGGCCCATCCGCTGGCACGGGAAAAGTACTTCGGCAATAACATCGAGCTGGGGCGATCGCAGACGGCTGGAGCAACCGCTGCAAGTGCTTGAGTGCTTGCACGCCAAACCGATGCAGCACCAGGNCAACAAACCACCGCCCGGCTGATTTCAGCCTAACACAGGCCACGGCCGCAACCAAACGCTGTTGATGGAGGGACGCGCTGCGGTCGCGTCCGAGTGGAGGGACGCGCTGCGGTCGCCTCCGTGGGGTTTGCTCGGTCCAGNCCAATCAGCAACGCAAACTGCGCCCACGACGGAGCGTGGCCCTCCAGATCGCCACACATACATGCACGCCCGGCGCGCACAAAAAGAAAGACTGCATTAGCGGCTAATCACTCGCCGCGGAGCCTCAGGCCCAACTGGGCCAACTTGTCTCGGACCTCGTTGAGGCTGGTTACGCCGAAGTTCTTGCACTCCAGAAGCTCGTCGCCGGTCTTGCGGATCAGCTCTCCGATAGTGTTGATGCCCAAGCGCACCATGCACTTTCGCGCCCGAACCGACAGACTCAGATCGGTAACTGGCTTGTTGAGCAGGGCCTGTTCGTCGGGCGAATAAGCGGTTGGTTCGTACCAGTCGGCGGGTCNTTCGCCGGCCAACTGGCCCAGACGCAGCCCCTTGCTGGCCAGCATTTCCTTGATCTCGGCGAGGCTGGTTTCGCCGAAGTTCTTGCTCGATAGCAGATCGGCTTCGGTGCAGCGGCACAGATCGCCCAGCGTCACGATCCCCATCTTCTGCAAACAATTGCGGCTGCGCTGGGAAAGCTCGAAGTCGCTGATCGGTATGTTGAGCAACTGGCTCATGCGGTCGCGCTTCTTGACGGCATCCTCGTCGTAATACTGTTCGTGGGANGCCTCGGTATCTTTGAAAAACAGCGCAGCCCGCGGATGATTGGGATACGCATCGAGAATCCTCTGATAACACTGGGCCGCTTTTTGGAACTCCTCGCGGTCTTCGTAGAGTATGCCCAGGTTCAACAGGGTGCCGATGTGGGTCGGTATCTGCTCGGCCGCGCGGCGATAAAGCTCCAACGCGTCCTCGTCGTTGCCCCGTCGATCGTGCTCCAGGGCCAACCCGAACAAAGCCCCGGGATGATTTCCATCGACCTCCACTGCCCGTTCGTATAGCGCCACCACCTCCTGGGGATTGCCTCCGATAGCGGCCACGGTGGCAGCGCGCTGGGCCAGATACTCGGCCGTTTGTTCGATGGCGCCCGAGAGGCCGTCCAGTACCTTCAAGGCCGCCATTGGATCGCCGCTGGCGCGCAGGGCTTCGGCGCGGGCCAACGCGCACTGGTCGGCATCGTAACCGGCCTGCTGCGCCGCCTGATAGGAGGCTATGGCCTGCTGGTACTGCTGCTGAGCGTAATAGCACTTGCCCAAATAGAACTGCTGCATCGCGCCGCCGTCGCCGTTTCGCAGCGAGTCGACAGCCTTGTTATACCGGCCGATAAGGTACTGGCACACCCCCAAGCGGACGCTGCTGGCCGGGGTGTGATCCTCCTTGCTTTCCAACTGATTGACCGCGTCGCGCAAGGTCTGGTANTTGGCGAAGTTGTGGGCGATTGCGGCTTTTAGTTGCTCTACTTCCCGCGGCCCGAACGCCCCGTCGACCAGCACTATCTGCTTTATGTCGATTTCGGCAGTCTGTAACATGCTTGCGATATCTCCCGAAGACGATTGGTGGTACCCAAAAACAGCCAGCGGCGGGAGTCGAACCCGCAACCCCCGCATTACGAATGCGGTGCTCTGCCGATTGAAGCTACGCTGGCATGTTGGTTAGCGCTAAACGCTTACGGCGCCAATTGCCGGCGCGGCCGCACAGAAAACCCAACCCGGCCTACCGTTGCTGCCAAGCGGAAGGTCGCACAGGGGGCGCGTCCGGAAATGCTCTCCTGCTGAGGGCCGCGACAGAGCGGGGCTCTCCAGACTCCCCGAAATCGTGCGCGCAAAACACGCACAGACACCACCATTAAGGACTAACCGTACGTCTTGTGCAAGTTGTTATTCTAGTATTGTTTCCCTGCACTGCCAAGCCGCCTCAGAAAATGTTGTAGGCCAGTACATTATGGTGCCCGGTGCTATTTCCAGCTTTTGGCGGCGGGTTATAATAAAAAGTTCAGGATACTACCAGCTAACGGGATTTACTGGTTTTTGTGCCTTGCGTGGGGAGTCATCCGGCGATGAGCGAAAAGCAGGCCCCGGCGATGATTGAGGCTATTGGGCTGTCGAAATACTACGGCCCGTTCGCTGCGGTCCGCGATGTTTCATTCAAGGTTTACCAGGGGGAAGTGGTGGCTTTTTTAGGCCCAAACGGGGCGGGCAAGAGCACCACGATGAAGCTATTGACGGGCTATTTGGCGCCCTCGGCCGGGGTGGCCAAGATCGCCGGTCACGATATGTCGACCGACCGGCTGGCCGGTGCCGCCCGGCTGGGCTATCTGCCCGAAAACGGCCCGTTGTATCCCGACATGACGCCGCGCGCGCTGTTGAAGTTCTTTGCCGAGGCCCGCGGCCTGCCCCCCGAAAAAGCCCGCCAACGCATCGAAGCAGTCGTCGAACTGTGCGACCTGAAAGCGGTCATCGGCAAACCCATCGGAAAGCTCTCTCGGGGGTATCGGCAGCGCGTGGGCATGGCCCAGGTGTTGCTGCACGAACCGGACGTGTTGATCCTCGACGAGCCGACGGCCGGGCTGGACCCCAATCAGATTCACGAAGTGCGCGAGACCATCCGCAAGCTNGGNNANAGCAAGACCATTCTACTATCGACGCACATCTTGCAGGAGGTCGANGCNATGGCCAGCAGAGTATTNTTCATCGACGAAGGAAGGCTGGTCTTCGACGGTTCCATCCGCCAGTTGACAGCAGATGGAAAACCGCTGGACCACCACTTTCGCCGTCTAAGCTCCGGCGTGGCAGCCTGAACGGCGCGTTGTCCGGCCGCCAATAAAAGGCCGCCGCGGCCCTGCCCGCCGGGCAGGCTGTCGCGATGCTACAGTGTTTGTCGCAGTTTGTTTGTCGCAGTTTGTCGCACGGGTAAAGAGATATCGCACTGCTACAGGGGATTTCGGACTATTACAGAGGTTTTCGCACTGCTACAGAGACTGCACAGAGACTGCGGGGAATCTATTGGCGTCTGGCTGTCGACAGTTGCGGTTGTACCGACTGCCGGCCGCCGCCAACACAGCCGCATGGAATAAGGAACGGTCGATACCATGAGAACGCACGTACTGTGGGCAGTATTCAAGCGGAACTTCATCAGCTANTTCGCCAANCCGACCGGTTACGTATTCGTCTGTGTGTTCTTCCTNCTGACGACNATTACTGCCTTCTGCTCCGACGAGTTCTTCAACGCNAACCTGGCCAATCTGGACCAGCTTAGTTGGGGCATCAATTTCTTGGGCGTCCGCACCGGCTTCCCCTTGATCATGCTGCTGTTCATCCCGGCGATCACCATGGGAATCTGGGCCGAAGAGCGGCGCCAGGGCACCGATGAACTGTTGCTGACCATTCCGGCTGCCGACTTGGACATCGTGCTGGGCAAGTATCTGGGCGCTGTGGCGGTGTTCACCGTCTCGCTGTTGTTCTCCGGGTTGTGCAACTTCCTGGTGCTTAGCTCGCTGGGCAGTCCCGACTTCGGCCTGTTCTGCTCGACCTATTTGGGCTACTGGCTGATCGGTCTGGCGATGCTGGCCATCGGCATGGTGGCCTCTTTTCTGACGGCCAACATCACCGTGGCCTGGATCCTCGGCGCGCTGCTGAACGCTCCGCTGATCTTCACCTGGTGGACTACAATCACCGCCATCCCCGGCAAGATCGTACAGGGGCTGGCAGGCGTGTACGCACTGTTGCATCTGCCCGGCAGTTGGCTGCACCAGTTGGCCGGGTGGCTGCGGGAGCAGGGCAACGTCTGGGCCGATACGCTGGCCAACTGGTGCTTCAGCGAGCAGTTCCGCGATTTCGGACGCGGCGTGGTCACGCTGGCCGGACTGGCTTATTTCCTCTCCATCGTGGCCATCATGTTGTACCTGAGCATGGTACTGATCGGCCGCCGTCACTGGAGCACCGGACAGCCCAAGGCCGTCATGCCCTTGCACTACACCGCGCGGGTGCTGGCGCTGGTAGTGGCCGCCGTGGGACTGGTGGCCACTTTGCAGCATGTGGCGCATCAGGCGCGGTTAGACATGACCGCCGAAGGGATCAACAAGCTCGCCCCGCAAACCCGCAAGCTGCTCCGCGAATTGGACCCCCAGCGGCCCATCCAGATCGAGGCCTTCATCAGCCCCAAAGTCCCCCAGGCTTACGTACAGCAACGGCTGACGCTGCTGAACTTGCTCGACGAGCTGAATAAGCTCGGGGCCGGGAAGATCGAGGTGCGCGTCAATCCCACCGAACGGTTCACCGAGGAGGCCGACCGGGCGGAAAAAGCCTTCGGCATCACTGCCCGATTGGTAGAAGACCGCCAGCGGGGCGGCGCCCGCACCCAGGACCACATCTTCATGGGCCTGGCGTTCAAGTGCGGCACGCAGAAGGTGATAGTGCCGTTCATCGACCGCGGCATCTCGGCCGAGTATGAGTTGGTGCGTTCGATTTGCACGGTCAGCCAGCAGGCGCGCAAACGGGTAGGAGTGATCAACACCGACGCGGAGTTGATGGGACCCGCCTTCAGCTTCCCCTTCAATCCCGGCGGCGGCAACTGGCCGATCATCGACGAACTGAAAAAACAGTACGAGGTCGTGCAGGTCGATGCTACGCAGCCGATCGAACAAGGAAAGTACGATGTGCTGCTGGCGGTGCAGCCGTCGGCCATGAGTCCCGATGCGATGGACAACTTCGTCCGCGCGGTGGAAAGCGGCATTCCGGCAGCGATCTTCGAAGACCCATTGCCCGCGTGGGTAAACGTGCCGGGCACAAGCATGCCACGGCGGCCGCCGGGGATGAACCCCATGATGATGATGTTCGACCGCGGCCCACGGGAAAAAGGCGATATCCATAAACTGTGGCGTCTGCTGGGCGTCGATTTTACGGCCGACGAGGTGATCTGGCAGGATTACAATCCGCTTCAGAAGTTCCGCCGCATTCTGCCCGACGAGCTGGTCTTCATCGACGAAGGCGCCGGTGCAGAGTTCGCCCCGGATGTGCCTTCCAGCGCCGGTTTGCAACATGTGTTGTTTCCCTTCCCAGGGGCCGTCAGACAGCGGCACGCTTCGGAACTGAAGTTTCAACCGCTGGTGCGGACCGGGGAGAGGACGGGCACGGTGCGGGTCAGCGACCTGATGAGCGCCCCGCGCGGCGGCCTGGAGCTGGTTCCTCGGCGAAGTACTGCGGACCGATACGTGCTGGCCGCACACATCACCGGCACGGTCAAGGTGTCGCCGCCGCCTGCCAAAGAGGAAAACAAACAAGACGGCGATGATTCGCACAATCACGGCGATGGAGACCAAAACAAGAAACAGGACAATCCGCACAACAAACAGGGCAATCCCCACAACAAGGAAAACAACAAGGAAAACAAGGATGACAACAAGTCCTCTGCACCGCGCGAAGCCCAGCTTAACGTGATCCTGGTTTCCGACATCGATATGCTTACCCGCCAGTTCTTCGAATTCCGAGAATTGCGCGAGATTCCTGAGCTGGGGGTGGACCTGGACTTCGACAATGTGACTTTCGTGCTGAACATCCTCGATCAACTGGCCGGCGACGACCGCTTCATCGAACTGCGCAGCCGGCGTCCCAAGCATCGCACGCTGACGGCCATCGAAAAGCGCATCGAAGGTGCCAAGGCGGAGGCCAACCGGCAAATCAACAAACTGTTCGAGGAATTCGAAAGCAAGGAAAAAGAACTTCAGCAAGAATATGAAAAGCGGGTAAAGGAGGCCGAAGAGCGCCAGGACATTCCGCTGCTGCACCGGGCGGCGATCGTGGCCACCGCCCGCCGCGAAGCAAGCCTGCGCCGCGAAGAGGCCATCAAGCAGTTGCANCAGCAGCGCGACCGCGAGCGGGAACGCATCGANACCAACCTGGAGCTGGAGCGCCGCAATATCGAGCGCCAGTACAAATTCTGGGCGGTGGTGCTGCCGCTGGTTGTTCCGGTGAGCGTGGGTTTGTGCGTGTTCTACGTCCGCCGGGCGGGCGAGAAAGAAGGCGTGGCGCAGTCGCGGCTGCGGTAGCACTGGCCGTCGCCGTCGGCGTGGGCCGCTGCGGCAGGCCGCTACGGTACCTTGCGATGCAGCAATGCGTTGGCCTGATAGGCACTGCGGCAGCCCAGGGAGCCATTTGGCGCTTTTGCGGCAGACGCTGTAAGCCAAGAACAAGCAGGCGAGGTGAACGATGACCGAAGGCCAAAAGACGGTTGTTTTTTGCGGCACTGCGTTGCTGCTGATGGTTGTGGCGATACTGACCGCTCCTCGTGTTCCGCGGCAGGAGGAAGCCGACCCGCGCGGCCAGTTGCTNTTTCCNCGNTTCGANTGGAAGGACGTGGCGCAACTGGACATCGTGGAGTTCGACGAAAAGACCGGCCAGACTTCGCCATTTCGCATCGTCAAGCAGACCAAGGAGGGCAAGACCGTCTACGTCATCCCATCGCACGAGAACTATCCGACCGACAATCAGGACCAGCTTGCCGACGTGGTGGTGCCGCTNTCGTCGCTGAAGGTNCTCGACGTAGCGAGCACCGACATGCGCGACCATGCGGAGTTCGGGGTGATCGACCCGGAAGAGCGGAAGCCGGGCGACAAGGGCGTCGGTACGCGCATCGTGGTCAAAGACAAAGACAACAAGGACTTGGCGGCGCTGGTGATCGGCAAGCCGGTGGCCGACCAGGCCAATCAGCGCTACGTGCGTCGCGTGGGCGAAGACCCNGTGTACGTGGTCGACGCCCGGCTGGATAGCGTCACCACGCAGTTCGACAAGTGGATCGAAAAAGACCTGTTGAAGCTGAGCACCTGGGACATCAAGAAGGTGCTGATCCGCGATCATATCGTGGACATCACGCCGCAAGGGCCGCGGCTTCTGCTGCGGGGCGAAACGCTGCTGGAGCACAACGACATCGGCGACCCGCGCTGGAAGCTGTTGGAAGACCACAGCTTCGACCGCCGCGGCAACCGCGTGGCCCGATCGCTGGCCGAGGACGAAGAGCTTAACATCTCGCGGCTAGACGACATGAAAAACGCCCTGGCCGATTTGAAGATCATCGATGTGTCGCGCAAGCCGCCGGGACTGAGCGCCGACCTGAAGGCCGGCGAAGACATCTTCAAGAACCAGGAGGCCATCGAAGAGCTTTCCGACCACGGCTTCCACGTGGCCCAGTGGGGCGATCAATACGAGATTTTCTCGAACGAGGGTGAATTGCGGGTGCTGATGAAAGACGGCGTGGAATATATTCTGCGCTTCGGAGGAGTGGTGCTGGGCGCCGGAAGCCCCGGAAAGAAGGACGAATCCAAGAAAGAGCAGTCGCAGGAGGGTGAGGAAAAAGACAAGCAGTCGAAGACGGAACTTAATCGCTTCCTGTTTGTCACCTGCCAGTTCAACCCGGAACCGATCGAAAAACCTAAGCTCAAACCGCTGCCCGAGGAAGGCCAGCCCCGCAGCGGCGACAACGACTCATCTCAGCAAACCGGCCAGCAGG
>JGI24185J35167_1000885_pt1 | contig 13504 bp, 11 predicted proteins | sample YNPBryunderm2012_FD_35167 | JGI IMG/M metagenome (IMG submission 35167) | reverse complement strand
TGAGGAATGAAGAGAGTAGCCGAAAATAGTTTGCCAACCCACCGAAGAAAGAGTGCCACTGGTCCACCGCTGTACGATGATAGTGCCGTTACTCACGGATATACTACCCGAGCTGGGACGATTTCGGCAGCCCCCGCCATTCGGAAGGTCCACCGCCACCCACAAAGTGTCTTGATTTTCAGACACTTCAAAGTCTTGAAAGCGAATGGCATAACTCTCATTAGGGTTTACATAAGCGAGATAAGCCAGTTTTAGCACGCCCGTCTTCCGGTCATAGCCCGCGAGGTAGGAGACGGCCACGGGAGCGGGTGAGAGGTTGTGATATACCCCTTGGGCCCCATCCGTGGAGGGAAGGTAAAGCGTGTCCCCTCTCCTTACACAGGTATTACCCATGACCCACAGGGTGTCGCCTACCAGCTTGACCCTGTAAAAAAGCTGGGAATGCGGTAAAGAAGAGACAACCGGTATGTGATAACCTAACCCCTGGTCTTGCTCCGCATGCCAGTCCCATACCAGCTGCGACCAGAGGATACCGACCACAAGCCCCCAGAGATAGAGCCGCATGCAGCAAACTTAAGCAAAAATCATTCTAAATCGCTCGGGCCCTAAATAGCGCGCTCTTGTGGAAAAAGGGAAAAGTCTCTTCTAAGGGGAGGCGGTATAAGTCATGCGCCACAGGCCGCGCAGGTCTCCCATTTGGAAACCGGTGGCTTTATCGCCTGGATAATGCTTCCGAATCTCGGTCAGGGCCAGCGCATCTAACTCCTCTTTAGAGCCGTGACACTTGAGGCAGGTGGGCATGATGATGTAAATGGGCCGGTAGTAGTACCAGGCAGAGTTAGTCTGCCAGACGATGGGGGTTTTAGCCCCTGTCTCCTGAAAGTAGGCGAAGGCTGCTCGGTCCAGGCTGTCTTTGAGCTGGTCCTTGGGGTTTCGGTAGCGCTCGGCAATGCGCTGGAGAGAGAGGTTCCCCCCCTGGTAGAAGGCAAGCGTTTCGGCCGCGTGGTAGCAATAACGGACAGCCCCACCCCAGCCTTCTTTTTCCGAGGCCTGTAACAGCCGCTGCAAAAGGACTTGCTGACGGGCCGTAGTGAGGCTATCCCCCAGCGCTACGAGTGCGATGCTATCCAGCTGCTGCGGCTTTTCCAGGGGGACTTGGGCCTGGCTGGCGGTCTTTCCGGAGTCGTGCCCAGAGGAGAACGTCCTACAACCCCAGAAAAGCCCAAGCCCTACGAATGCGACTACAAGCGTAGCCTTCCCCAATCGCAACATGCATGCAAATATATGCAGCCGGCTATCCTTGCGGCCCCAGCTGCAGGGCCCATTGGAAGGCCTGGATATACTTATCGCGGTTCGATAGGACAGAATAATGCCCTTCTACGGTTTGGCGAGCGGATAGGCCCATTTGATGGCGTTTGTCGGGGTTTTCTATAAGGTCGCTGAGTTTGTCTATCCACTCGTCAAAGGTAGCGGCGAGGTAGCCATTGTAACCGTCCTGGACGATTTCACAGTTGATGCTGATGGGGGAGACGACGGCAGGACGGCCGAGGGCCATATATTGGAGGGCTTTGAGGCCGCACTTGCCCCGGGTCCAGGCGTCATCCGGCAGGGGCATGAGACCAATGTCTATCGCGGAGAGGTCGGCCACTTCGGTATCAGGGTGCCAAGGGAGGGACTCGCCCCGCAGTCCCTGAGGCCAGTACTGCGGCACCCCAATAAACCGAAACCGCACCCGCGCCCCGTACTTTTTCTGGAGAGCGAGAAGTACCGGCTCAATCGTGCGCAGGTGCTTTTCGGTAGTATAACTGCCACTCCAACCAATAACCACCTCCTCACGGGTATTGGGCGGTAAAAGGGGATACTTTTCGGTGTCAATGACGGTGGGGATGCGTAAGACGCGCTCGTGAAACTGCCGCACATAGGCTTCCAGATAAGCGTTGCAAACGGTAACGACGGAAGCGGCCTGAATGATGTCGGCAGTTTTTTCCGGGCGTTTGAGCCAGGCAAAGAGCCGGTTGGCGCGGGAAACATCTTTGAGCCAGATGCTGTCGTCAAAGTCGTAGACGAGGGGCTTCCGTTTAGCCCACCAGCGTTCAAAATAGCTCGTCGGCCCAAGCAGGGCTTCCCGCTGCACCCAGACAGGTCTATCTTTCGAGCTTTGATAAGGGTTTCTGTCCAACGATAGACGTGGCTTTTTAGGAAAGTCCAGCCCTTGGTCAAATAGTGTCCCCGGCTGTACCATACGCGGTATGCCTCAGGAGAAAGGACGAAGCTGTAGTCTATGGCGTATCCGTGCTGGGTTAGGTAGCCTATAAAAGGCTCTATGCGATAGCGATTTGCTGGGGCGGTGCCAGGGGGATGCGGCACGAGAAGAAGCACCCGAACCACGCGGACAAATAAAANGCAAGTAGCGTATGGTTTATACTTTTGTGGGATGTGGGAGTGGGTAAAAGGTTTTTCCGGGCAATGGCAAGCGGCACTTCGGTATGAGGTGGGGACGCTCCCTCGGCGCTCTTATCGAGCGATAGTCACACTGGGAATGGGTGGGTCGGCTTTCGGGGTAGAAGTGGCCCGTAGCTGGGCCGCCGCCCATGCTGCCATCCCCTGGCTCATCGTACGGGATTATCGCCTGCCAGCCTGGATAGATGATGAAGTTCTGGTCATAGCGGCNTCTTACTCGGGCACTACAGAGGAGACATTGAGTGCTGCTAGTACGGCCCTCAGCCGGGGCTGTACCGTGGTAGGCCTATCCAGTGGCGGCACCCTCAAGACCTGGGCGGAAGAAGGCCGGCTGGCAGACTTTGTAGAGCTGCCGTCGGGATATGCCCCTCGAGCGGCCGTAGCCTACTCTATTGCTGCTCAGCTTGCGATTGCCGAGGGGGCCGGCATCATTCCCGCTACCTGGCGAGGCGAAGGCGAAGCCTTCCTGACTGCCCTGCGCGGCGCCGCCGCCCCCTCCGCCGCCGACCTCCAAGCACTCGCCCAGACCTGGCAAAATCGCCTGATCGCCATCTATGCCGCAGAGCCCTACGAGGCTGTCGCCCTGCGAGCCCGCCAGCAAATCCAAGAAAATGCCAAACACCTCGCCTGGCATCACACCATCCCCGAGATGAATCACAACGAAATCGTGGGCCTCGAGTACCCCGACCTCCCTAATCGCCTTGCTATCTGGCTGATAGATGGACATCTCGCCCACCCGCGCCATCGCCTCCGCCAGAGCTTCCTGGAAGCGCTTCTACAAAAGCGGGGTATTCCCTTTTCCCGGCTCATGTGCCCCACACCCCTTCCCTACCTATCCGAGATGCTCTGGCTCCTCCATGCCGTGGATATTTTTTCAGTTTATCTGGCAGAGGCACATCAGGTTGATCCCACTCCCGTACCAATCATTGATGCCCTAAAAGCCTACCTTGCCCAGAAGACCTGAGACTTTCCTGCTCATAGCTGGGGCCTCTGCGCCGGTAATCCTGGTACTCAAGGCNGCAGCGTATTATAAGGCGGGGGGGGCGGGTTTTCTCTCGGATGCGGGGGAGTCGCTCCTCAATCTCGTCACAGCAGTTTTAGGAAGTTATGGGGCATTTGTAGCTCGGCAGCCCCGGGACATAGACCATCCCTACGGCCATGGCAAAGTTGACGACCTAATTAGTGCAGTGCAAGCCCTTCTGGTGGCTGCGGGCGGCGTTTTTTTAGGCTATACGATCCTGATGGGGAAATTTGAGCGGCTCCGCTATGCCCCCCAGGCCCTCCTCCTAAATGCCCTGGCCTTAGGACTCAACCTCCTCCTGAGTGTGTTTCTCTACAAAGGCAGTCGGCAGTTCCAGTCCAGCATCTTGCGTTCGGAGGCATGGCATCTCCTAAGCGATGTGGTGAGCAGTTTACTGGTGCTTGCCGGAACGGTAGGGGTATGGGTAGGCTGGCCGCTTTTTGTGGATCAGGCGGTGGGTCTACTCTTGGCGGGGTTTATCGTGTGGGGGGCTATGCGGCTGGTGGGGCGCTCAGCGCTGCGCCTCATAGATACCCAGGATAAGGCCCTCCTATCCGAGATAGCGAGAGCCCTGGAAGCCCATCGGCGCCCAGGCTGGATAGATATCCATAACGTCCGTATTCAGCGATACGGCCCCAACCTGCATGTAGATGGGCATATTACCTTTCCCTGGTACTGGAGCTTAGAGCAAGCGCATACAGAGCTGAAAGTGTTAGAACGGATTCTATCGGAGGCGCTGGGGGAGAAGGTAGAGTTTTTCTGGCACATGGATCCCTGCGAGCCGGTATGCTGTCAGTATTGTGAAGTGCCGGATTGTCCGCACCGGCAAATGCCCTTGGTGCGGCGGCTGCATTTTACACTGGAGACCTTGCATCCCAATCGCAAGGGGTTCCGGTGAGGCTCCTAATCCCATTACCAAACACGCTCTCGCCAAATAGTTTACCCCCTCTCCCCGCTGACCAAGCGCCTTTCCATCTTGCGTATGCTGAAAAAGTCCTACCTTTGCCTCGCTGGGCCTGTAGCTCAGTTGGTTAGAGCGCAGCACTGATAATGCTGAGGTCCGTGGTTCGACTCCACGCAGGCCCACGCTTTACTTTTTAGGGCGCATCAGGAGGCGGTAAAAGGCCGGTAGGCCTAAGAGAGACAGCACGAGGGTGATGGGTAAGCCTCCGACAATGGTGATAGCGAGCGGCTTTTGGACTTCAGAGCCCATGCGATGGGAAATAGCCGCAGGGAGAAGTCCCAATGCCCCAATCAGCATAACCACCACCAAGGGACGAATACGCCGGCGCACAGCTTCTATCTGATGGGAGAGGGTCTGCTCACCGCGCAGCTCCCCAATCAAAATCAGGGCATTGATCGTGCTTACCCCAAAGAGAATGATCAGCCCCACGCCCGCCGACACGCCAAAGGGCGTCCCACTCACTACCCACGACGTAAAACCCCCCACGAAAGCCAGCGGCAATACAGCCGCTGCCACAACCACCTCTTGCGCCGTCCCAAACTGGAAGTACAGCAAAAATAAAATCAGCACCAGCACGGCCGGCACGACGATAGAGAGACGACGAGTAGCGCGTTCCTTGCTTTCAAACTCGCCTACCCAGCTCAGGGAAGTGCCAGGCGGGAGTTTGACGGCGGCTTCGACGGCTTTTTGGGCGCGAGCGATAGTGCCACCCAGGTCCCGGCTCGTCACCGAAAACCCTACCGCTACATACCGCTCCGTCCCCTCCCGATAAACAAATGCCGGCCCTGTCACCTCCTGAATGTCCGCAATAGCATGGAGGGGTATCGTCCGCCCCGTCATCGTAGGCACCCGAATGTTGCGAATCACTTGAAAGTCATCTCGATACGCCTTTGACAAGCGCACCCGAATCTCAAATAGGCGCTCGCCCTCATAGTAATAGTTTGCCGCCTGACCGCCTATCGCCATCTCGATTACGGCCTGGGCCTCTCGCATGCTGACCCCATAACGGGCCATTCTATCCTCCTGCAGCTTTATCCGCAGCTCGGGTAGCCCCATACTCTGAAAAACCACTACATCCGCAATGCCAGGCTCTTTTTGAAGAANTTCACCTATTTGGTAGGCGATCGCTTCTAACTCNTCCAGATTNTGNCCAAAGACTTTTACGACGATAGANCTTTTCACGCCGGAGACATATTCTTCCACATTGTCCTGGATGGGCTGACTAAAAGCCCAGCGCACACCTTCGTAGCGCTCGGTGAGGACTTTTCGGATCGTGTCCACGAGCTTTTCTCGGGTGAGGCCCGGGCGCCAGGTTTCAGGGGGATGAAGCTGNACATGCAGTTCTAAGTTGAAGAAACCGGTGGGGTCGGTGCCGTCATTGGGGCGCCCCGCCTGAAAAAGCACAAACCGCACCTCCGGCAGCTGCCGAATCCAGTCCTTCACTTCCTGGGCAGTCCGCACCGTCTCCCCCAGCCGAATGCTAATAGGAAACGTCCCCCGAATGTAAATCGCCCCTTCATTTAGCTTGGGCACAAACTCCGACCCATAGAAGTAAAAACCTATCCCAGCCCCTGCGAGCATACCCAAAAGACATAGCGCCACCACCCGATGATACCGAAAGCCTATCGCTGGCAGGACTTCCCACAGCTGTAGAAACCGCCGCAAAAAGGGTAGTTCTCGCTCCCGGACCGGCAAGCGCAAAAGCAACCGCATCATCGCCGGCACATAGGTCAAACTCAAAATAAGCGCCCCCAGCATAGCATAGCCGAGCGTGTAAGCCAAAGGCTTGAAGAGCTTCCCCTCCACCCGCTCAAAAAGAAAAATAGGCATGAGCGCCAGCAAAAGAATAAGCTGCGCAAAAAAGATGTAGCGTCCATTGCGCAGGGCGACTCGTTTGAGAAGGCCAGAAACTACCCGAAAGCGTAAAGCCGGATTAAAATGGTCTTTTTCACTGAGTGCAGCCAGATTCACTAAGGCATTTTCCACGATAACCAGCGTCCCCTCCAAAAGAAGCCCAAAGTCAAGTGCGCCCATGGAAATGAGGTTAGCTGGCAGCCCTTGCAGTCGCAGCCCCAATATCGCAAACAAAAACGCCAGCGGAATCACACTCACCACAATCAGTACCGCCCGCCACTCTAAAAGAAACAACCCTACGACCAGCGATACGAGCAGAATCCCTTCTATCAGGTTATGCAGGACGGTTCGGACGGTGGTATTCACCAGCTCGGTGCGGTCGAGGAAAGGCTCGATCGTTACGCCCGGTGGCAGGATGCGGGTGTTGAGTTCGTGAATTTTGGCCTTGATGCGGGGGATGACGGCAGAAGGGTCCTCGCCCCGACGCATAAGGACAATCCCTTGGACCACATCCGGAAGGTCCTGATACCCGCACTGCCCTAATCGCGGCTTGGACGCCACCCGTACCTGCGCCACCTGCTTGACCAGAATAGGCACCTTTTCCCGAACGGTAATGATAAGATTCTCAATATCTTGGAGCGATTCTAAGAGTCCCACGCCCCGTACCACATAAGCCTGTTCGCCCCGTTCTATGATGTCTCCGCCGACGTTGATGTTGCTACGGGCAATAGCCTCAAAGACATCGAGAGCCGTAAGGTTGTAAGCTTCCAGTTTGGAGAGGTCTAACTGGACCTCGTAGATTTTCTCCTCGCCGCCGAAGGACACGATATCCGCCACGCCCGGCACTTGCAGGAGGTTTTTCTCAATGACCCAGTCTTGCAGAGCTGTCAGCTCCCGCAGGGGTAAATCCCCCCGCACAATGTAGCGGAAAATCTCCCCCGTAGCTCCATAAGGCGGCTCTAAATAGGGCTCTGCCCCGGCAGGCAGCGCTATCCCCGGCAGGCGCGTCGCTACCGACTGCTGCGCATAAAAGTCATCCACATCATCGTCAAAAAGCACCGTCACCACCGAAAGGCCGAAAAGCGAAATAGACCGAATCTCCCGCTTACGGGGAATATTGGCCAGCGCCCGGGAAATGGGCAGCGAGATAAACTTCTCTACTTCTTCTGCGCTGCGCCCACTCCACTGGGTGATAATCCGAGCTCGCGTGCTGGTTACATCNGGATAGGCCTCTATGGGCGTGTAGTAATACGCTACGGCTCCCGCTATCGCTACGAGGATCGTCAGGAAAACCGTCAGGANAGGGTTGCGCAGCGAAAAGATAATCAGCCCCCTCATAGCCGCTGAGTAAGCTTTTGAAAGAGGAGGAGGACGTTTTCGGTGGCGATGGAGTCACCGGGTTGGAGATTATCGCAGAAGAACCCTTCCCGGATAGCTTTACGCACCAGAAGCGGGCGCACCTCCCAGTTGCAGGCGCCTTTCCAGATGAGCGCATAGTGGGTGTTTGCACTGAATACGATAGCCTTCATAGGAACGAAAACGGCCGAGTCGGCTTCGGGCTTCGTGATGACGGCCTGAAGGTAAAGACCCGGATAGAGGGTCCGATGCGGATTGGGTAGGTCTACATAGGCGGTGCCGGTGCGTTCCGCAGGGTCCAGGGTCGGATAAAGGCCTGCTATCGTCGTCTGAATGGGCTCTTGCGAAAAGCCGACGAGCCGCAGACGCACCGGCAAGCCCGCCCGAATCACAGCCACCTGATCCGCATAGAAGTAGATATGTGCCCGAACTGTAGCGAGGTTGGAGAGAATGAGCAGCGTATCACCCGCCTGAATAGGCATACCATTTCGCACAGCGAGCTGAATGATGCTGCCGGACCGAGGGGCTCGCAGGAGAAACCGCCCGCCCTCATACTGGTAGGCGCGCAGGTTAGAAGCCACTTCCAGGCTTTCTGCGCTGAGGGAAGTAAGCTCGGCCTGGGCTTGGGCCAGTTCGCTTCGGCTGGCGAGGCCGCTACGCAGGAGGCTATCCAGCGTGGTCGCTTTCAGACGAGCGGCCTGGAGAAGACCGCGCAGGGCCTGCTGCCGGGCCTGCCAATTAAGGAGTTGCGGGGACCGCAGGGATAGCAGGGGCCTCCCCACCTCCACAGCCTCCCCCAGCTTCACATACACCTCCTCGACCACCCCATCCGATAGGCTCATGAGCGGCACCGTCTCCGATGATAAAGCCACTATCTCCCCCGGCAAGATAAACTCCTCATACACTGGTCGCTTCTGNANNGNGGCCACGCCATACTTAGCCACCACCGCCGAAGCTTCACAGCCATTCTCTGCCGCTTCGGAAGCTCCTGCGCTCCCTCCACAGGCCACCATGACAGCGCTCAGGGCCACAAGCACCAGCCCCCGCAGAAAAGCTTTTCGTGAGACGAGCTTCCCATGCCAAATCATACGGAGAGAGATAAAACTTCCATGCCCGTCCCGTGCCCTCGCAAAGGTAGGGCTTTCCCTAAAAAGGCTTAGGCGGAGTTTTCGTACTTTTGCAGGGCTGGGGGATTAGCTCAGATGGTAGAGCGTCGGCTTTGCAAGCCGAAGGCCAGCGGTTCGAGTCCGCTATCCTCCACAAAGTGCTCCGCATCAAGCCGGGTAAACCTTTTTAGGTACTTCGCCGCGATAAGCGCATAAAATAAAAGCCCCCGAAGCGGCTCTCCGGGGGCGAGATGGTTTGCCTCGTGCCGTTGTTTATTGCAGGCGGAAGTCAAAAGGAATCGTAACCCATAGCTTGATGGGCTTGCCTGCTTGAATAGCCGGCGTAAATTCCAGACTCTGGATTTCTTTCTCCACGGCTTCGGTAAAGAGCTTGTGGGAAGACTTGATAACCTGGTGCTTGATGTATTTGCCGTCTTTGCCCACGAGAATTCGGACGATGACTTTCCCCTGAACGCCGGCTTCTTTGAGGAGCGGGGGATAGGCAATGCGTTTTTTGATCTCATCTAAGTTGACAGGGGCCGGTTCTTTCTCAACGGCCACGAAAGCGTTGGGGTCTGGTTCGGGTTCCTCGGCTACCTCGGCAGGCTGGTTACCTGTACCGGTGCCTTCCTCAATCACCGGAAGGGCATTCGGATCTCCCTCTACATTTTTCGTACCGGGGTCTACCTTCATCAAGGTGTCAATATTAGCAATGGTTTCTTCGGGCTTAGCTTCTTCTCTCTTGACGATTTGCGGGGGAACGAACTTGATTTGTGCCCGCTGGGGAGGAGGTGGAGGTTCGGCAGCGGGAGGAGGAGGCGGCTCCTTTTCTTTATTGATGGGTGGGGGTTCTATCAGCTCGGTTATGACCGTTTTCTTTTTCGCGCGGGTGAGCCCCTCCAGTTTGGCCTGGATGTACGCCTTCACAAACGGGAAGGCTACGCCGATCACCACTAAGCTAATACCGATGAGAAGCGCCCGTAAAGTACGCTGAACGTAGTTTTTACGGAGGATGTAAGCCCCGTACTCTTTATTTCTTTTCGCAAATAGGCGTTCATCCCAATCAAAATATGCTGCGGTAGCCATAAGTTACAGAGTTTTTTCCATGGTTTTGCGGTACTCCTCCACTATATCTTTTTCCTCTGGTGTAATCTCTACCAGCGCATACTTCTTCTGATTGATGACCGCCATCTCATCCAGAATATCCACAAAGTCCCGGTACTGCGCATCTTCCATCATCTTGATGATGACGATCATTTCATCTTTGCCGTAGTTAGCCTCTATTTCGGCCCGCCGCTCTAAGAGAGTCTTCCGGATGCCCGTTTTAGGGGAAAAATCGGTTACCTGTAGGTTTTTCTCTAAGCCAGCATAGTAGTATATTTTTCCTCGGCTCACGAGAAGGGTTATCACCTTGTCTTCGCTAATCTTGGGGGGTTCTACATCTTTGTCTTTCTCGGTGATTTTAGGTGGGACGACGACAGGCATGGTGTTGGGCGTACTCATGGTTGTCGTAAGCACAAAGAAAGTCAGCAGGAGGAAGCCCAGGTCTACCATGGGAGTCATGTCTATGCGGGGGCGCTTTTTGGGCTTATGCGCTTTACCGGATTTTTTTCCTTTTTTGGGTGCACCACTATCGCCACCGACTTCAGCTGCCATAGATTTTTCAGGATTTTGGTTGTGCTTCTAAGGTTGTAATGAGGTTGAAGCGATGTACCTTCTGGTCTTTGAGGGTTTCTATCACTCGAGCGATGACGGGGTAGGGCGTTTTTTCATCGGCGCGAATAGCGATACGGATTTTGGGGTTACTATAACGGGCAAAGAGTATCCATTCCTTCAGCTCGTTATTAGTGGAGTCGATGGGGATGGAGCTGATTTTATCCACCTGTTTGCGTTCGGCTTCGCTTGTATTGAGGTAGCTTTTGAGCTGGCTGAAAGGGATTCCGATTTCTGGGAGGACGGAAAAGAGCCGCTTTTCTTGTTCATCGAACTCATAGCCGTAGCGTTCTTGGATTTTTTCCAGGATAGCGAGGCGAGTGTGTTTGCTATCCACGCCGAAGAAGACGCGGCCTCCTTTACCCGTGGCGTCCGGCGCAATGGAAATCACCATAATGTCCTGCGCTGGAAGGGGCGTGTCTGCGATAGAAGAGGGCACCTGCACCTCTAAGGATTCTGGCGCCCGGAATTTCACCGTGAGCATGAAGAAGGTGATGAGGAGAAAGGCCAAGTCCACCATCGGCGTCATGTCGATGGCGATATTTTGCTTTTTGGCCTTAAACTTTGCCATAGATTATAGCTTTTCTTGGAGAGTCTGGGTAACAATGAAGCCGGCTTCGTCTACCCGATAGACGATGTCATCTATGCGGCTGGTGAAGTAGTTGTACATGATAGTGGCGANGGTAGAGGTAGTAATCCCGAGGGCTGTATTGACGAGCGCTTCGGAGATACCGGTNGCNAGGGCCACGGCATCGGGGGCACCCGAGGTCGCTAAGGCCGCAAATGCCCGAATCATCCCCAGCACTGTCCCGATCAGACCGACTAAGGTCGCAATAGAGACAATGGTAGCGATCACGGTCATGTGCTTTTCGAGCATGGGCAGCTCCAAGGCGAGGGATTCTTCCACGGCTTTCTGGATGGCAGCGATTTTTTGCTCTTTGGTGAGCGCCTTATCATCCCGGACGAGTTTGAGGCGGGTGAGGGTTTCGCGGACGACATTGCCGAGGGTGCCCCGCTGCTTATCACAAAGGGCAATAGCTTCATCAATGCGGTCTTGCTCAATGAGCGTTTCTATCTGTTGTACGAAAGCCTCCATGCTGATTTTTCCGCTGGCCTTCCTGAGCGTCAGAAAGCGCTCTATGGACATCACAATAACGATGAGCAAAAGGCCAATCCCAACTGGCACCAGCACACCACCCTTGTAAGCAACCCCCAGATAGTTACCTGGTAAAGGATTGTTTTTCGGGTCGCCGCCTTCAAAGTTATTAGGATTCCCCAAAACGAATACGTAAATGAGGATTCCCACCGTGATGGCGACAAGGATGACGATGGCAGCAAATGCTTCTCGAAGGGCACTTCCACCCGATCGCACCGTCGTAACGGTGCCTTGCGACGCAGTAGCAGGCATCTGATTCATACCGAAGGCAAATATAGGCAAAAACCAGAACATGAAAGGCAACTCTCCTTTGGGAAAAGGTGTGGATTGGCCGGAGTTGCATACCTTTGCGGCATGAGCCATCTCCTGAGAGAAATAGACTACCTGGTAAACGCCCCCTCCATCAAACAGGATGTTCCCGAGTTTCGGGCTGGGGATATCATTCGCCTACATTTAAAAATTGTAGAAGGGGAGAAAGAGCGGACTCAGGTTTTTGAAGGCATGGTGATCCAAAGGCGGGGAAGCGGATCACACGAGATGATAACCGTGCGAAAAGTCTCCAACGGCGTTGGCGTAGAACGGATTGTTCCCCTCCACTCCCCTCATCTCCTAAAGATAGAAGTCCTGCGTCGCAACAAGGTGCGTCGGGCTCGGCTCTTTTACATGCGTGGGCGGCTTGGAAAGTCTCTCCGCCTCAAGCGTCGCGAAGAATAGGATTTAGTATGCTTCGCCTTCTGGGGATAATCTTAGTCGGTGGGTTACTGTGGGGACAATTTTTTCCATACGAAAACGTCTTTGGCCAGGGAGATATAAAAGGCTTTGCGAAAAAAGCTGAAAAAGCCTATCGTTCTGCGCTCAAANGTTCGTCCCCAAGTTCTCCCCTGCTTATACGGGCTGCATGTNCCCGCGCGCTTGCCTTAGCCGCGCTGGGAAAAGCGCGAGAAGCCGACTCCCTCTTAGCCCAGTACGTCACCGGCAGCTTGGACANAGAAGTCGCTTTTCTCTATTATTGGGTTCGCGCCTATGTGGCAAACCAGTTAGGCGCCGCCTCAGCTGCCGCGGNTTACATTCAAAAGGCTCGAGCTGTCGGACAGGAGCCCTGGCAGACAAACCTCATCGCTTTGGAGGAGGCACGTCTGCTCATCTATCTCGGTCAAATAAGCACGGCTCGACGGGTCCTTCGGGAAACAGCCCCCTCTCCCCTCCTCCAAACCCCGCTCCTGCCCTACATTCAGGAAACCTACCGACATCTACTCTACCTTTTATACTGGGAAGAAGGTAACTGGGACTCTCTGCCTGCCCGGTATCCCCCCAGTAAGGCCCGCTTTCATGCAGCCCGGGGTGCAGCAGATCTACATTACTATCGGGGGTTAGCTTTTGCTTTCCAGGGGGCTAACACCCTGGCTCTGCGGGAAGCTAAAAAAAGCGCCAGTTACGCTAAGAAACTCGCTGAACTTTCCGAAGTCTATCGCTTTAGAGCGCAGGCCTTTGCTACGTTCCTGCAAATAGCTTATACTAACAGAGGTGGCTACCAGAAAAGGATTCGCTTGCTTTCGCCTTTGATTAGCGCTACTACCAAACAGAAGGACCGAACCCTATCAGAGCCGCTCGTCCAGGGATTNGAGCATGTTGTAGAAGCCTCTTTGCTGATAAGGAGGTACAGCCTGNCAGAAAATATACTCAGCTATTACATGGGCCAGCAGCCCTCTACCCTCTGGGCTCAGCGGCTTTATGGAATAGCCACCCAAATAGCTCTGCGCCAAGGGCGAGGGAACATCGCCCTCAATTTCGCCACGCAGGCCAGCAACCTATCCCTTCGAGCTGGCTTAGACACTACCTTACAAGGCGCGCAGACACTCACGCGCCTGGTGGAA